>JAABUS010004071.1_pt1 | contig 22012 bp, 21 predicted proteins | sample 5560161 | NCBI WGS metagenome assembly JAABUS01 (sample SAMN10711885, study PRJNA513376) | rock metagenome | isolation source: Antarctica rocks | place: Antarctica: Victoria Land, Trio Nunatak nord | collected 2016-01-04
GAGCGTAGCCGCCCTCAACGCGGCAGATCCGGGCGAGCGTAGCCGCCCTCAACGCGGCAGATCCGGGCGAGCGTAGCCGCCCTCAACGCGGCAGATCCGGGCGAGCGTAGCCGCCCTCAACGCGGCAGATCCGGGCGAGCGTAGCCGCCCTCAACGCGGCAGATCCGGGCGAGCGTAGCCGCCCTCAACGCGGCAGATCCGGGCGAGCGTAGCCGCCCTCAACGCGGCAGATCCGGGCGAGCGTAGCCGCCCTCAACGCGGCATGGTCGGACGGAAGTCCCGACAGCGGCATGGTCGGACGGAAGTCCCGACAGCGGCATGAGCGAGCGTTTCGGTTAGGGGATGTCGCTGAACTGGCCCGGTGCCGTTGTGGTGATGGTCCCGATGCTGCTTGCTGCTTCTGCAAGCGCCACGGCTACCTCCCGCACCGCCTCGACCATCTGATTCGCGTGCGCCATGACGGCGACCGGTGAAAACGTGTGCCCTTGGATGGAAGCTGACTTAGCCGGGGCTCCTCCGGTCAGCGCCTCGACGCGGGCTCGGTAGGTGTTCAGCGCATCCTGACCACCTGGAGAGAGCGCCAAACCGTTGGCGTCCTCGTACCAGCCGAGAGTCACGTCTGTCAGCCCCATCCACCGCTGCGGTCCTGGCGGAAACAACCATCCGACTGACAGCGGGCTGCGACCGCGGATGGCGACCCGAAGTGAGCATCCGGTGGTACCCCAGAACACCGTTAAGTCGTCGATCTTGGCGAACGCCTCGAACAGGTCTTGCAGGACGTGGCGGTAATCGTCATCGGTAACCGACTGGACGAACTCATCAATGCCAGCCAGGCTCGCCTTTGAGCCGGCGGCAGGTGTCGAGCTTGGGCCAGCGCCAGCAACGAACCGCGCTTCGAAGGCGCCGTAGCCCCCACCGGAGAAGCGGACCAGCTCGACGGCGGAGAAGCGGGCGGCTTTCATCGTGGCGTTCATGTACTCGACCGTTCGAAGCACCGGCCGGGTGAAGCGCTGGGCGACGGCGATGTAATGGAAGCTTCCGTCGCGCAGCTGTGACAGCAGCCGCTCGCGCCAGTCAACGGCGTCATCTTGTCCACCGCCCCAGGCCATGGTCGCTGCAGCCTCCAGGGATAACGGAGCGGGCAGCGCGTCATGGGGGAAGTGCGGTCCCGAGAAGTACTTTCGAGCAACCCGGGTGTCGAAGTCCTCAAGGGTCATTCCCCACAGGTCCGAACCGTAGTCGAGCAGTTGCGCCAAACATCCGCGGAAATCGGGGTTCTGCGGGCCGGTTTTGAACTCTACGAGGATCAGCTCGCCGCCGTTGCCGAGGAGGACTAGGTCGATGCGGCCGGAGTCGAGCACCGACTCGCGCCCGACGACGAGAGCCGGACCCGTCAGCCCGAGGTCTTCGAGTGGGAGCAGCTCAGGGTGCGCCTTTACCAAATCCTGCAGTTGCGCTTCGTCGTGCGCCTTCACCTCCTCCAGTACCGGGAGTTGGCCAGCCGGCGAAGTGACAATGATCTTGCGACCCATGGCACGAACCATGCCACCTCATCTGGGGCCTGTGCTTGGTCGTCAATAACGCACACGCCAGATCCTTGGTGAACCTTCCCGCTCCCTCGCGCTTCCCGCGCGGCGTGGTCGGTCGTCCCGCCCGACAGCGGCATGTCCGGACGTCCCGCCCCGATAGCGGCACGAGAGGACGTTCGAGACGCATCCGGCTGCGACGCCCGGTGCTCGCCGCAGATGGGTTTTTGTCACCCGAAGCAAGAGCGCGACATGCCGCGCTGGAACTAGGGTCAGGGCTATGACCGGCGACGGCACCCCGAAAAGCCGAGAAGAGGAGCTTGAGTGCGAGGCTGAGGACTTAGCTCGCCGGCAATATCGAGCTGGAGCCAGCATGGCCATGCGTTTCGATTCATGGGAGAGCCTCGATGCGGGCCAGCGTGAGTTCTTGCTGCGAGCCGCTCGATATGAGGTTCGGAGACGGCGCGACCGAGCCGGGGATTAGAGTGTCTCACCGCGAAATCCGTGAACCCGCGGTGGCAAGATCCTGCGCCGGATAACGCCGAAGAGACCATTCGCTAGGCGGCACGCGGACGTTTGGCCGGTTTCTGCGAGTCCTGTTCGGGGTGCAGGCGGCGCACGGAACCGTCCGTGTCACGGTGCGGTGTCGACTACCTGTTGGCTTTGGTAGCTGGTGCCGGTAACAAAGCCGGCGGGCAGGGTCCCGTCTGCCTGGAGGAGGACGGTGCGTTGCCCGATAACGAGGCCGGTGTGGGGGTCGAACACGAGGTCTTGACGGACGTTGGTGCGGGCGACGGTGCGGGCGACCGCTACCCCTGTGTGCCCGTCAACGGCGACGGCGTATGCGGTGACGTCGACGTCCGGAATGAGGGCGGCGGCGCGGAACAGGGCGGCGCGCAGGTCAGCGGGGACCGTGCCGGTGCGTAGCAGGTCGGTGATCCGGCCCATCATCACGTCGTCCACGGTGTTGGTGTCGACGGGTGCGGCTCCGTCCCGTATCCGTTCGAACAAGTCGTGAGGGTCCCGTGGGAGGCCGGCGAGGAACGCGGCTTTGGGCGCCATCCACGGGCTGGTGACCCGGGCGTCGCCGAGGCTTGGGCCGACGCCTCGGCTGGTGATCGGGCTGCACTGCCGAGGCCCGTACTTGGCGGTCTGTTCGGCCACATATGCGGCCGACTGTGCATCGAGGAAGTCACCGGGTTGCGGGGTGGAAGCGCATCCGGCTACCAAGACGGACTGCCGGGTGGGGTCCCCGGGGATCCAGCGCGTGTTGGTGGAGGTGGTGAAGTAGCGGGCGCTGACTTGATGGCCGTCGGCGTACCAGACCATCAGGTCACGTCGGGTTTCCGTGATCTTTAGGAACTGGGTGGGGAGGACGACCGGGTCTTTCATGGTGAGGCTGATCTCGGCGGCTTCGTTCAGCGCGGCTGCGGCTGCAGGGGTCGCGCGACCGTCGAACACGCCGGTGATCTGGGCAACCCCGATACCGGCAGTAAGGATTCCAGCGGCGCTGGCCGCAATCGCCACCCGCGGCCACCGCCGGCGCCTACGCCGGGCGACGACCTGCGGTCCGACGGCGCGCACTAGCAGCTGGCGTCGAGCCCGGATCAGGGTGATGGAGTCGACGTCTGCCTCCCTGGCGTCGAGGTCGGCGCGCAGGTCATGCAGGCGGTCAAGCAGGTCAGCGTCGCTCACGGGAAACCTCCTGAAGGACTGCGACATGGGGATTGGCACACGCAGGCTGGGGCTGGTTAAGGCCGGTCTGCATCAGTTTCCGGGCGCGGTTTAGCCGGGACCTGACCGTTCCGACCGGGATGTCGAGGGCGGACGCGATCTGCTCGTAGGTCAGGTCGGCCAACCCGAAAAGCAGAAGCACGTCCCGGTCGCGCTGGTGCAGGCATGCCAGCTGCCGAGCGAGTTCGACGGAGCGGGACTGGGCATCCAGCTTGCCGACGATTGCGTCGACGTCGACGCCCACGTCGTCCAGGTCGGGTGCCCGGGCGGCGACCCGCCCATACGCGCTCCACCGCCTGATCTCGGCCCGCTCGTACCGGGCCAACAGCCGGGTTGCGACTCCTAACAGCCACGGCCGCGCGTCCGGATATTTCAGGTCGTAGGTGTGCCTTCTGTCGAAGGCGACCAGGAAGGTCTCGGCCATGACGTCGTCGGCGACCACCTCCCCGGCGCGGCGGCGGGCGTACCGGTGCACCACGACCGCATGCCTGTCGAACAACTGCGCGAACACCGCTGGCGCCTGCAACGACGTGGCCACGATCTGCGCGTCCGTCTCCGCGTCGATGCCCATACCCTTTATCTCCCGATCACCCCATTCAGGTTCACGGTAGCGGCGAAGCAAGCCACCGATCTCAGTCCAGCCCTCGCGCCGAGCGACAGCCACTACGCGAGCATCCCGCAAACCAGGCCCGGTCGGAGTCGTCGTCCTCGTCGCGGCATGACAGTGCGTTAGGACACGATCCCGTTGGCCTAAAGACGACTAGATTGGCGAAAGTGGGCACGTCACGGAGTCAGCCTAGGGACGGGGACTCCGAGCGACGCCAAGCTCGTAGTGACGACTTCTGGCAGAGGCAGACTCGTCGGAGTTGGATTGAGTTGATTTTGGGGCTGGGCGGTGGCTCGGTGCGATGGCCGTCGGACACGAAGGGCCACGTTGCCAAGCCAGGTCTACTCCCGACACGGCGTCCGCAGACAGCTAGGCGCCCGGCCGGGGCGGCGGGTCAACGCGACGCATCCGGGTCTCAGGTCGGGCCTCAGGATCCCGTCCCGGAAACACCTCAGGATCGCAAGTCCTGACGCGCTGTCCGGTAGTCGATCTGCGGCATGGTCGGACGGGTCCGACAGCGGCAGACGGCGGCCATCGGGGGCACAACTCGTAACGAGAACAAGCGCTGATGTCATGACTCCCACGGGCCCATTGGCGCCGCCCAGAAGTCCATAGCAGGCTGCCCCCTGGGGCCACACGACGTCAATACGCTCCCCGGCAGCTATGACGGTGGTTACGAGCAGCAGCACAGTCCATGCAGCACCTGCCATGCTGACGACGTGCCACATCCACGATCCACGAAACGCGCACCCCGCTGGGAATGGTGGCTACGGGGTGCCGGGGCAACGAGGCGTGCGGCTCTCTTCTGGTTCATCTACTACTGCGTCATGGCGGCATTGGTGGTCTGGACTACATCGCAGCAAGACGGCTCGCGTTGGCATCGACCACTCGGGACGGCAGCAGCGGTCATCTTGATTGCCTCGGCCGCCAACCAGCTCCGATGGATCTCGCACCTCCCACGGAAGGGGACCGAGCCTGAAGTCGACGATGGCTGAGAATGGGATTCTTTTCGACGGATGAAAACGGACCCTCCGGGCGGCTGAGGGGGGCGGTCGAAGGAGATGTCTGCAGGATCTGAAACTGGTCAGGGGCCGATTCGCGTCGAAGAAAGAGGCCGAAGCTGGTCCCGCCTGCCAGCTCGCATCGTCACGATGTAGACGGGCGCGGTCACGACGGCAACTGACAAGCCAGGCAGAAGTCTGGAGTGCCGCGTTTATGACAACACCGAGGGCGACGAGCAACGCCGAAAAAACGCCGAAAAAATGAGCAACCACGGAAATCCGCTAGCCACGCCGCCTGCTCACACGGGCATCCTGCTCCACAGAAACCCACGAGGGCAAGGGATAGGGGATCGGACCGCCTCCTGCGTGGCAAGGTCGGCGAGCATAGCCGCACTCCCCGCGGCATTTCCGGATGTTGGGCAATCCGTGGTGCATGCATGGTCATGCATATCCGTCTGCACCCGGGGCGCCGTGAGATCACCGCTGCGGGGCTCCTTGGTCTTCTGCTGTGGTCATCGAGTTAGGGCGATGGCACGGACCGTATGGGGATCCCCTCGCGGGACAGGGACCCAGGACGGCACCCACCCTCAGGACTTGGAGGCCTCGAGGCCAACCACCAGCACGAGTTTTCCGCGCCCGTGCCCGTTCTCGCTGACCCGGTGCGCCTCCGCGATCTCGGTGAGCGGGAATGTCTGCGCGACCGGGAGCGAGAAGCGCCCGGACTCGATCAGCTCGCCGATCCCGGCGAGCGCGTGGACAGCCCGACCGGCGCCACCTCGGCTGAACCGCACTCCGTGCTCCTGCGCGCCGGCGAAGTCGGCCATGGTCACAACGTGCTCTGGGCCGCCGGCGAGTTCGGTGAGCTCGGGCAGGACACCGCTGCCGGCAACGTCGAGCGCTAGATCAACGCCGTCAGGCGCAAACGCCCGAACGCGCTCGACGAGGCCCTCGCCGTAAACGACGGGCTCGGCCCCCAGTGAGCGCAGGTACTCGTGGGTCGCCGGACTGGCGGTGCCGATCACGCGCGCACCGCGCACCACGGCGAGCTGAACCGCGGCGCTGCCGACGCTTCCGGAGGCGCCGTTGATGAGCAGCGTGCTGCCGCTCGCGACGCCGAGCTGGTCGAGGGCGCGCGTGGCCGTCTCAATAGCGACCGGCAGCGCGGCAGCGGCGGGGAAGTCAAGCGACGGCGGGATCGGCGCAAAGTAGGAGAGCACGGCGAATTCGGCCTGGGCCGCCCCGTCGGTGGAAAAGCCGAACACGCAATCGCCGATGTGCACGTCGGCGACGCCCTCACCGACCTCGTCGACGATGCCTGCGGCCTCGTAGCCCAGGGTCTGCGGGAGCTCGCTATCCATCAGACCCTGGCACTTCTTCCAGTCGCTCGCGTTGACGCCGGCCGCGCGCACCACAATGCGGACCTCGCCAGGACCCGGATGCGGATCCGGGAGATCCACGATCTCGAGGCGGCGCAGCGTCGCGGTGAGGACCTTGGGCGTGACACCGCGCAGGGTCCTGCGCAGGTCCCCGAACCGCATCGGGCCGGGCTCCAGGGCGCCGATCGCCAGCGCCGACCACTTGTTCGCGATCAGGTCCAGCAGCCCGCGGCACGGGCACAGGTCGGAGTACACGTCAGCGTGCCCGGGCGCGTGCACGGTCATGGCCGTCTCCTCTTCCGTCGCCGCGTGCGGACCGACGGGTGCGGGCCGACCTTCACCGCAGCGCAGACGCGGGGGTGGGGACCACCCGGGTGATCACCGACCGGTCGAGCAGCAGCAGCGCGGTGACGGCCGGCCCGATCTCCTTCTGCCAGCGCTCGTGGTCGTAGGTGGCGGCGTACAGCGCAACGCGCTGGTCCTCGTCCTCGAACCGGCGGATCCACACGTAGCCGTCCGGGTCCTCCTCGTCGACGAAGGACGCGGTGACCGTCATGCCCTGCGCCTGCTGGAAGGGGATGACGGTCTGCTCCATGTAGCGGACCCACTCCTCACGGCGTCCCGGTCGGGCCTGGTAGCGCCGGATCTCGTAGAACATGGCAACTCCTGTCAAAGAGAGAACGGGATATCCCTGGGCGGTATGCCGCGCGCGGTGTCTGCGTGCCGGCGCAGCGGCAGCGGGTGACCGGCCAGCGCGGCAGCTCAGTCGACGACGGACAGGACGAGCTTGCCGCGGGTGCGGCCGGCCTCACTGCGCTCGTGGGCCTGGGCTGCCTGGGCCAGCGGGAAGACGGCCTCGACCTCGACGCGGACCTCGCCGGCGTCGATCAGCCCGGCGATCCGGGTCAGCGCCGGTGCGTCGGGCTCGACCATGAACGCGCTGGTGCGTACCCCGGCGGCGTCGGCGGCCGCCGACAGCTGCGGCGACACACCGCCCGGGACGGCGACCAGCAGGCCACCGGGGCGCAGGACCGCCAGCGAGCGGGTGCTGGTGTCGTCGTGCTGGTCCCCGACCAGGTCCAGCACCACGTCGATGTCGCGGACGGCGTCCTCGAACCGCACCGTGATGTAGTCGATGACCTCGTCGGCGCCGAGCCCGGTGAGCCAGTCGTGCCGGCCGCGGCTGGCGGTACCGATGACGTGCGCCCCGAGGTGCTTGGCGAACTGCACGGCCAGGTGCCCGACGCCGCCGGCCGCGGCGTGCACCAGGACCCGCTGGCCGGGCTGGACGTGGGCGGTGTCGACCAGTGCCTGCCAGGCGGTCAGGCCCGCCAGCGGCACCGCGGCAGCCTGCTCGTGGGTGACGCCGGCCGGCTTGCGGGCGAACTGGCGGGCGGGCGCGGTGACGAACTGCGCGTAGCCACCGGCCGCCCGGGGGAACCAGGGCATCGCGTACACCTCGTCGCCGGGCTGCAGCGTGGTCACCCCGAACCCCACCTGCTCGACGACCCCGGAGACGTCCCAGCCCAAGATGAACGGCGGCTCGCCCAGCAGACCGGCCATACCACCGCCGGCCCGGGTCTTCCAGTCCACCGGGTTGACCCCGGCGGCGTGCACCCGCACCAGGACTTCGGTGGGCACCGGCTCCGGCCGTGCCACCTGCTCCAGTTGCAGGACGTCGGGGGCGCCGAAGCGGTGCTGCACCACGGCGGACATGGACATGGGACCACCTTCTGGTATCGGGAGCAGGGAGCGAGCAGGACGCGTCGGCGCCGGTCTCCTGCTGCTGCGCGACTGTATCCAAGCCCCCCTAGTTACCCGCAAGGCCTCCTGCTACCTTTCGGATAGTAAGCTGGAGGGAGATTAGCAATCTGGAGGGAGGAGATCGTCTCGTGCCGAGCCGTTGCGCCACGGGGGAGCATGCGCACCACGACGTGTACTCCGCGCAGTGCCCTTGCCGGGACCTGCTGGACCTGCTCGCCAACAAGTGGTCCGCGCTGGCCGTCGGGGCCCTCGAGGACGGCCCGCAGCGCTTCGGTCAGCTGCAGCGCCACCTGCGTGGCATCAGCCCCAAAGTGCTCACACAGACCCTACGGCGCTTGACCGCGGCCGGCCTGCTGATCCGGACCGTCTACCCCGCCGTGCCCCTACACGTCGAGTACGCCCTCACCGACCTCGGGTACAGCGCCGCCGTCCCCCTGCGCCAACTGCGGACCTGGGCCGAGGACAACCTCGACGCCGTCCCCCACTCCACCGCAGCGGACGCGGAGATACTCGACCGACCACCATCGCTGGCCCAGCCGAAAAAAGCAGCGAAGCGCATAACACCGAACCCGCTGCCGACAGCACCCGTCGGCTAGCGCACGATCCTGCGCCGCTGCTACTCGCGCCCCGTGCCGGCGAGGGAGGCCATGGCGGCTTGGGAGCAGACTCTTCCCGGGTGGGACCAGGCGATGAGCACGGCGGCTGCGACGACGGGCCCGATCCCGGGGAGCGTCAGCAGCTCTGGTGCGGTGTCCGCGATCAGGTCGTTGATGCCGCGCTTGTTCGAGCCAGGTCGACGCCGAGGGTTCTGATGCGGCGGGCGAGGCGGACCGCCTCGCCCTGCAGGTGCGCCGCGCCAGGTTCTCCTCGCGGTCCCGCCAGCCGGCGATCGTATGAGCTGAGCAGCGGTCAGTGGCTTACGAGCGTCCACGCCGTGGTCGACGGTGCGCAGTCGCGCGGTCCGGGTGTTGATGGCGCGGGTTCGTTCCCCGGTCATCTGGTCGCGGGCGACGGCGAGGACGCGAAGCGCGACCCCGTGCCCCGCTTGAGGCGTCAACCCCAAACCGAAAGCATTCGGGGAGTGTGCGTAGTTCGTCCTTTGATAGGCCGAGGACGGCTCGGGGGATGCGGGCCGCGTCCAAGGTGTCGCTCTTGCTGACGCCGCGGCGGTCTTCGGCCGGCATGACGGCCGCTTCAACCACGCGGGGCCCAGCCAGTTCGAGGCGCTCAGTCAGGATCGCGCCGTAGGAGCTGGTGCCCTCGGCCCCGAACAGCGCGCTGGCCAAGTCCGACGCGGCGATCAATCCAGATCAGCGCCCGGCCCAGCCCCCAAAGCCGTAGTGGGAAACGTGTCCTGGTCGACGACCGCGCCACTTGGTGCGGTGAGGAGGGCGAACGTATGGGTGGCGGCGTGGGTGTTCACGCCGATGACGAACTGGTACTGCTCTGAGACGATGGGACCCATGGCGGCAACTTCTTTGACTGGGGGGACGTCGTGATCGGCGTCGGCCCGGGAAGTCACCGCGAGGCGGGCCTGTAACGGGCCACGACCCGGCCACGACCGCCCCGCAGCCACGGCGCGGTCGGCCAGGCTTCTAATCAAGCCATCAAGGTGAAAGAGCTCGGGTCGACGTCGCCCAACCTCGTATCCGTGGACAGATCCCGGGAAGAGCACCTCGCGAGAGGGCCAAGCGGTTCACGAGTCACACGGCCACGAAGCAGACGACGTCCACCCTGCCCGGCTAGCCCCAGACCAGCCACCACTCACACTTCAAGGTGGTTCAGTGCCCAGCTGCGGTAGCCGTCTGCGAGCGCCGCGAACGTGGCGGGCACGTTCTGCATGCGTTCCTCCGGTGCGTGCGAAGGTTGGCTTGTCACGCTGCGCTGATGGCGCTGCGGAGGTCGTCGAGCGTGTGCTGCACCAGCGCGGGGAGGTTCCCGGCGCCGTCGGCGTCGATCCAGCGGTCGTAGGCGGTGGTGAACGCCGCGACGCTGGCCTGCGCGGTCAGGTGCGCCCGGGTAGCGTCGGTCCCCCGTTCGCGCAGCGCCCCGGCGATCGCCGTCGTCAAGGACGCCATTTTGATCAGCTCCCGCTCCTGCAGGTCCGCTGAGGAGGCGATGAGGTCCCGCCGGGCGCGGGCGTACTGCCCGTACTGCGCCAGCTGGGCGCCGCCGTCGGCCAGCGCCGTGACGGCGGCGTCGATCCCTGGGACGTGCTTGGGCGCGCCGGCGACCGCCTCGACGACGTGGGCCTGGAATACCGGCGCGCCGGCGAACAGCACCTCGCGCTTGTCGGCGAAGTAGCGAAAGAACGTTCGCTTGGTCAGCCCGGCCGCCGCCGCGATTTCGGCGACGGTCACGTCGGCGTAGCCGCGCTCGAGGTATAGCGCCATTGCGGCCTGCTGGAGCCGACCGCCGGCGTCCGGATCCCACCGTCCCATGTGATCATCCTACCCGAACGCATGACACTGGGTGCCATGTCCTGCCACGGCGAACACGTCGCAAGGCAGTGATGTCACCGCGCGCCGTCGGTCTGTGGTATCGTGATGTCATTCAGTGTCATAGACCTTGACGGAGGAACCAAAATGCCCGCGATTCAAAGAATCCAGTACCACAAGTACGGCGGCCCGGAGCTCATGCGGCTGGAAAGCTTCGAGCCGGCCTCGCCGGGCAAGGGCCAGGTGCTGGTCCGGGTGCTGGCTGCGGCTGCCAACCCGATGGATTGGAAGATCCGGGAGGGCACCACGAAGATGCAGACCGGTCGGCGTTTTCCGCGTGGCTTGGGCCACGACTTTGCCGGCGTCGTTGACCGCGTCGGCGAGGGCGTCACGCGCTTCAAGAAGGGTGACGACGTGCTCGGTGCGATGACGATGCAGGAATCGGGGGCGTTCGCCGAGATGGTTCTGGTGGACGAGAAGCTGATCGTGAAGAAGCCTGCCAAGTTGTCCTATGAGGAGGCCGCGTCCCTCCCGACAGTCGGCGTGACTGCCTTGCAGGCCCTGATCGACAAGGGAGGGCTCCAGGCCGGGCAGAGCGTTTTCATCATCGGCGTCCTCGGCGGGGTCGGACGATCTGCCGCCCAAATCGCGCTGATGCACGGCGCGTCGGTTACCGGCAGCTGTCGTGACAGCGCATCGGCCGATGCGAAAGCCCTGGGCATCACTCGGGTTGTTGGTTTCGACTTCGATCCTCAGGCGCTCAAGGGGCAGTTCGACGTGATCTTCGATACCTCCGGGACGCTGACGCTCAATGACGCGCGAAAGATGCTGAAGCGCGGCGGGCGCTTCGTCGACATCACCATCACGCCCGCAAAATTGGCGAGGAGTCAATTCGCCCGTGATTTCAAACCGTTGATCGCCGAGTACACGCCCGAGGCCCTCGAAACCGTTGCCCGCGCCGCAGCTGAGGGCAAGCTGAACGTCCCGGTCGCTCGTACCGTCCCGCTCACGCAGGCGATCGCCGCTCTCACCGAACTGGAGCGCAACCACACCCCCAGGGGCGGCAAGCTCGTAATCACTCTGCAGTAGCGCGATCTGGCTGCCCCGTCATGTGAACCCGCCGGCACCTGTCCCCAGGGCCAAGCTTTCACGGCACCACATCTGTCTGCTGCGCTATCAACCTTTCAGCAAAGGACCTGCACCATGACTGAGAACCAGCAAGCTCAAGAGACGTTCCGTGTCGATGTGATCGGGGACATGACGATCGAATGGGACGTACCCATCGAGGTCAGCGATGGCGCTGTCCTGCGCGCGGATATCTTCCGGCCGACCGCACCTGGGCGCTACCCGGCCATCGCCAGCTACGGCCCGTACCGCAAGGGGCTTCCCTTCCAGGATCTGATGCCACCAGCGTGGCAGCAGATGATCAGCGACCATCCCGACGTTCTCGAAGGATCCAGCAGCAAGTACCAGGTCTACGAGCTCCCCGATCCCGACAAGTGGGTCCCGGACGGATACGTGTGCGTCCGGGTTGACGTACGAGGTACCGGAAGGTCACCCGGCTACCTCCATCCCTTCTCCGAGCGGGAGGACCTCGACTTCTACGAGTGCATCGAGTGGACCGCGGCGCAGGAGTGGAGCGACGGCAAGGTCGGGCTGAACGGCATCTCGTTTATGGCCATGAACCAGTGGCGGGTCGCGGCACTTCAGCCGCCACACCTTGCCGCCATCTGCGTTTGGGAAGGGGCCGCCGATCTGTACCGCGATGCCGCCTACCACGGCGGGATCCTCTCCGGCTTCACCGACCGCTGGTACAGCCTCGTCGTGCAGTACGGCGCCGGTGAGCGCGGCGGTCGCAACCCGAACACCGGGCAGCTGGCCTGCGGCGACGAAATGTTGACTGACGACGAGCTCCTCGCGCGGCGCTTCGACATCGGCCAGGCGTTCAAGGACCATCCTCTCTTCGACGATTACTACCGCAGCAACCTCGTGGACTGGTCGCGGATCCAAGTGCCGGTGCTGTCCGCAGGCAACTGGGGCGGGGCAGGCCTTCACCTGCGCGGCAACACCCGCGGGTATGAGCAGCTGCCCGCATCCGCCGACAAGTGGCTGACGATGCACGAGGACGCGCACTGGTCGCTCTTCTACGCCAACTACGGGCTGGAGTTGCAGAAGCGGTTCTTCGGCCATTTCCTTAAGGGCGAGGACACCGGCTGGGGCGCCCAGCCCCCTGTTCAGCTGAGGGTGCGACGCGTGGACAGATCTGTTGCAGAACGCGACGCCACGGCCTGGCCGCTCCCCGAGACCGAGTGGACCACCCTGCAGCTCGACGCCGCAACCGGGACGATGGGCACCGCCCCGGCCAAGACGTCTGCCTCGGTGAGCTACCACGGCCTCGAAGGACGCCACGGCTTCGCCTACGTTGCTCCGCACCAGATCGAGATCGCCGGGCCGGTGTCGGCGAAGCTCTACCTTGAGTCCTCCACGACCGACGCCGATGTGTTCCTCGTCTTGCGCGCATTCGCTCCTGACGGAACCGAAATCGTGTACCAGGGAGCGAACGACCCGCACGCGCCGGTAGCCCAAGGCTGGCTGCGCGCTTCGCATCGGGCCTTGGACGACGATCAGTCGCGCCCTTACCTGCCCGTACACCGCCACGACCGTGCCGAACCTCTGACCCCCGGTGTGGTCTACGAGTTAGACGTCGAGATCTGGCCGACCAGCCTGATCCTGCCCGAGGGCTACACCCTGACCCTTGACGTCCAGGGCCACGACTACGTCCATCCCGGCACCACCACCAGCCCGGAGATGCCCTTCAGCGGATCAGGGCCCTTCATCCACAAGGATCCCAGTAACCGACCCGCCGATGTCTACGGCGGGACCGTGACGCTCCACACCGGCGACCGGAACAACTCATACCTGCTGCTTCCACTCATCCCGTCGGGCTAGAACCGCGCAGGCGACCAGGAGCTGAGTGGAAGCGCGCTCGAGGGGGGGCCTAACCGGGCATGAGCGACGTCGAGCCCTCTGCCGCGAGGGGAAATGCGTGCCACGGCATCTCCGGCTGTTGATCGTCCGCGAAAAGGAAGCGTCGAAAGACCAGCGCCAGCTGTTCAACGACCTCGCCAACGGCACCTACTTCCCCACGTCAGTCCGCGCTACAGCGGCTGACAACCACCGGCGACGTGAGTATGACGGAACCGAGCTCGCCCCGCCACCGGCCGCTCACGCGGTCGGCGGTGGGGTGAGCCACAACCGCACACGGGTCCCACGACCCCGAGATGGAGATACCTCATCCCCACCATGCACTGGACCTCACTTGCTCCAGCGACACCCGACCGAGACTGCGTCGTAGTGGCAACGCGGCTCGTCATCTCTTGCCACCGGCACCTACCCGCGATCCTGCGGTCAACCGAAACGCTCTGGCCCCAACTACGCGGATCCGATGGCCTGCTCGGCTACAGCCTCAACGACGACCTCACGCACCGCACCCTAAACACCGTGTCCGCATGGCGTGACCACGACGCCCTCCGAACTTTCGTAACCAGCGAAGCGCACGCCCTCATCGTCGCGGGTACGAGACCGTGGATCGCGACCACCACTATCCTCACCTGGACCACGCGCGAGCAGCACCTACCAGTCACCTGGCAGCAGGTCCGCGAACACCTCCGACGCCACGACCGCCACCAACACCCTTAATAGACCGCTCAGCAGTCATCGCCCGTCAGCACGCCATCCCCTCACGCGGCCTCGATCGAACGTCGCACCGTGAACAAGTCGACCGATGCATCGAGCCTTGCGTCGCAGCACGCCGCCGTCATCCACCGGCAGCGAGCCGTCCCAGTTGACGATCGGTAAGCGGGAGGACGGCGCCGCTGGCTAGGACGCTTGCCCGTTGCCGCTCGCGAGTCCGTGTTGGGCAGCGATAACCGAAAGTCGCTTGTCGCGCGTCCACAGCCGGGCACTGGTCGTCAGCATCGTAGCGGCGAGGAGGTGCGCGTCGACGTACCCGATGCCGAGACCGAACAGCTGATGGTTGTCGATCAGGGTGAGCACCTCGACGTCTGTCGCGGCTTTGGCCTGCGGGAGATTGTGGAGTAGCCCGAGGATCTCGCTGCGCTGCGAGAGATGGCCGAGGGCGAGTTCCCCGGTCACGCAGGGGTGGGCGAGCACGTCGCCGTTCTGAAGTAGTGAGGCGAGTTCCTGGTCGCCGCCGCGGAGGTGGTCGATCCAGACCGAGGTGTCGACGAGGATCACGCAGGCGTGGTCTGCCGTCGTGGGACCGCCGGCGCGGCCGGCTCACTGCCTCCGAGCTGCGCCAGCCGCCGAGCGCTCTCGCGCTCGATCAATGCACTGAGGGCTTGCCGAACCAGCGCACCCTTCTCGTTGGTCCCCGTCAAGCGCTGAGCTTCCAAGACAAGGTCGTCATCAAGGGCGAGCGTTGTTCTCACTTCCACCTCCAGGCACGTCCGACGGCATCGAATGATGATGATACACGTGCACTGCTGTCCCGGTCGCGGATCGTTTTGTCACCCGCTTTGGCCGGCTGGTCTACGTTGACAGGTCGGCGGTCCGGTGTTCGCCTTGGAAAAGGGAGGGCCGACCACGGCTCATGGGGCTCCGGGGGGCTCCGGGGGGAGGCAGAGTACGCGGTGCACCGCGACCAGGACGTCGAAGCCATCGTGCAACGGTTCTACGACCTGATGCGCGCCGGCGGCTCACCAGCCCACCTGCTCTCACCGCAGCTCACGGTCGCGGTCGGCACCGATGACGAGGAGTGATGGGACGACTACGGGGCGTTGATCACCGCCTACGTCACCCAGTTCGCGGCGATGGGCCGGTGCACCGTGCACGCCAGCTCCCTCCGCGGGTACAGCCAGGGCGACATCGGCTGGTTCGAGGACCGGCCCCTGGTCACCCTCCGCGACGGAGCATCGGTCCCGGTCCGATTCACCGGCGTCGTCCGCCGCGAGCACGGCACCTGGCGGGCCGTGCAGACCCACGTCTCAATCGGCACCCCCAACACCGAGCTCAACCTGGACCTGCCCACCACCTAACCCAGCGCAGACACTCCAACGGTGACACTGAACAGCTTCGTTAGAGCGACCGGCAGCGAGAAAGTCTCAGACGGCCGGCAGCCACCCAACCACTCGAGGTAGTGAGCGTACGCGTGCTGGTCGAGGGTCTCGTAGTCGGTTCCCGCGCCCTGGACGCGGTCAGAGGTAGATACCAGGCGGCCGTCACCGAGGCTCAGTGCGACGGGTGAGAGCTTACGGTCGCCGGTCGCCGGTCGCCGGTCGCCGGTTGCCGGTTGCCGGTGCCGGTCGCCGGTCGCCGGTCGCTGGGCTTCAGCTGCACCTCCGCCCCGCGCGTGAAGCTCGTGCTCTGAAAAACCGTTCCCGAAGGCGGTTGGCGAGCTCAAGCGCGACCTGCCGCTGGCCTCGGTGGGCGCGGTGCTGGCTTTGGCCGCCCTGGTGGCCCTGGTCGCACAGCCTGGGCACACGCTGCGCACGGTCCCTCCGAACATGGTGCCCGCACTGTGAGGGTTCACGACCGGGACTTGCCCAGCTCGTGTCCAGACAAGGGAGCGACCCCATGCAGAAGATGACAGTCCTGAAGACCAGTGGCGCGATCGCCACCGCAGCCGGGCTGGCGCTCGGGGGGGCCACCCTCGCCAACGCCAACCAGACCCCGACTCCGACACCCTCGGCAGGGTCAACCGCGACCCAGACGCCGGGTCAGCAGGGCGCCAAGGGCGCGGTGCCCGGCACCGCCAAACCCGATCATGACGCTCAGCTGCTCAGCGGTGCCACCGCGGTCAAGGTGACCCAGGCTGCCACCGACAAGGAACCGACGGCGAAGCTGGAGCACGTCGGGAGCGATCCCGCCGGGGGCTACACCGCCCGCATGGTGCGTACCGACGGGACGCACATCGTTCTGCACATCGACGCGGGCTTTGCGGTCACCAGTGACCAGACGGCGCCGACGCCCCAGCCCGGGCGACACGGCAAGGGCCGCCCGGGGGCGTCGGTTACCCCCGGCCAGCAGAGTCAGGGTCAGCCGGCCCAGCCGGCGAACCCACCGCCGACGTCGACGCCGACGGGAAGCTGACCGCCCCTACGCGACGTCCCACAGCCGATAGCCCACATCAGATAAGACGCGACAGGGCAGGATCAGCCGCGACGAGGACCCTCTCGCGTTGCTCCCCGGCCGGCACAACAAGCATGAGCCTCATTGGTCGTGCCGACACCGGTCGGCGATCCGCTACTAGGACGAGTAATCGCTCAGGGCGGCACCCGCCAGGCACGTCAGGCCGACGAGGGAACTAGTTGTTCTGGCGGTGTGCACCCAGGCCCAGCGGTCCCGGGTGGCCTCCCAGCCGTGCGGCGGTTCGTCCGGGTCCCAGGTCAGAACCTGAGCGTTGATCGGCAGCTCGATTGCCGCTGTGAGCGTCAAGGCCGCCACTTGCGCAGCCAGACCGCCGGACGCGAGCCGGAACGCCGTTGAGCGAGCCTCCCGCCGCGACAGAATCACCACGACAGCGTTCGCGACTACGGCTGCCGGCAGCAACGCTCCCATCACCGGCCGCAGGTTGCGGATAGTCGCCTGTTGCACCTCGACGTAGGTGGAGGGCGTGAAGTCCTTGGTGGAGGGTCCCAGACTGGTTCGGGTACCGAAGAACACGCCCGTGGACAACGCAGTTAGCATGAGACTCGAGAACCGTGCAACCGCCTGCGCCGAGGTCATGACCTCATCCTGGTGGACGCTCGCGGCGTACCACAGGCAGCCGGCACACGACCCTCGCGTTTCCGGCCAGCCGCCGCCCAACAGCGTCTCTGGCCGCTCAGCGGAACGAGGTGGACATGCATGGCTCCGCGACGGGCCTCGACAGGACCCATTCCTGGAGGTCTCTTGCGTGTCCGTTGGGCGATCCTCTGAGCGGACAAACCGCGCAGGCCTGGCGAGAAAGGGGGTTGTCGCGGTGACGAACCCTCACCGGCGCACCAACAGACGCAGTGAACGGGCCGGTCCGAAGTCACCACCAACCGCCGCGGTGTCCCGTAAGACTGGTTCGGTGAAGATTCCCGCTCAGGGCCCCCTATGCGAGACGTTCGACGAAGTCCTCTACGCCCTAGGACTGACGGTCCGCTACGTCGCCTCTCGCCGCCTCGACGGATGAGCGCAACCCATCGTCGTACGACTAGCTGGGTGAGTAGTCATCCGTGTCGATGCATGGGTAGTCAATCGGGCAACGTCCGACCATCGGCAGGATCGATCACCTGCATATCCACGATGAGCGTCGTCCGCACATCGGCATGTGGGGACGTTCTTGGTCCTCTTGTCCAACCGGATCGGGCAAGGGATGAACCAGGACCGGCCCCTCGTGCAGTTGCCCACGCGGACCACCGCCGGCCGCTCCGCGCGTCACGGCTGACGGGCGGCCGCTCACCGAGCTGAGCCGACGGCACCGACCTGACCGGCGGGCACCTAGGCCGACCTGGACTCTCGTCCCCAACTACCGTCTATAACGTGAAAGCGAGGCTCGCCCGGGATGCATAACGTCGGCTAATTCTAACTACAACCGATCAGATTTCAGTCTTGGCTGCATCTCGACAGTTATATACGGGCCAGGGTTGAGACATCTTCGCTGCATCTCGACAGGTGTCGAGAAGCAACGAACGCTGCACACCGTCGTGCGGGCTACTTTGCACAAACCGGCTGAGATCGCGGAGCCGTGCAAGGTCGACTGCGGCCCACCGCGACCGACATCGCGGCCGCTGTCACACCCCAACCCAAAATCACCCGCGAAACACGACGGCAACGCCGCCCATCACCTCACCCAGCAGACACCCAGCAGACCGATGCAACATCCGGGCTAAGGCCTTCAACGCCGATATGCGCGGTCATGCACGAAACCTCGACAGGTCACGGTCGTCTCGGGACTGCGCGACGGTTGCTGCCGCTGAAAGGAGGACGCAGATGCCGAGGGTGACTCGAGACAGCCTTTGCTGTTGTGCGAACTGCGTCCAAAGTTCTGCCAACAGAAGCGTGGTTACAGCGGAGATCGATGTAGTGGTCACGTAGTTCCGTGCGAAACCGCGCCGACTCCATTGAGAAACAACTGCACGCACAACAACAGATACTGCGATTCCTATTGCGAGGAAGATCAAGGCCTCAACCAAGAGTTTTGAAAAGTTCATGTTTCCTCCGGACATGGGCTGTTGTCATCCGTGGGTGTAGAAGAAGTGCCACGGCCTTCGTTGAGTACGACACGGTGATCACAGGCGTCACGTACTGTCGGGTTGTGGGTGGCGATGATGACCGTCGCTCCATCCTCAGCCAGGCTCCGCAAAATGTCTACCACCAATACACCGTTGGCCTCGTCCAGGGCGCCAGTTGGTTCATCCGCCAGAACGAGCCCCGGCTTCTTAGCGACAATGCGAGCCAACGCTACCCGCTGCTGCTCCCCGCCGCTGAGTTGATATACAGGCTCCCGGTCACGCCCCCCAAGTCCGACACGTTCAAGCTCCTCTGTATAGGTTCGTCTCAGCCACGGCCAGGGTCCGGCTACAGCAAAGTTCAGGTTCTGACCGATGGTGGCGCTCTCGACCAGAGCATAGTTTTGAAAGACGTATCCTAGATGCTTCTTCCGCAGAAGCCTCCGCTGCCTTCCGTTGGCGCGGGTGATGTCGAGTCCGTCCCACAAAATTGTCCCTCCGGTCGGGCGGTCCAAAGCACCAATGCAGTTGAACAGTGTGGTCTTGCCCGAGCCGCTAGCACCAACGAGTGCGACCATCTCGCGCGGCCTAGCCGAGAACGACATGTCTGCCCAGAGAATTCGGCGACCGAACGACTTGGACAGGTTTTCAACAACGAGCATGACAGGTTACGCCTTACATGTTCGGGGGAACGCTGACTGATTCGTCATTCAAGACTCGGCACCTCGTTCGGTTAGCAGTCTCCGCTGGGTCCTCCTAAAGAGCAGACCCTCGGCCACGAGCAGTGAAGCAAAGACCAGCATAACCAAGCCGAACTTCGCCGTCGGCGCTATGGAGGCACGGTCGCCGAATTCACGGAGTTGGTCCAGGGTAGCTGTTGTTGGCCTGGCGAACCAGGCTGTCGCGCACAGGCTAATTGCATCGAGGGCAATAATGAGCGGCGCCATCTCAAGGAAGCCTCGCCCGTTGATACTCTGTACGAATATGCGGCGGCCATGCTGACTTGCATACATCAAGATTGCTGAGATGGTGCATAAAGGCAGCAGGATAATGTACGCCCCCAGTTCGAATAGGGAGCGTGTGAGCTCGCCCCTGAGTTGCTCGACCTTCGCCGCGACTGTCGAGTCCACGGTATCGAAGCCCGCTATCCCCTGACCAAAACTGGGCGCCTCTTTCAGAATGTTTGGAATGTCGGCGGTCCTCATCATGAGGCCTCCCCCGGTGAAGGCGAATTCCTTTCCCGGAAGGAAGTCTTTCGGGAAGACAATGAGAACGGGGTCGACGATCCTTGAGGGAAGGCCGCCAGTAATACTGAAGTATGCACCTCCATCGGCGATAGACTTCTCCGCCAAAGGGACGTTGTTGAGGTCCCAGCCCGGAACCCTGCCAAGACGCCCTAGAGCGAACATACTGTGGGCGACGTATGAGCGGATGTCCTGCTTGACCTTCTGTGAGGTTGACTCAGGGAAAAGCAGAGTCATACGCGATCTCTCAACCTCCTGTGCGGCATTCAGTAACTGCCCGCTCGGAAGCTTGGTCGGCGCTATCTCAAGGTAGGCAGTCGTGACTTCGACTACCATCGTGGCCCCGCCGGGTTGAATTTTAATGTCCGGGCTGGGCATGCTTGCGTAGAAGAACTCTGGCTTTGCGTTCGTGAGGACGAGTCGGCCGTCTGCAAGGAGGGGAGCGATCTGCGCAGCAGTGGACTCTTGGACAGCACCGTTGTCGCTAGTCCCAGTATTGACACCGATGGTGGTAAACCCGCTCCAGGGGCCTAGGCTTGCTTGTAGATCGGCGTTTGCTTGGAGGTCCGACCAAACCTGGTTCAGGCTAAGAAGCAGCGTTCCACAGAAGATGATAACCACCGAACGTAGGAAATACATGATGGGAAACGAGGCTCCAAACCTTAGACGCCCCTTGATGGCGTCGAGCATGCCCGTCGCGCGCAGAACCCCATGTGCGGCGATGGATCCCACGAGGCCTGTCACCCAAAAGATCAAGACCAACACCATAAAGGCGCGGGCCATATATACATAGAAATGCCCGCCCGCCACGACGAAAACCCCCAGATACAAAGCTCCAAGCGCGAGGGCGGCGCTCAACGAAATCCAAAACGTCCACTGGATCTGCTCACTGAGCGCGATCTGCCACCGTGGTATTCCCTGTAGGAGCTGGACGCCGACCGCACGACTGCGACCCAGCGTGGCGCCGGCTGTCAGCATGAAGATCAAGATCGACACAAGCAGCAGTACCTGAGGAAAAAGCAGGCGGAAATTTGCAACCCAGACCGCAGGTGTACTGCGCGCTTGGACTCCTGTCTGCCACCCCTCAGTGCTAAAGTATTGCTGCGCCGCCTCCGCTGCCTCCATAGATTTCTCGCCCATAAACGAGAGTTCCGAAACACCAATCTCAAACGATCCGAGCAATTCCGGTTCCGCCAGTAACGAAACAGGTTTGGCGACGCATGGCTTTCGCAAGCACGGGTAGCCCTCAGTCAGCCACCGATCAAACTCGGAATCCGCATGGGCGGAGTACCCAGCGATCGTGCCAGGCAAACGGGGACTGCCACTTACGACGACGTCGACGTCGAACTTCTCGGCCCAGCCCCTCATGGCCTGAGCGGGCCACGGCGCGCCAACAAGTGCCGACGGCCGGTTGGACGTTCCGTACAACGTGTCATCGAGGCCCATGAACGGGTCCCTCGACCCGCTCCATACGAGCGCGATGGCCATGTACAGCGCCGTCAATATCGAAACAATGCGCGCGAATTTGGCCACTATCACCCATTCATATTTGTCACAGCAAGGCGTGAGCCCACCCCTGCGTGTTCATCGGGATGGGCCCACGCCTCATGACGCTTGCTCAGCAGTTCCGGTAGTACGCCTCCCTGCTGGAAGTGACGCCATTTAGGTTCGCGTACGACCACTGGTTCGGGCTCTTGCATGCGGAGATGTTGGATCTGCGCGTACCGTCCGACGCGGTACCGAAGACCGACGAGGAGTGGGTCAGGTCGTATTGCAGGTAGTTCGAATACACGGTGTAGTCCCCGTACCCGTGGTCCCAGACTCCCCGGCAGTTGCCTCCGAACCAGTTACATTGGACGTTTTCAGCTAGGGCCGGGGCAGCCGAAGCGAGAGCAAGCGCACCAGCAGCAAGAACTACGCGCACACTTCGTGCAGCTTTGATTCACAACCTGCCTCCACGGTTCGAACGGACGATCAACAGGACTTTTGGTCCACTCCGGAAGTTACCCTCCCCCGCAGGATGCGCAAGTGAGGATACTAAGAATTTGTAGTTTACTGATCAAGACTTGAACTACCTATGGTCAAGTCCGCTGGGGTGGTGTA
>JAABUS010004072.1_pt1 | contig 22002 bp, 25 predicted proteins | sample 5560161 | NCBI WGS metagenome assembly JAABUS01 (sample SAMN10711885, study PRJNA513376) | rock metagenome | isolation source: Antarctica rocks | place: Antarctica: Victoria Land, Trio Nunatak nord | collected 2016-01-04
TCAGCCGACTCATCAGCCGGCCTCTTCTTCGTCACGTCGTTCAGTGTCGCGGTCATCATGCCGTCCATCCCGCAGAGCCAGCGGCTCAGCGTGTCAGGCCGGAAACACCGTTAAATCCACAGTCCCGTCCACCAAAGCGGGTGCCGTCACGGCGGGCAGGGATGTAGCAGGCCGCCCCGTGATTCCAGACCAGACCAGTACGGAGCGTGCCACCCCGGTGCGCGGTGGAGTACCAGTGATCGGTGGGTACACCGAGCCGCGCGTCGGCGGCGAACCGGGTGTGTGCGGAGCCCGGTTTCGAGGGCCGGGTCCGGTGGTCGAGGCGAGCATGGTCAGCTCGGCGTCCGCGGCTGGAGGGCTAGCGCGACGACGGCGGCGACCACCATTGCGCCGGCTCCGACGAGGACGCAGACGTGCATGGCGTAGGTCAGGCTGTCGGCGAAACCCTGGGTTGCCTGCCCGGTGGTCATTGCTGACGCCGCGTTGATGCCGTGGGCGTCGACGTGGGCCAGGATTGTGGATCGGTCGGCGGTGGCGACACCGTGTTCGGCGAGTGCGCCGGGGAAGTGAGCGGTCTGGCGGGCGATGAGAATGGCGCCGAAGATTGCGGGGCCGAGGGCGCCGCCTACCTGCCGCACGGCGTTGATTCCTGCCGAGGCCATCCCGGTGAGGTGGTGGTCAACCGATGACACCGCCGCCGCCGTCATCGGCGTGAACACGAAGGCGAAGCCCGCTGCGATGATGGTCATTCGTGCCGCGGCGGCGAGGAACCCGGACTGCGCATCGATAGTCGCCATCCAGGCCATTCCGGCAGCGATCACTAGCAGACCGAAGGCCATTAACAGTTGCGGCCGGAACCGGTGCATGATGCGCCCGACGGCCAGGCTGGCGATCGCGAGGACACCGCAGTAGGTCGCTAGGCGGTAGGCGATCTGCAGTCCGTCGAGGTGCTGGACGCCACCGTAGAACAGGCTGGAGACATAGAACAGGCCGATCAGGCCGAACATCGCGATGATCGCCACGACCGATGCCCCGGTGAAGGCCCGGGCCCGGAAGACCGTCAGGTCCAGCATCGGGGAGGTCGATCGGGACTCGGCGACCACGAACAGGACGGCACCGCCAACCGCGACCGCGAAGCCGAGAATGCTGCGGGGTCCAGACCAGCCGCTGTCCGCGCCCTCGATCACGCCGTACACCAACCCGCACACGGCCATGGTCCCGAGGATCTGCCCCGGCCAGTCAAGGTGGCGCGGCACCGGGGAGCGCGAGTCCTCTGCGCCCCAGGCCCCGACCAGAAGGCCCATAGCGGCGGCCACCAGGCCCGGCAGGAACGCCCAACGCCAGCTACCGGCCTGCAGAAGAGCCCCAGCCGCGAGCGCCCCGACACCCATGCCCATGCTCAGGGCGGTGGCCCACACGGCGATGTGCCGTGACCGCTCGTGGTGGTCGGTCACCGCGTGCGAGATCAGCGCAAGGCTGGACGGCACGACCGCGGCGGCGCCGATGCCCATCACGGCGTCACCGAGCCACAACACCTCCACCCGCGGCGCGGACATCGAGACGATCGACCCCACAGCGGTTGCCATCAGACCGGCGAGGAACACCTTCCGTCGGCCATGTACGTCGCCGAAGACACCGGCCGACAAGATCAGCGCCGCCATCGGAATGACCAGCGCGTCGCTCACCCACTGCAGCGACGACGCCGAGGTTGAGAGCCCTCGCTGGATGCTGGGCAACGCCGTGATGACAGCGGTCACCGGCACGTAGGCCGCAAGGAGCCCGAGGCTCGCCACCAGGGTGGTCCGCCAGGGTCTCCGGGCGACCACGGCATCGGCACGATCTACCTCAGCGGTACCAACCGATTTGTCATTCACTGTCACGTGACTTCTCCAAGCTCGTTGATCCCCGGGTTCCGGGTGATGGTCCTGGGGCATATGGTCAAGCTGCTTGATGAAGCGGCTTGACCGGCGACTTTAGGTACGGACGCACCAGACTGTCAAGTGACCTGATAAAGTTCCTTGACGAAAGGGATGATCATAGTGACACCAACCGCCACCGGTAAGCCCGACTCGAGCCGGCAGGGTCCCTCACCGCTGCCTGCCCTACTCGGAGACGTCAGAGAGATCACGCTGGGTCGACTGCACGACCGCCTGGCCGAAGAAGGCTTCCCCGGGCTGCGATACAAGCACGGCTGCGTCTATCGATTCATCGATGACGAAGGCTCGCGCCTGACCGACCTCGCCGAACGTTCCGGATTGACCAAGCAGGGCGTGGCCGAGGCGGTCGGCGAGCTCGTGCAGCTCGGCTACGTCGAGCGGTCCGAGGCACCGCATGACCGGCGAACGAAGATCATCCGCCTCACCGAACGCGGACAAGCCGGCCAGCGCGCCGCTGCCCGGGTCCTCGCCGAGATCGAGCAGAGCTGGGCCGACCGGTTCGGGCAGCACCAGATCGCTTCGTTCCGAAGGACCATGGAGCAGATCATCGACATGTCGCAGGAGTAGCCGGTGGGGCTCCTGACCCGACAGACACGTGCAGGCTGCACGTTCTCGATCTGCACCGGCAGGCGGACAAGCCCTGAGCCGGTGTCCAGTAACCGCACCCGATGAGCACCGCACACCACGACTGGCTGGGTCTTGCGACCCTCCGGCGATCATGAAGAGACGAGAAAACATTGACGACACATACAGGCACAGTCAGCTCGCTGGCATCCGTCCAGCTTTCCGTGCTGGACACAGCAATGGCCGGCTCTGGAATGACGATGCACCACGTGTTCGAGGACCTCATCGCCTCAGCACGCCGGGCAGAGGAGTTGGGCTTTGCCCGCTACTGGATGGCGGAGCACCACGGCGTACCCGGCGTGGCCAGCTCGGCGCCAGCCATCACGGTGGGAGCCCTGGCTGCTGCGACCTCACGCATCCATGTCGGGACCGGGGGCGTGATGCTGCCCAATCACATCCCGTTGGTGGTTGCCGAGCAGTTCGGCACGCTCGCGTCCTTGTATCCCGGCCGCATCGACCTCGGAGTGGGGCGGGGTGCGCCGGACCCGCAGACGGCACAGGTACTGGCCCGCTCGCTGGCGAACTACGGCGGAGATGATTTCGCGGAGTCCGTCGCTGAGCTCTCCGCGTATCTGACCGGGGAATCCCCAGACGGACGGCCGTACCGCGGCCCGTACGTGGCACCGCGCGCCGACGAGCCCGCGTCGGTGTGGGTGCTGGGTGCCAGCACTCACGGGGCGGCTGACCTGGCGGCGAAGCTTGGTGTGCCGTTCGCTTTCGCCCACCACTTCGGCCGCGGCGACGCTGCGGCCGCGTTCGAGCACTATCGGCGAAACTTCCGTCCCTCCCGGGCGTTTGCGCAGCCGCACACGATTGTGACCGCACTCACCGTCGTTGCCCCGACGGATGCCGAGGCTGTCGCCATCGCCGCGTCAGCAGACCTGATGTTCGCGCAGTTCTTCCAGCGGGGCCGCCAATTCACCGGAGGACTCCCATCCCCGGAAGAAGCGGCTGCGCACACGTGGTCGGCAGACGAGCGGGCATTCTCCGCCCAGCGCCACCACCGGCAGGCGATCGGCAGCCCCGAGACCGTACAGGCTTCACTGACCGAGCTGTTGGCCCGTACCGGCGCTGACGAGCTCATGGCAACCATGCAGATATACCGGCTGGAAGACCGCATCCGCTCGCTGGAACTGCTGGCCGCCATGTCCAGTTCCACAGACCTCGCCGAAGCGCCTGCGTAATGGCTGGCGAACCGACCAAGGTTGTCCGTACCCTCGCGGCTTGCGGATTCCATGGGCTAGGTGTGGGCTAGGTGGGGTTTGAGAAGAGCCACTCGCCGTCGGCAACACGGATGCGTCGGTCGTACAAGTTGGTACCACCGTGCGGCGCCCCGCATGAGGAACGCCCCGCGAAGCCCGGGACCAGCCACGTCGGTTCGCGCCGGGCCGCCGGCGCCGCGTCCCGTTAGACCCGTCCGATGAAAATTCCCGCAGAGGGGCGTCATGCGGTACCCCCGCGACCGTTCGGCTGTCGGTTGTAGGAACCTGCCAACCGCAGGACAGGCGTCAGATTCCGATTGAGTCTTTCACCTGGACTGTTGACACGTACGTGTCAGTAATGAAGAATTGTCGAGTGACGGCAACGCGGGAGTCGGTGACCATTCCATTGATTCGTTCGATCGAACGCGCATGGGAGCAAATCCGCGATCGTCACCCCGACGTCCCGGCCGCGGTTGTGACGTTCGGTGCTGGCAGCCTGAAGTCGGGTCAGGTGCGACTCGGTCATTTCGCCGCGGGACGTTGGCAACGCGGCCATGATCTGCTGCCCGAGCTGTTCGTGGGAGGGGAGGGTCTGCGCCGCGGCGCTGCGCCCTTGCTTGGCACACTCCTGCACGAGGCCACGCACGGCCTGGCCGCCGCACGGGGCGTCCAGGACACAAGCCGCCAGGGTCGCGTCCAGCGCGGTCGCCAGCACGCCGACGTGTGCGTAGACCCCGCACAGGACGAGCTGGTCCCGGCCGGCGGCGCGGAGGCGCTTCAGCAGATCCGAACGAAAGAACGCGCTGTAGCGCCACTTGGTCAGCGTCCAGTCCCCTTCGACGGGAGCGAGCTCGGCCACCACCTCACGATCGGCGGCTTCGGTCCTCATGCCCCGGCCCCAGAAGTCCGTGAGCAGTCCGCGCTGCTGCTCGGTCATTCGGCCGGCCTGCGCGGTCTACGCCACCGGCACGCCCAGGCCCGCGGCTCGCTTACGCACCAGCGCGGTGTTGTAAATCAGGTCGGTGCGCAGCGCTTCGGGCAGGGGCCTCAGGAAGTACTCCTGCATGTCGTGGATGAGCAGGACGGCGCGCTCCGGGCGCACCGTCCAGTCGGCCACGTGCTCAGGCAGGGTGTCCCGGGTCGGTAGTGCATACGCGGTGATGGTCGGCAGTCCGGGCATCGTCCGGTTCCTCTCGGGCGGGGCGAACGGGGAAGCGCTCAGCGGGCCCAGGCCGAGACCAGGGTCAGTGCCTGCGTGGTGTTGAGCCGGGGGTCGCAGAAGGTGGTGCGCCGGTCGCCGACCGCGCTGATTCCGGAGGCGTCCCAGACGCACTCGGTCACTTCGTCGGGCGTGGTCTCCAGGTGCAGCCCGCCGGCGACGCCGGCCGCGCCGGCCAGGGCGCGGGCGAAGCCCTGAATCTCGTGCAGCATGGTCACCATCAGCCGGGTCTTGTCGCCGTCCGGGGCGACGATCGTGTTGCCGTGCATGGGGTCGCACAACCAGATCACCGGATGCCCGGCCGCGGCCACGGCCCGCGTCAGGGGAGGCAGACGGCTCGCGACGAAGCCTGCACCCATCCGGGCGATGAGGGTGAGGCGTCCGGGCATGCGCAGGGGATCGAGACGCTCGCACAGCGTGACGATCTCGTCCGGGCCGATACCCGGCCCGATCTTGCAGGCGACCGGGTTGGCGACCTCGCTGAGCAGCCGGACGTGCGCGCCGGTCGGCTGCCGGGTCCGCTCGCCGATCCACGGCCAGTGTGTGGAGCCGAGCCACCGGGTGCCGTCGCCGAGCTCGCGGACCATCGGCTCCTCGTAATCCAGGAGAAGCGCTTCATGACTGGTCCACACCCGCTCCGCGCCGGCCGAAGCACCCTGCTGGTGTCGATCGAGAACCCGCACGATGTTCCGGGCGGCGTCGTGGCAGGCGAGGATCCGTTCCGGGTCCGGCCGCCGCCGCTCGGGGGCCGGTTCGGGGTCGTTGACCATGTGCCCGCGGAAGACGGGGAGGGTGAGATCGCCGACCTGCTCCGCGGGTTTCGAGCGGGGCTTGGCGAACTGGCCGGCGATGCGCCCCACCCGGATCACCGGCTTCCCGGTGGCCTCGGACAGGGCGTCGGCGAGCCCGCCGAGCAGCCCGGTCTTTCGCAGGACGTGGTCTTCGGCGCACTCCGCGGGGTCCTCGGCGCAGTCGCCGACCTGGAGGACGAGGGACTGGCCGGCGGCGGCGCCGGCCAGCGACGACCGGAGTGCGGCCACCTCCTCGGCGTGACCAGCGGAGGGCGGGACGTCAGGGCCTCCCGCACGCGCTGCACCTGTGTGAGGTCTTCCCACTCGGGCTGTTGAAGGGCTCCTGGCTGATGGATGTCCATGGCTGTCTGTCTCACGACCTATCCCCCCGGGATGGGTATTGGGCTGGAGCGGTCACGTCGGTATGCCTGCCCGCTTGATCTCCGGCACGTCAAGTCCCAGTGCTCGGAACTGCCTGCACGGATTCATGAACTCGCGCTGCTGCTTGATCCGTCCGCCCTCGAAAAGGAAGGCGTGGATGAAGTGGTTGCTGTAGTGCCCCTCTGGATATCCAGGAAAGATGATCTTCCCTTCGCCGTCGCACTCGACCCAGAACCGGTCCGGGTCCTGGGTGTCGAAGATCTCGACGTCGGTCCAGACCCAGTCCGGGAAGCACCGCAGCGACCACACGGCGTGCTCGCCCAGCCGGTCCCGGCCGCGGATGACGATCGGCTCGCCGGTCTCCGTGGTCCACAGACCGCCGATCCGTCCTCGGTGAACAGCAGGTGCCGCCTGAGCCGGTCCTGGCCCCGGCAATTCATGTATTGCGCCACGACGGCGCGGTTGTGGTCGCGTACCTCGGTGTCGTCGGACATTCGCCTCTCCGCCTTTCGGTGACGATGTGGCAGGCCGGTGCGGGTGCGAGCGGCGGTGCCGGTCAGAGCAAGATGCTGATCTCCCGCGGGTCCCGACCCACCAGGGCCCGGCCGTAGACCTGCTCGGGGACTCCCATGCCGAAGCCGGCGTGCCGGCTGCCGACATTGATGTCGCGCCAGATGCGCTGGAGCGGGTTGGACTCGTTGAACGCGGAGGAGCCGTGGACGGTGACGAGCAGGTCAATCGCCGCCCGGCACTGCTGGGTCACGCGCGTGGAGTCCATGCGGGTGCGAGCTCGGGTCAGCAGGTCCGCGTTCCGGCCGGCACGGGCGTGCCGGTCGGCCGTGTCGGCGATGCGCTGTGCGTGGAGCTCGGCCGTGTCGATCTTCATAGCCGCCGCCGCGAGGTCCAGTTGGGCCGTCGGCGACTCCGCCTGGTTCCGATACGTGGAGCCGGCGACCGGGCGCGATCCGGCCGCCGACCGGACGTACTGGAAAGCGGCGCCGGCGCCGCCGATGAGCGCCCCGATCAGCCCGAGGGCGAACAGGCCGGTCAGGCTATTGCGATAGAGATGCCGGTCGTCGACCAGACCGTCGGTCTCGCCGTTGAGGACGGGTAGATAGGGCAGCAGTCGGTGCCGGGGGACGAAGACCCGGTCGGCGACCACGGTATTGCTCCCGGTCCCGCGCATTCCAGTGAAGAACCACGTGTCCTTGATCTGCACGTCGGCGATCGGCAGCAGCGCGAAGTGCACGACGGGCCGGCCCGCGTCGGCGCCGACGACGATCAGGACACTGATCCAATCGGCGTGCAGGGAGCCGGAGGCGTATGCCCACTCGCCGTTGACGACGACCCCCCCCGTCGGCTTCCTCGACGCCGTCGGCCGGCCTGCCCAGCACCAGTGCCGTCTTCGCGTCCGGGTCCGCGGCCCCCACTTCGTCCTGGGCCTGCTCGGGGAACAGCGATACGACGAAGTTCCCGGCGTTCAGCACGTCAGCGACCCAGGAGGCCGAACAGCATCCCCGGCCGAGCTCGGTGGTGACCGCGAGCAGGGTCCGCATGTCCGTCTCGTGTCCGCCGCGGTGTCATGAGGCGGAGCAGGGCCGCCTCGGTCAGTCTGGCCACGACGTCCCGAGTGAGGCGTCGTGTGCGGTCGCACTCGTCGGCGTCGTTCCAGAGGTACTCCCGCAGACCGGCCGCCCGAGCCACGAGCTCGGCGTTTCCGGCTCCCCGATGGCGGAGATTGCGCTGTTTGTGGCTGAATCATTATTTCCCACTTAGTGCCTGCTATATGGCATCTGGGAGGCTATGGGCTCGCGTGACACGCCTCCATTTACCGGCGAGCGCACTGGGTAGCCGGCCCGGGGCCTGCACGTCTCACTGAGGAGCTTCCTCAGTTGAACGCCGTGCCCTCTGAGCACGCGCGGTGCTAACTTCGCAAACGCCTTATTCGGGCGGTTTCGCGTGCTCGAAGATCCCGACATTGCAGGAGGCTCCCGTGAGCAACAGTGCTCAAAAGTCCTACGACTACGCCGCCGCCGACTTCAACGCCGTATACCGGGGTGGAGAGCTGCTGGACGGCGCCGGCATCACCAGCGTCCCTTGGGACATCGGCGAGGCGCAGCCGGGCGTCGTCGAGTTCGACCGGCTGGGACGGTTCCGCGGTGAGGTGCTGGACGTCGGCTGCGGCCTTGGCGACAACGCGATCTTCCTGGCCGGCCGCGGCCACCGCGTGACGGCGGTCGACGCCGCCTCCTCCGCGATCGAGCAGGCGACGGCGCGGGCGCGGGGCGCAGACATCCAGTTCGCCGTTGCCGACGCGACCAGCCTGGCCGGTTACGAGGGCCGCTTCGACACCGTCCTGGACAGCGCGCTGTTTCACACCCTGGATGCCGAGGGCCGCCGGCGTTACGCCGCGGCGCTGCACCGTGCGAGCAAGCCCGGCGCCTGGCTCGACATGTTGTGTTTCGCCGAGGTCCCTGGCGGGATGCCCGCCCCACTGTCCGTGTCGGAGGCGGACGTGCGGGCCGTCTTGGACGGGGCCGGTTGGAAGATCACCGACTTCGGCCAGACCGTCTACTGGGGCGTCGCAGCCGCCACGAAGCCGTTCATGGAAAAGGTCGGACTGCGGGTCAAGATCGACGCGCAGGGCCGAACCCATCTGCCGGTCTGGTCGGTCCAGGCCGACCGGGTTTGAGAGGGGGATCCCTGCGATGGCGACGATGATCAAGCCGATCAAGCTCGACCTGGACCGGCTCGAGGCGATGGCCCAGTCGGACTACTACAACCCCTACACGATCTTCGAGTGGCCGGGGGCCCTCGAGGAGGACCGGCCGTGGATGAGCGAGGACCTGGTCACGCTCGCCGGCACCGAGGACTGGGACGCGCTGCCGCGCGAGCAGCAGCTCGCCCTGACCCGGTACGAGGCGGTCAACTTCTTCAGCCTCAACATCCACGGCATCCGCGACCTGCTCAGTGAGGTCGTCCTGCGCATCCACACCAAGGTGTACAAGGACGCCTCGGAGTTCCTCCACCACTTCATCGGTGAAGAGAACGAGCACATGTGGTTCTTCGGGACGTTCTGCCTGCATTACGGCAAGAAGATCTACCCCGCCCAGCCGACGATTGGCGTCAACCGTATTGAGGACGTGGGCGACGCGGCACGCGAGCTGACGATCTTCGCCCGCATCCTGATGTTCGAGGAGATCGTCGACTACTTCAACGCGCACATGGCGACCGACCAGGCCCTGCCGCCTATCGCGCGGGAGATCAACCGAGTCCACCACCAGGACGAGAGCCGCCACGTAGCCTTCGGCCGGTACCTATTCACCCAGCTGCTGGACTAGGTGAAGGAGGACCGTCCCCAGGACATCCCGGTCCTGGCCAGGTATCTGGACGCGTACCTCGACCACAGCATCCGCAGTCTGTACAACCCCGCTGTCTACCGCGACGCCGGGCTGGCGAACCCCCTCGAACTGCGGCGGCGGCTGCTCGAGCACCCGCAGCGCAAGTGCGCCCACGATCGCATTATCAACCGAACCCACAAATTCCTCGAGCGGTCCGGGATCGCGGTCCAGGAGGCACAGACATGACCAACGACAAGCTCGCCACCGTCCTGAACTTCATCACCCAGCGCAACCCCGAGGTCGGCGAGCTGGGGCTCGACGACGACCTCATCGACCGCCGCGCGGTGGACTCGCTGGCCTTCGTCGAGTTCGTTTACCTGCTGGAAGAGTTCGGCGGCGAGCCGATCGATCTCGAGGATGTCGACGTCGACGACTTCCGGACGCTGCGCTCGATTAACTCCCGCTTCCTGACGAGGGTGCAGAACTGATGACGCCCGCCACCGAACGCGTCGACAGCGGGCTGGGCGTCCTCGACTCGGGTGAGCTGCGGCTCATCCGGGCGTTCGAGGCACTGGTCCTGTCCTGGGCCGCGCAGGCCGGCGCCGTCGAACGCCGCTACCCGTTCCTGGTGCGGCCTGGGGACCTCGACACCATCGACTACTACGAGAATTTTCCGCACCTGGGCCTGGCGGTCTCTGCGGCGGACCCGGAGCGGCTGACCGCGTACCGGGCCTCCGCCGGCGGCCCGGTGGCCACGCTGCCGGCCGACGTGCTCGACGACGCCCGGCTCGCGCTGCCGTCAGCGGCCTGCTATTCGGTCTACTTCGACCTGCGGGGCCAGGAGCTGGCATCGGAGTCCGCCATCTACACCACCGTCGCCACCTGCTTCCGCAACGAGGAGCGGTACGAAGGCCTGCGGCGCCTGCTCGGATTCTCGATGCGCGAGATTGTGTTCGTCGGCCCGGCACAGGGCGCGAAAGATCACCTGGCCTGGGGCAAGGACCTGGTGCTCGGCCTGGCCGGGCGGCTCGGCATCCCTCTGCGCACCGAGGTCGCCACCGACCCCTTCTTCGACCGCAACGGGTCGCGGGCCAAGCTGCAGCAGCTGTTCCCGACCAAGGAGGAGTTCGTCGTCGACGGCCTGGCCATCGGCTCGGTCAACTACCACCGCAACTTCTTCGGAGAGCGCTGCGCCATCCTGCTCCCGGACGGGCAGCCGGCCCACACCAGCTGCCTCGCCTTCGGTCTGGAGCGCTGGGTGCATGTGCTGACCTCCCACTTCGCCGACGCGGCGGCCGCGGCCGAGGCGCTCGCGGAAATCCAGTGACAGCCACTCCAGCCATCGAGGTGAGCCCGATGACCGAAACAACCGTGGACGACGCGGTGGAGACCGGGAGGGTCCAGGTCGCCGACGGCATCGAGCTCGCCTACGAGCGCCGCGGCACCGCCGGCCCCGACGTCGTCCTGCTCAACAACTTCTTCATGGACCGCAAGTCCTGGCGCTCCTACACCACGCGGCTGGCCGCCGGCTGCAGGCTCCTCGCGTTCGACCTGCGCGGACAGGGGGAGTCGACGCGGCCGGACATCGAGCTGGCATGGGACGACCACGTGTCCGACTTGACCACCCTGCTCGACGCCCTGCAGATCGAGCGGACCTTCCTGCTCGGCACTTCGTTCTCGACGCTGATCTGCCGCGACTTCGCTTTGGCGCACCCAGACTGGGCGCTCGGACTGATCTTCGCCGGTCCCGCGATCAGCCCGTGGGGGCCACAGCGCCTGCGCCGGATCACCAAGTCCTGGATTAAGGCGCTGGACGTCGGCGGTCTGTCTCTGCTCTACGACCAGCTCTACCCCTTGGTGTCCGGGGACTACGTGGTGGAGGCGGCCGGCCCGACCGGCTTCCTGGGCCGCAAGCAGAACTTCCTGGGCATCCACACGCCGGAGTCTCTGCGGGCCGGGTTGGCCGTCTCGGTCAAGGCATCCCTGGATCCCGACCTGCTCACCAAGATCCAGTGCCCGACGCTGCTGTTCGTGGGCGACGACGACTTCTCCCTGAGCTCCAGTGCGGTGGAGAAGCTCGTAAAACTGCTGCCCGACGCCCGCGCCGTGACCTTGCCGCGCGGCGGGCATCTCGCCTTCCTGGAAGCGCCCGAGGTTTTCCAGGCCGAAGCCGCGGCGTTCATCTCGCGGATCACCGGAGTCGAGTTCTGACCAAGGCGAACCGATGAGAATCCTGTTTCAGGCCGTGCGGGTCGAAGCCCCCTTCGGGCGGGCCGAGCAGTCGCGGGCCGGTCGGACCGCGGCTGCCGCGGCGCTGCGGTCCGCCGGTTGCTCGGTCACGGCGGTCGGCCCGGGGTGCCGACGGCGCTCCGCTGTTTCCTGACGGATACGTCGGCGCGATCACCCACACGCGGGAAGCTGCGGGGCGGTCGTCGCCCACGGCGTGTCGGGGATCGGAGTCGACCTGGAAACCTCTGACGTCGATCCCCGGCTGCACCGTATCCTGCTGGACGACGTCGAGCGGGCACAACTATGGCCGAACCGGGATCGACGAACCCTGCGTTCGCTGTTGTGCGCGAAGGAAGCCGGGTTCAAGGCGCTGTCCGACTGTCGGGACGCGCACGGCGGCTTGTTCTGGCGGGTGAGGCTCAGCCAATGCGGCGGCATGCTGTGGGCCCGTGCTGGGGAGGAGCAGGCCCTCGTCAGGGGCGGTGCGACGGAGTCCTTCGCCTTTGCCGTCGCGGAAAGGCTATAACCGTGGGTTCTGATGTCCAGAGTAATCATCTCTTGGACTTCTCATGGAGGTTCGGCCACCATCGGAGGCGAACGGTTGTCCCACGCCGCACCGACGAGCGCGTCCGAACCCTCCCTCAATTAAATGGATATTGATATGGACAAGAAGTGGTGGACACTGCTGGGCGTGTGCGGGGGCACTTTCATGCTCCTGCTGGACACCACCATCGTGTACGTCGTCATCCCCCCGGTGCAGAAGGACCTGCACGCCAGCTTCGCCGACGTGCAGTGGGTCATCGACGCCTACGCACTGGCGCTGGCTTCCCTGCTGCTGACCGTCGGGACCCTCGCGGACCGGTTCGGCCGTAAGCGGCTTTACTCGATCGGTGTGGTCGTCTTCACCGTCGGCTCGCTGCTGTGCGGCCTGGCCCAGTCGCCGATCCAGCTGATCCTTTCGCGGCTGCTGCAGGGTGTCGGCGGCTCGGTGATGTTCGCCACCGGGCTGGCCCTGCTGGCCGGCAGCTTCCAGGGCAAGGAGCGCGGCACGGCGTTCGGCGTCTGGGGCATGGTCACCGGGCTGGCCTCGGCGATCGGCCCGGTGGCCGGCGGCTTGATCACCAGTGGGATCAACTGGCGGGGCATCTTCCTCATCAACGTCCCGATCGGCATCGCCGTGGCTGCCGTCATGGTTCTCCGGGTCGCCGAGTCGAAGTCCCCCTTCGCACGCAAGCTCGACTGGCCTGGATTCGTCCTGTTCACCACGGGCCTGGCCGCGCTGGTCTACGGGCTCATCCGGGCCGGCGAGGTCGCCTGGAGCGACTCCCGCGCGGAAGCGTCCCTGGCCGCCGGGGGCGCGCTGCTGCTCGTCTTCCTCGTGGTTGAATCCAAGGTGGAGCAGCCAATGTTCGACCTGCGGCTGCTCCGCATCCCCACGTTCGTCGGCGGATCCATCGTCGCCTTCGCCATGAACGGCTCGCTGTTCACGATGTTCCTGTTCCTGGCGATGTACTTTCAGGACGTGCTCGGGTACTCCGCGCTGCAGACCGGGCTCCGGTTGCTGACCGCCTCGCTGCCGATGCTGGTCGCCTCGATCGTCGCCGGGCGGCTGATCGGCAGGGTGCCGACGCGGCTCCTGATCGGCTTTGGCCTGATCGTGGTCGGGATCGGCCTGCTGCTGATGGGCGGGGTGACCGCTTCGACCGGCTGGATGCACTTCATCCCCGGGTTGGTGCTCGGCGGTTTGGGCGCCGGCCTGGTTAACCCGCCGCTGGCCTCCACCGCCGTGGGCGTGGTGGACATGTCCAGGTTCGGGATGGCCTCGGGGATGAACAGCACCTTCCGTCAGATCGGCACCAGCAGCAGTGTGGCCGTCCTCGGCTCGATCTTCGCCGCCATCATCGGCAACCGCCTCACCAACGGCCTGCGCGGCGTCCCCGAACTGGCTGGCCGCGCCCCCGATCTAGTAGCCCAGGTCCGGGCCGGCCAGATCCCCCAGGCCGTGTCCTCCACTCCCGCGGCGCTTCACGACAAGGTCAACGCTCTGGCCGTATCCGGGTTCGTCGACGGGATCAACACTCTGGTCGCCATCGGCGCCACGCTGGCCCTGGCCGGAGGCGTCCTCGCCCTGGTCCTCATCCGCGCCAAGGACTTCGCCGTCCAGCAGGCGCCCGCGGTCCCGGCGCCTGGCACCGCGGACGAGCCGGTAGGGGCGACGAACCAGTGAGCCAGTGAACCGTTCCGCCGGCCCCTGACGCCGGAAGGCTGCCCGTTGGCACTACTGCCGGCGGGCAGCCGCCGTTTGGGGCAGCGGAGCTTCGGGCGTCCGACGCTGTCCCCGGGCCGGGTCAGCCGACGACGGCACGCAGCGAGGGAGGCGGAGCGGGCGCAGGACTCTGGCGCAGGGTGGCGAAGGAGCGTTGGCAGTGCACCAGGAACTCCCGGAGCGCCGGGTTGCTGGTCGCGGTCCAGATCAAGGCCAGGATAGCGGGTGTCTCGATGTCCTCGATGAGGAGGGACGCAAGCCGGCTGTCCTGGGCGGCGATGGACTCGGAGAGCACTGCGACACCGAGCCCGCGGACCGCGAGGTCGGTGACCGCGCCCGGCGCGCTCGCCTGCAGGGCGATATCGGGCCGGAGCCCCATTGCCGCGCAGGCCTGGTCGAACACCGACCGGATCCCGGTCCCCTTGGGCAGGCACACGATCGGGTACGCGCTGACATCCTCCAGCGTGACCCGGGCGCGGGCGGCCAGCGGGTGGCCGGTCGGCACGATCGCCACGAGCCGCTCGCTGACGAGCTGCAGCGCGTCCACTCCCGAGGGCGGCCGGCCGGGCGCCCCGACGAGAGCCAGGTCCGTCTTGCCGCCGAGCACGTATTCGATGAGCCGGTCGGAATTGTCCTCGATCAGGGCGATGTCCACCCCGGGATGGCTGACATGGAACGTCGACAGCGCGTTGAACAGCGGGGTGACGGTGCAGGCGGTCACCATGCCCAGTGTGAGCCGGCCCCTGATCAGCCCGTTCACCTCGTCGACGGCGCGGCGCACGGACTCGGCCGCGGCCAGCGCGGCCCGGGTGTGGACCAGGACGGCCTCGCCGGCCGCGGTCAGGGTCGCGGTGCGCCCCGACCGGTCGATGAGCGTGGCACCGAGGTCGTTCTCCAGCTGCCGGATCTGGGCGCTGATGCCGGGCTGGCTGATGTGCACCCGCTCGGCAGCCCGCGTGAAGTTGGCTTCCTCAGCGACGGCCAGGAGGTATTCGAGCTGCCTGAGTTCCATAACCTCCGATTGTAGCCCTGAGTAGATCGATCTATTGGACTTGTGGTCCGGGCGTCGGAGAGACTGATGCTGCCCGAATTGCAATATTTCGGAAGGACTCCTGTGTCGGACACCGAGAAAGCTTGGAAGCCGGAAGACCTCACCCGCTTGTTCGTCGAGCGCGCCAATGCCGGCGACGCGGCCGGCATCGCGGCGCTCTACGAACAGAAGGCGGTCATGGCCTACCCGCCGGGCAGCGTCACCGTCGGCCGGGAGGCCATCCGTGAACTGTGGGAAAAGGTGCTGGCGCACGCGCCGCGCTTCGAGCCCGAACCGCCACTGCCGACCCTGGTCAGCGGGGACATCGCGCTCACCTCGACCCCTCCGAAGGACGGCTCCGGCGCCCGCGCGCAGGTGGTCCGCCGGCAGCCCGACGGCAGCTGGCTTCGCCTGCTTGACCAGCCGGAGTTCAACCCGCCCACGAGCTGACCCCCCGCGGCCCGAGCCGTACCGCTCCGCACGTCCGGAACCAGCGTCGGTCGACTCAGCCGCCTCGCCGGGGCTGCGGCCCGCCGTTCGCGAGACCTTCACCGGGCCATGGATCGGATATTCACGGGGCTCATTCCGCGTTGGCAAAAACTCGTCCCTTACTAGTATCACGGGAGGATTGTCCGGATATGGACGAAACTGGGATCGGAAACCGCATCGGAGTCCTCACAGACGAGGTGCGGTGCACAACAGCGGAGCTGTGGGAGATCCAGGTCGACCGGTTGCCGGTGCTGCGCATCCCGATCGACCTGATAGCCGCGGGGGAAACTCCTCGGCTGCAGGGAGAGAGCTCCGACCACGCGGAGATGCTCGCCCAATCGGATGCCGCCCTGCCGCCGATCGTGGTGCACCGACCCACGATGCGGGTCATCGACGGCATGCACCGGCTCAAGGCCGCGGTGCTCAGCGAGCATCGCGAGATCGAGGTCCGGTACTTCGACGGCGAGGCGACGGACGCCTTCCTGCTCGGGGTGAAACTCAATACGCAGCACGGCCTGCCGTTGACCCGGGCCGACCGCAACGCCGCAGCGGCCCGCATCGTCTCGTCCCATCCGCAGTGGTCGGACCGGATGATCGCCGCCGCCTCCGGCCTGTCGCCCAAGACCGTCGGCGCGATCCGCCGGCGCTCGGCCGACGATCTGCTCCGCATCGCCGCGCGAATCGGCCTTGACGGCCGTTCCCGCCTAGTCAACAGCGCGGAGGCCCGCAGGATCACCGGCGAATTCGTGCTTGAGAACCCGGACGCGACCTTGCGGGAGATCGCCAGGAACACCGGTGTCGCGTTGGGCACCGCGCGCGACGTCCGCGCCCGGCTCCGCCGCGGCGAGAGCGCCATGCCGAACCTGCGCGAGGTGCCGAGGCCGCAGGCGCTGCAAAGGGTGGTGGAGAGCCTGCCGATTCTGCGGCGAGACCCCTCGGTCCGCTCCACCGACCACGGCCGCCTCCTGCTCCGGGTGTTGAACTCGAACGCGCTCACCGCGGAGCAGTGGAGCCAGCTCATTGACAACATACCGGCGCACTGCACATCCATGGTCGCGGGCATCGCCCGGGAGTGCGCCGATTCCTGGCACAGCATCGCCGAGAAGATCGAGGAACGGGCCCGCACGTCCGTCGGCCAGGACGACGCGGCCCGCCCCGAACCCCGCCCCTGGTACGACAACTGCGCGCAAGGTGAGGTCTGATGAGCGGCCGAAAGATCGCGATCAGCACGGATGCGGCCCTGACCACCGGTCTACCGTTCTCGCAGGGCGTCCGGAAGGGCCCGATGTTGCAGGTGTCCGGTCAGGGCGCGATGGATCCGAGGCTCGGCTGCTATGTCGGTGTCGGCGACGTCGAGGCGCAGACGCTGCGGGCGCTTGAGAACGTCCGCGCGATTATGGAGGCCGGCGGCGCGGGCTTCGAGGACGTCATTATGATCTGCGTCTACCTGACCGGGCACGAGGGCTTCGCGCCGATGAACCTGGCCTACTCCGACTTCGTCGCCGAGTACGTGCCGAGCGGTAGCGCAGGTAGTTTGCGACCGACAGGATCTTGATAGAGGGCCAACCAGCCTGACGATTAGCCTGAACGACGCATACTATGCGAACTCGTGATCGAGACCATCCCGAGCCGCGTCGCCGACGTGGTGTTCTCGACGGCTCGGGGCGACCGTGCGTCGGCGACCGAACGAACCGCTCCTCGGAGCGGAGCGCAGGGTGGTCGAGGAGCGCCTGCGGACCGTGGCAACACGTAATCGCAGCTACGGCGATCGGGGCGACGGCCGGCCCGCTGAGCACGCTGTGGAAGCCGGCGGCAGCATCGAACATGACGTGATAGCGAACGATGTCTACCGTCACAGCTTCGATCGCGGACCGGTAGATCGACAGAACTGTTCCATCGGGCTGCCGTGCGGCGAGCCGCTGGTCGGTGACGAGCCAGTCCAACATCCCGGCGTTGAACATGCATGGCTGGTGGACTTCGTTAATGGTGCTGCGGTAGCTCCAGTAGCTGTTGTGCTGCACCATCCAGCTCGCCGCGGCCCGGTACTGATAGCCGGCCGGGGCGCTGCCAAGCGGTCTCGCCGTCATTGAGGACGATGCCGAGATCGCACGCCTGGAAGCCCGTGGCACGGTCCTGGACGATGATGAGCCGGGTCATCGATCAACAGCGCCCGGCCGCCGGCCAGGACGGCGTCGTTGACGGTGTGCCACGACGTGCCGAGCCCGGCGGCGACCCGGGCGATCGAGAGTCGGTCGACCACCACCGACTTCAACGCCCACAACACCGCGTGTCGAGCACGACGGTCACGACGAGGTGCGGCGCCGCTCCAGCATCGCTCATGAGCTGGGTCATCACCTGCTCGAGCATCCCTTCGACGCCGCACTCATCGGTGCCGATCACAATCGGCAGTACAACGAAACCCTGGAGAAGCAGGCCCTCTTCGTATCCGGTGAACTGCTGATCACCGAGCACGCAGCCAAGAAAGCCGCATTCGCCGACTGGGACAACGCACAGGTCGCGCATGCATTCAACGTCAGCGAACAGTTCGCGCAGATGCGGATGAAGGGGGTACGGGTCATGGCTCAGCGTGCGAGGCAGAAGCAGGCACGCGCCAGCTAGCGATGCCTCGTCGCCCTTGGCTCGATGCTTAAGACATTCTGTCCGACAAGCGCGGTAGGGACGCGGCCGGGCTGCTTTACGACGCTTGAGTATGGGGTGCCTCGGGGGCGCAGTCACCGATTCACGACACAATGCTGGCAGCCGAATTCATGCTACGAGGAGATGGATCAGTCAGACATGCCCCAAGCACCCAGCACTGAAGCAGCAGGTACCGCCGGTGAGTCATTCGTCCAGGCCCGGCTCCAGCGCTTGGGCTTCGGCGTCATCGGCAACCCGAAACACGATCTCGGGATCGACCTGTTCATCATGGTCCGCGACGCGAGACGCTTCGACCGCCTGATCCTCATGATGGCGCAGTCGAAGGCGGGCGACTCCTACTTCGACGCGCCGGAGTACGACGGCGATGGAAACTGCTGGGCTGGTGGTGACGCCGAGCCGGATGCAGAACACTTCGACGACTGGGTGCAGCACCGTTCGGCTCACATCCTCGTGCTGACTGACCTCGACACCGAGATCTCGTATTGGGTGGCAGGTTGCGCGCGAGGCGATCGTGTCGACCGGCAAGGGTCACAAGATCCTCGTCCCGGCCGCCAACGTTCTCACCAAGGATTCCCGCGACCAGCTCCTTGAAGTCGCCGAGACCGGCCTGCTGATACCGAGTCTGCAGGGAACATCCTTCTCGGCTTCGGTCAACGCTGCCGGTCCCGCTCGTGTCCTGCGACACGCGCTGCTGACCCCAGACTGATCGCCCCGCACCCCTATGCGATCGCCGGACGCGAGCTCGAACCTGAAGAGTCAATCGCCCTGGTCGCCTCGGGGCGTGTCGATGAGTTTCGTCGAGTCGCTGAGGCCAGCCAAGGCAAGATCAAAGACGCGGGGGAGGAGTCGAAGGACTGGCGCTGGAGGTTCTTCGCCGCGTTCTCCGCTTACGCGCTGTCAATGCTGATCCAAAATGAACCCCCTGGTGCCTCAGCACGACGGGTCATTATTCGACCGGCACTGACACGCGCGCGACCACGACCCGGAGCCGCTGCGTGTGCTGGCCCTTGCCTCACTGACCGCGGAGCGCAACAAGCAACCGTTAGAACGAGCAGCAGCCGTCGCGGTTGCGGCAGCAGCAGCGCAAAGTGAGAGCGGAAACTGGCAGACGGCGGCCGAAACTCTCGCCCTCACCAGCGACCACCTCGCGCCTGTGGATCATGGCTGGGTATTGGTGTGGCGCGCTTTGGTCGCGGCCGAGCTGGTACATCTCGATGAAGCACGTGTGAGCTTGTTCGCGAGGTTGCGCAGGGCGGCGTTGTGGTGGTCGCCGGCGGCGCGGCGGCGGTCGTAGTGGGCGCGCGCTCCCGGTGATTTCGTCAGTGCGGCGAAGGCCCACCAGTGGCAGGCGTCTGCGAGGCGCTTGTTGCGGACCCGGCGTGCGCTGACCTTGCGTGAGCGGCCCGAGGCTCGGGTAACGGGTGCCGTGCCGGCAAACGCGCGCAGGCCACCGGCGGTGGTGAACCGGTTGTCGTCGTCGCCGACCTCGGCCAGCACTCGGGCTGCTAGTACCGGCCCGAGGCCAGGCGCTGACCGGAGCACCGGTGCGAGAGGATGTTGCTCGAACTCCACAGCCAGTGCTGTTTGGAGCTGCTCGACCGCGGCGTGCATTGCGGTGATGATGCCGAGCAGGCCGACAACCGTGGTGCCAAGTGCCGCCTCGACCACCGCAGGCTGGCGAAGCGCGGCCGTCTTGAGATCGGTAAGGATCTGCTCGACGAGAGCGGGATCGTTACGACGGCCGCATCGTTGCAGCAACGCCACGATCCTGCGGGCGGTCAGCCTCGACCCGAGCTCCGGGGTGCTGGCCGCGGTGAGGACCGTCAGCGCTGCCTTGTGCTTGAGGTTCGGAAACGCCTGCAGCGCCTGGGGATAGAACTCCAGCAACACCGAACGCAACCGGCTGGTCATCTGGTGCAAGGACCAAATCGCCTCTTGATGCTGCCGGGCTAGTGCCTTCACCGCCCGACCGCCGTCAGTGATCAACGGCAACTGCCGGTGCTGATGCCGGTCGGTGCGCAGCACATCGGCCAACAACGCCGCGTCGCCGGGATCAGACTTCTTGCCCGACTGTCCATGGCGTTCGCGGTAGCGAGCGACCGCCCGAGGGTTGATCGGAAAGACCGTCAGCCCGGCCGTTTGAAGCGCCACCACGATCAGGTTCTTGTCCGTCTCGATCGCGACAGGCACCACCGTCGGATCCTCGCAATGCTCAGCGAGCAGCGACATCAGCTCACCGAACCCGGCGACGCCGGTGTCGATCTTGCGCCGCCCCACAACCTTGCCGTCGCCGTCCATCACTGCGACGTCGTGGTGCGCCTCGGCCCAATCGATGCCGCAGGTGATCGTCATAGTCCTCCTGAGTCGTTCCCGGTTGGAGAGCTCGAGAGCCCGCGCGGCGACCTAATGGGAGCGCTCAAGGCGCGGCATCTCACCAGCCGATCACGAACCCGACGACTGACAGGACCACCGTCTACCTTCAGGCCTCAGCGGCCGGTTGCGTCAAATGAGTGGTCACCTGTCAGCAGCTCACCCACCACCCTGCACTCGACCTGGACCGGTGAAATCTCAGGGGCTCCTGCCAGCCGCCGCGAACCGCCGGGTCACCCCGGCCCTCCCATTAGGTGAAGTCGGTGACCCAGGCCCGGTTCGGGGCGGTGGTGCGGAAGTCACGGTTGAGTAGGTCACCGGCCCGCACGCCGTCCTTGCCGGGGATCGTGGTGCCGGTCTTGCGGCCCCGGACCAGGCCGCGCATGCCTTCGTCGCGCATCAGCCGGTCGACCGAATGTTTCGAGATCCCGGGCAGGCCGGTGCGGTTCAGGAAGCGAGTCATCTTGCGGCGTCCGTAGAGCACCTCGGGCAGCGGGCCACCGCCGGCGCCGCCGGTGCGCAGGCCACGCAGCCGGTCGATGACCACGGCGTCGCTGACTGAGCGCGCAGCGGGTGGGTTCGTGCGCCAGGACCGGTAGGTGCGTGGGGCGACCCGCACGCCCTGCTCACGCAGGACGACGCAGATCGACTCGACCCCACGCCCAGCGGCGCGCTGTTCGTCGATGAAGCGGGCGATCAGCGGTGGCGAGGGTCGAGTTCCCTCGCGAAGAAAATCGAGGCCGCCTTCAAGATCTCGTTGGCTTCTCGAAGGTCCGCGTTCTCCTTCTTCAGCCGCTTGATCTCGGCCAGCTCCTCACTGCTCGGAGCTGGCCGGGCGCCGGCGTCGGTCTGAGCCCGCACGATCCACTTGCGTAGCGTCTCCGGACCGACTCCCAGCTTGGGGCCGAGCGCGTGCGCGACCTTCCACGCCGAGCCGTACTCCTCGAGTCGACCAAGAGCCATCCGGGTCGCTCGCTCACGCTGCTCCACGGGGTACCTGTTGGGCATGATCTGCATCCTTCGCACGAAAGGAAGCGGCATCAAACCCGGGACGGTTCAGTGAGTTCGCCGCCCAGGCGTTGCGCACGGTCGCTCTCGACTAGGAAGACCCGACAGCCGCGGCGATCGCGGCCGCCGCATCGGCATTCATCTTCCGCGTGACGGCGTGGAATGAGGAGGAATCGGGGGTCAGCCTGTCCCAGCTGTTGACGTCGAACGACACCGCAGCGTCATGGTGGCGCGACCAGGCTACGAGCTCGTCCATGCGCGAGCAGGACGACTTTGCGTTCCGTCAGTGGGCCGGACGATCCGAGTCTGCCGATCTGCTTGAAGGATCGTTAGACCGTATGGAGTGACTGCTCGCTGATTCCGGGTGGTTGCTGGCCGGGGCTCGCTCACGCACAGTCGTGGGTTACCGAACGCGGGTCCCGTGTTCGGCCTATCCACAGGTGTGTGAGCAGGCCCC
>JAABUS010004073.1_pt1 | contig 22000 bp, 20 predicted proteins | sample 5560161 | NCBI WGS metagenome assembly JAABUS01 (sample SAMN10711885, study PRJNA513376) | rock metagenome | isolation source: Antarctica rocks | place: Antarctica: Victoria Land, Trio Nunatak nord | collected 2016-01-04
CTTTTTTCGAATTTGCGATGCGTTGATATACATCACTATGTTCTTCGCCTTTTTGATAATTCTTTCTAATTTTCTATAGTGCATATTGACCGTTTCGCGAGTTTCGCTTTTTGCAAATTCGGTTTGCAATTTCGTCAGATATTCAATTTCTTGATCTCATGATTTCTTAAAGTGAGATATTTCGATCTTTTATATTGAATTCAGTGTTTTTTGCACTTTGTTCAATATTCAGTATATTTGCGTGAGTCTGTCTTTGCACTTCTTGACTTTTCAAGATAAATTTGACTTCATCTTGTTTCAGTTCAGAAATTTCGATGCATTCAGATCTAGGTTCAATTCAATAGAGTATTGATATGAGTACGAAATAGATGTTCTTTTTCTGATAGAGTGTTTTTTTGATAACTCAACTATTCAAATTGCATAGTTCTTGCACTTTTGATCTAATTGCATCTTCATCAACGAAATTTCGACTTCTATTTGCATAGCATCTATCGATGATGTTTGAAATGCACTCAGAATTTTCCGTAATGCAGCGTTTTGCAGTTTGCGAAATTTGACTAAGTAGCTTTTTTGATTATTCCATCATATTTCGACGTCATAATCGCTAATAGACGTGACGCATGTCAGATATAACTGCTTTTCTGATTTGACATTTAGTTCTCACTCGCTATTCATTAATCTAAACAACGAGTGTAGCGTTCTTGTGACTGTCGCGATTTTCGTTTGCACATGAACTTTGAAGTTGAGCTTTCGATTCAGCCAGACTTCTAGTCATCATACACATGTCTTTGATTTTATGACCGTGTTATTGAGTAGAATAATCATTTGATTGAGTATCGCCTTGTGACTTTCAAAGTGTATCAATTCAGATTTCGAGTCGTCGAATTGCACTGCGTTGTTCTCAGCTCATATGAAAGCGATTTTTGCTGCGTTTTTCAGCATTTTCACATTCTTGTCAATATTTCTTCCCTCAATGTATAGCATCACATCATCAATATAGCTGAGTGACTGTAAATTTTCGAACTTTGCGCGAATCTTTGAAAATCAGTATCGAATATAAATTAGAAATAAAATGAGCGAGATAAATGAGTCTTGTGATATTTCTGTGCTTATTTTCTTTGATTTCTGACGTTCGTTGTCAAATGCTAAGTCAATAATTCGGTTTTGTAAGAAACATTTTACTCAATTGATTAAATTGATCAATATTTTTAATTTAATCAATATTTTGATCAGTTGTTTCAACATAACATGGTCAAAGACTTCTTTGACATCTAGAAGTAGGCAGATAAGCGTGTTTTCTCGACTTTTCGTCATTTGCACATCATGTACTAGGTTTAGTACTGCGTCTATAGCTGATCTTTGTTTTCTGTCTTTCATTTGATCAAAATTCAGCAGCTTATCATTAATTTCAGCTGTGTATGACAGTTGCACTGCTATTATTTTTTCTGCTACTTTGTTTAAACAGTTTAGCAGCGTAATAATTCTGTATGCCTTCAAAATTGAATAATTCAACTTGTCTGATTTTTTTAGAATAATTCTCGTGCCTTCGCGTCATATCTTCGAATGATAGTCGTTTTCAATCAAATCTGAGTACACTAAATTGAAGATTTTTGATATAGTTTTGTACGCTCGCTGTATAATTGCGAATGACATCTCGTCTGATTCAAGTGCTTTTCTGAGTGCTGAGAAGTTAATAGCGTACTTGATTTTCCCTTCGATAATTCTTGATCACTGTATACTTTCGTTCGATAGTAATTCTTCATTGTTTTGAATTTTCAAAGATGATGAGTACATTGCTTTCAGAAATGTCTTGCACTTTTCATTGAATTCAATCTTCAATTCTTTTTGCAAGTTTTGTATCGAAAGTAGCTTTTCGATTAGACGTGATTTAGTGAACTTGTATGCCTGAAACACTTCTTTCTCTTCAACGTTGTTCAAAAAATTGATTCAGAATTGGTTTTTGATCAGCTTTATTGCATCATGATATGAATTTCGCGTTTGCACTATCTTTGCTCATGCGTCGTCACTTCTACATCTTTTTCAGATTCGCTTTTTTGACAACAGCGTCTTTCGTCTTTCGATGAGCTCATTGTTTCATCGAAGTTTTGATTTTGCGCATATTCGCTGTTTAAATACGAATAATTTCACTGTATTCTTGATGCATTCAGTCAAATAAAAGACTTTTGCTTCTAAACTCGTGATTCTTTGCATCTTGACAATTATTTTGTCTTTCGTCTTTTGCAAGTGCTTCTCAAATTCTTTTCAGTCGACTTTTTGCAAATTGTATGACGCGTTCAACGAATTTTCGACCAACTTCACTTTTTCCGTAACTATTGTAAATAGAATTACTTCATGATCGAATTTTGTGTCTGCATTCTTATCTATATGTCAATTCTTGATGTGATTGCGCATATTCTTTGATGCAAATGCTAAATCAAGTATCGAGCTTGACTGATTTGAATAGCTGTGATATGTGTTTATATCAGAAGTGTTAATCAGATTGCACTTGTGTAAATTTACTCACTTTATTAATGCTTTCATTCTAATAGAGTTTGAAATTTTTGCGTTTCATCAGTTATGATGTGCATTAAAGTCTTCAATGATAATAACTTTTTGCTCAGAATTTAGCATAACTTTTGCTAATTCTCGCTCAATCATGTATGATTGCTCATCATCTGCATTCTGTGACTTTTCGTTGTAAATATTGAACAATAAAATTCTTTTTTGAATTTTATTGTTTGATATTGATATTGCTTGCATATTTTCGCTATTGACTATGTTTGATCTTGATGTGCATGTAAATTTCTTTGCGTTTTTCGCAACAAATATCAGTACTTTGACATAAGTATTCTGAACATTTGATTTGATGCAGCTAAACGATGAATGTGAAATTGTTATATTTTCGTCTTTCATTCATGATTCTTGTAGTATAACAATGTCTGTCTTGTTTTTCGCAAATTTCATGCATGCATGCATAATTTGCGTTGATCTTGCGCAATTATGCTGTAGAATTTGAATATTCAACGTGTTTGCAAAGCTTTTGTCATTTGCATTGTTTTGTGACGTTTCGACTGCAATACTCATTACAATTTCGTGACTAAATGATCTTTTTGTGAGCTAATAGACTGAGCTGTCTGATATGTTTTGCACATTGCGCTATTTGCGAAGTGCGCATTTTAACAGTTGCAACATCTAGAAATCATGTAATTGCATGATTACTCATCTTTGCACATAAATAATTGACATTTATGATTTCAGATCTGATGATTTCGCTTGCAGTACAAGCATCTTAATGATTTGTTGCATTTGTTCTGCAAATGCTCGAATGTTTGACATTTTTGACATTGATCATTTAATCAATAGTCTTGATATTCAACTGTTCAATATGTTGATCTTGCAGCTAAGAGTCATTTTTTCAGATGTTTTTGCACTTCTGCTTTGATTTTGAACATCAGTATCATCGAAGCATGATTCTTTCTTACTTTATTTTCATCTTTTGATAATTATATTGAATTGATTATCAGCTTCAATTCAGAATTGTACTTCTCTAGCTCAATTCTCAGATATTTCATTTTGATCTTCATGTTGAAGATTTCGATTTTCAGACTGTGTATGACTATTTTGTGTCATTTCTCATCTTTCTTAATGCTTTTAACATCAAAAACATGCTCTCATATTGCTTTTTGTGCTAGTAAGACGTCTGCAATGTATTTTTTCAAGATTATCAAAGCAATGTTGTTTTTCTTTAGCGTTTTGACTATCATGATGACTATTAGATCGATTTTCGCCTTTTTCAATGCGTTATTCATTGAATCTCGCATTTTCATCATCTTCAACGTTCAGTTCTCATTTTTGAAATTGACAATGAGTTTTCTTTTGTAATATGATATTTCTTGTGATTTTGACGAGAATTTCTTGATAATCAGGTTTCATTCATCTGCATTTGCATTCACATTTGCATTTGTGTTTGCATTTGCATTTGCATCTGTGACTTAAGCTTCTTTTTGCGCATATGTGAGCTTCTGCGTTGATTTTTGCGAATTTTGCATGACTTGCGACGTTTACGAAATCTGCGTCTTCTGCAAGATTTGCGAATTCTCTGTCATTTGCTTTGCATTGATTCTCTTTTTAATGTTTTCAGCATTTTGTTGAATCAATTGTAGAAGAATCTTCAGTTTATTGTTTGTTTAACTTTGAAGTCAATCAATTTGCTTCTGAATTGAATTTTCTATGTTTTCGTTGCATGCTCTTTGAATGTAGATTAAGTTATGTCTTATAGTCTCTTTCTGTTCTGATATTGCTTGTCTTAGCTGATTGACTGCAAATTCAATTCTTTCGCGCAGTCTCTTTATCTGCATCTTTTTAAAGATGACATTGTAACACTTGCTTGTACTAACTTTGATGCTAACTTCTTTTTGCAGACTTTTCATCACTTTTCACTTTTTTATTTCTTTGAATTTCACAATCGCTTGTGTTTGCTCTTTTTGCTGCGAATTTGCATTTTGCAAATTGATTGTATTCTTGTCATTATGCGCGTTTGCATGTGAATTTAGCATCAATGCATCAAGTGAACTAAACATGTATTGCGTTTTTCTATTTACAGATGTGAGCGATTTTTGTTGACTGCGAAATAAATCAACAATGTCGTTCTGCAGTTGTTTGCTTATTGATGAACTCATGCTAAGTTCATCTTATAGATTTATTTCAATCTTTAACGTTAACTTTTTGATTTCTATCATCAACGTTTTGAGTTCTGACGCTGAGCTATTGCTTCTGCTGAGTTTCACGTTACTATTCGCGAAACGAAGCGAGAAAAAGTGCATAAAGCGACTCTTTATATTTCTTTTCATAGAGAGTTTTCCGAGTTTCAAGCTTCAAACTTCTAGAAAATTCACTTGACATCACTTAAATATCTTTTTAATCTTTTACTCAAAGCGTTTCTCGTAGACAATAACTTTAGTATAGAAATTTCTTAATTTCTATCTTGAAATCTGCAATAAATCATCTTCTATTATCAACTTATGTCAGATGAAAATGATATAAATCTAGTCTGCAAGAATCTAGATTACTTTTTTTGATAGAAAATGCTTGACGCAATTGCTTTATATCTCAGATATTAAAGTAGTTGCATTATCTCACTCAGAATAATAACGACTGATCTCAACTTATTGTCTTGCACATCAAGAAAGATAAAACAGATAGTGATTTAATAAGAAACGTTGTACTTCTCTGAAACAACGTTGTTCTCTGTGCAATCTTCAAGTGCAAAAGAATTCGATTTCGATTTTTGCATCAGTATGCAGTCTTCTGTGCTGTTTTAAAGTCGATTGACTACTTGTTCTTTTCATGTGAGTTTGCTCTTCAATTTGTCAGTCAAATTACTTTCTGAATTGATGATTCTTTCTTTTGCGTTGATGAACTCTCGTTTCGCCGCCGATTTTGGCCTTCGTGAGCGCGAAAAATTTCACTTTTCGTTTTTTGACTTGCGTCACAGTCATCTGTGAAGCTATTAAGTCGAATGAGAACTTGTTTTGCTTGTACGATTGTGCTCTATAACTTGTCGATCGATTTGATATATCATATGCTTCAATAAATTGCTGTCGCCAATCGCTTATAATGTTCTTTTTCCCAAAGTCACAAGAAATATCATATTGCGAAAGAAGATTGATAGTCACTTTGAAAAATGAGAACTGAATCTTACAAGCGATGAGACATAATAGTCGCTACAGTGATTAAAACACAAAGAGATAACAATATTGCTCTGATGATTTCAGAGAAATACATTGCGAAAGCTCTATTAGAGCAAAGAGATATATAAAAGCATATATTTGAAGTCAAAAGTATTAAGAAGAATGAAAAATGATACAAGATAGTGATACACAGTCTGAAAATCAATATTTTCAACATGAAGATCGAAATGAAATATCTGAGAATCAAGCTAAAGAAGTACAATTCTGAATTGAAGCTGATAATCAATTTGATATGATTATCAAAAGATGAAAATAGAGCAAGAAAGAATCATGCTTCGACGATATTGACATTCAAAATCGAAGTCAAAGCATAAAAACATCTGAAAAAATGAGTTCTAGCAGCGAGATCAACATATCAAACAATCGAATATCGAAACTATTGATCAAGTGATTAATGTCAGAGATGTCAAACATTTGAACATTTGCAGAACAAGTGCAATAAATCATCAAGATGCTTGTTTTGTGAACGAAATCATCTGACATGAAAGCATAAATGCTCGCTGCTCACATGCAGAGAACAGCAATCATGCAATCACATGATATCAAAGTGCTGTAATTGTCAAAATGCACACTTTGCAAATAACGTAATGTGTAAAACATATCAGACAGCTCAGTCTATTAGCGCTCAAAGAAATCATCTGATCGAGAAATTGTAATGAGTATCACATCAGAAAACTCTCAAAATATTGTAAATGATAAAAGCTTTGCAAACAAATTGAATATTTGAATTCTACAGCACAACTGCGCAAGATTAATGCAAATCATGCATATGTGCATAAAGTTTGCGAAAATCAGAACGAATATTATTATTCTGCAAGAATCATGAATGAAAGATGAGAATATAACAATCTTGCATTCATCATTTATATGCATCAAATCAAATATTCAGAAGACTTGAGTCAGAGTATTGATATCTGTTGCAAAAAACACAAGAAAGTTTATCTGCACATTAAGATCAGACATAGTCAACAGCAAAGACATACAAGCGATAATGATAGCAAACGATAAAATATCGAATGAGATTTTGCTGCTCAACATATATAACGAAAAAGCACAAAATGCAAAGAAGAAGCAATCATACATGATTGAGCGAAAGTTAGCAAAGATCAGACTAAACAACGATCAAAAAGTTATTATTGCAGAAAACTTTAATGCGCATCATAGCTGATGAAACGCGAAGATCGCAAATCTCATTAGAACGAAAGCATTAGTAAACTAAGTAAGAAGACATGATTGCAATCTGATTAATACATTGAATATAAACACTTATCACAGTTATTTCAAAAAATTAAGCTCAGTAATTGATTTAGCTTTTGCATCAAGAAGTGTGCAAAACTACATCAAGAACTGACATGTGAATGAAGATGCAAACACAGAGTTTGATCATGAAGTAATTCTGTTTATGATAGTCACAGAAAAGATGAAATTGATCGAAAACTCGCTAAATGCATCATACAACTTGCAAAAAGTCAACTGAAAGAAATTTGACATGCATTTACAAAAGATGAAGAATGAAATGATTATCAAAATGCGAAGAACTATCAGTTTAAAGGCAAAAGTCATTTACTTGATTGAATGCATCAAGAGTGCAGTGAAGTTATTTGTATTTAAACAGCGAATATACGCAAAATCGAAACTCTGATGAAATGATGAACTCATCGAAATGTGAAAAACACTGTCATCAAGAAAGTGAATTTGAAAAAGATGCAGAACTGATGATGCATGAACAAAGATAATGCGAATGTGAAATTCGTATCATGATGCAATAAAGTTGATTAAAAACCAATTCTGAATCAACTTTCTGAACAAAGTTGAAGAAAAGAAAGTGTTTCAGACATACAAGTTCATCAAATCATCATTTAGAAGAAAGAATCATCAATTCAGAAAGTAATTTAACTGATAAATTGAAGAGCAAACTCACATGAAAAGAACAAGTAGTCAATCGACTTTAGAACAGCACAGAAGACTGCGTACTGACGCAAAAATCGAAATCAAACTCTTTTGCACTTGAAGATTGCACAGAGAACAATATTGTTTCAGAGAAGTACAACGTTTCTTATCAAATCACTATCTGTTTTATCTTTCTTGATGTACAAGACAATAAGTTGAGATCAGTTGTTACTATTCTGAGCGAAATAACATGACTACTTTGATATCTGAGATATAAAGCAATTGCGTCAAGCATTTTCTATCAAAAAGAGTAATCTAGATTCTTGCAGACTAGATTTATATCATTTTCATCTGACATAAGTCAATAATAGAACACGATTTATTGCAGATTTCAAAATAGAAATTGAAAGATCTTTACACTAAAGTTATTGTCTATGAGAAACGCTCTGAATAAAAGATTAAAGAAATATTTAAGTGATGTCAAGTGAATTTTCTAGAAGCTCAAAGCTTAAAACTCGAAAAACTCTCTATGAAAAGAAATATAAAGAGTCACTTTATGCGCTCTTTCTCGTCTTGTTTCGCGAATAGTAACGCGAAACTCAGCAGAAGCAATCGCTCAGCGTCAGAATTCAAAACGTTGATGATAGAAATCAGAAAATCAACATTAAAGATTGAAATAAATCTATGAGATGAACTTAGCATGAATTCATCAACAAGCAAACAACTGCAGAACGACATTGTTGATTTATTTTGCAGTCAACAAAAATCGTTCACATCAGTAAATAGAAAAACGCAATACATGTTTAGTTCACTTGATGCATTAATGCTAAATTCACATGCAAACGCGCATAACGACAAGAATACAATCAATCTGCGAAATGCAAATTCGCAGCAAAAAGAGCAAACACAAGCGATTGTGAAATTCAAAGAAATGAAAAAGCGAAAAGTGATGAAAAGTTCGCAAAAAGAAGCTAGCATCGAAGTTAGTACAAGCAAGTGCTACAATGTCATCTTTAAAGAGATGCAGATAAAGAGACTGCGCGAAAGAATTGAATTTGCAGTCAATCAGCTAAGACAAGCAATATCAGAACAGAAAGAGACTATAAGTCATAGCTTAATCTACATTCAAAGAGCATGCAACGAAAGCATAGAAAACTCGATTCAGAAGCAAATTGATCGACTTCAAAGTTAAACAAACAACAAACTGAAGATCATTCTACAATTGATTCAACAAAATGCTGAAAAAACTAAAAAGAGAATCAATGCAAAGCAAATGACAGAGAATTCGCAAATCTTGCAGAAGACGCAGATTTCGCAAACGTCGCAAGTCATGCAAAATTCGCAAAAACCAACGCAGAAGCTCACATATGTGCAAAAAGCAGCTCAAGTCACAGATGCAAATGCAAATGCAAACACAAATGCAAATGTGAATGCAAATGCAGATGAATGAAATCTGATTATCAAGAAATTCTCGTCAAAATCACAAGAAATATCATATTACAAAAGAAAACTCATTGTCAATTTCAAAAATGAGAACTGAACGTTAAAGACGATGAAAATGCAAGATTCGATGAATAACACATTGAAAAAGGCGAAAATCGATCTAATAATCATCACGATAGTCAAAACGTTAAAGAAAAACAACATTGCTTTGATGATCTCAAAAAAATACATCACAAACGTCTTACTAGCACAAAGAGCAATATGAGAGCATGTTTTTGATGTTAAAAGCATTAAGAAAGATGAGAAATGACACAAAATAGTCATACACAGTCTGAAAATCGAAATCTTCAACATGAAGATTGAAATGAAATATCTGAGAATTGAGCTAAAGAAGTACAACTCTGAATTGAAGCTGATAATCAATTCAATATGATTATCAAAAGATGAAAATAAAGCAAGAAAGAATCATGCTTCAACGATACTGACGTTCAAAATCGAAGCAGAAGCACAAAGACATCTGAAAAAATGACTCTTAGCTGCGAGATCAACATATTGAACAGTCGAATATCGAGACTATTGATCAAATGATCAATGTCAAAAATGTCAAGCATTTGAGCATTTGCAGAACAAATGCAACAGATCATCAAGATGCTTGTACTGCGAGCGAAATCATCAGATCTGAAATCATAAATGTTAATTACCTACGTGCAAAGATGAGCAATCATGCAATCACATGATTTCTAGATGTTGCAACTGTCAAAATGCGCACTTCGCAAATAGCGCAATGTGCAAAACATATTAGGCAGCTCAGTCTATTAGCTCACAAAAAGATCATTTAGTCACGAAATTGTAATAAGTATTGCAGTCAAAATGTCACAAAACAATGCAAATGACGAAAGCTTTGCAAACACGTTGAATATTCGAATTCTACAGCATAATTGCGCAAGATCAATGCAAATTATGCATGCATGCATGAAATTTGCGAAAAACAAGACAGACATTGTTATACTACAAGAATCATGAATAAAAGACGAAAATATAACAATTTCACATTCGTCGTTTAACTGCATCGAATCAAATGTTCAGAATACTCATGTCAGAGTATTAATATTTGTTGCGAAAAACGCAAAGAAATTTACATGCACATCAAGATCAGACATAGTCAATAGTGAAGATATGCAAGCGATATCAATAGCGAACAATAAAATTCAGAAAGAAATTTTATTGTTCAATATTTACAACGAAAAGTCACAGAATGCAGATGATGAGCAATCATACACAATTGAGCGAGAATTAGCAAAAGTTATGCTAAATTCTGAGCAAAAAGTTATTATCATTGAAGACTTTAATGCACATCATAACTGATGAAACGCAAAAATTTCAAATTCTATTAGAATGAAAGTGTTAATAAAGTGAGTAAATTTACACAAGTGCAATCTGATTAACACTTCTGATATAAACACATATGACAGTTATTCAAGTCAGTCAAACTCGATACTTGATTTAGCATTTGCATCAAAGAATATGCGTAATCACATTAAGAATTGACATATAAATGAGAATGCAGACATAGAATTCAATCATGAAGTAATTTTATTTACAATAGTTACAGAAAAAGTGAAGTTGATCGAAAATTCATTGAACGTGTCATACAATTTGCAAAAAGTCGACTGAAAATAATTTGAGAAGCACTTGCAAAAGACGAAAGACAAAATGATTATCAAGATGCAAAGAATCACAAGTTTAGAAGCAAAAGTCATTTATTTGACTGAATGCATCAAGAATACAGTGAAATTATTCGTATTTAAACAGCGAATATGCGCAAAATCAAAACTCTAATAAAACAATGAATTTATTGAAAGATGAAAGACGCTGTCATTAAAAAAGCGAATCTGAAAAAGATGCAGAAGTGACAACGCATGAGCAAAGATAGTGCAAACGCGAAATTCGTATCATGATGCAATAAAGCTGATCAAAAACCAATTCTGAACCAATTTTTTGAACAACGTTGAAGAAAAAAAAGTGTTTCAAACATACAAGTTCACTAAATCACGTCTAATTGAAAAGCTACTCTTGATACAAAACTTGCAAAAAGAATTGAAGATTGAATTCAATGAAAAGTGCAAGACATTTCTGAAAGCAATGTACTCATCATTTTTGAAAATTTAAATCAATGAAGAATTACTATTGAACGAAAGTATACAGTGATCAAGAATTATCGAAGGAAAAATCAAGTACGTTATTAACTTCTCAGCATTCAGAAAAGCACTTGAATCAGACGAGATGTCATTCGCAATTATACAGCGAGCGTACAAAACTATATCAAAAATCTTCAATTTAGTGTACTCAGATTTGATTGAAAACGACTATCATTCGAAGATATGACGCGAAGGCACGAGAATTATTCTAAAAAAATCAGACAAGTTGAATTATTCAATTTTGAAGGCATACAGAATTATTACGCTGCTAAACTGTTTAAACAAAGTAGCAGAAAAAATAATAGCAGTGCAACTGTCATACACAGCTGAAATTAATGATAAGCTGCTGAATTTTGATCAAATGAAAGACAGAAAACAAAGATCAGCTATAGACGCAGTACTAAATCTAGTACATGATGTGCAAATGATGAAAAGTCGAGAAAACACGCTTATCTGTCTACTTCTAGCTGTCAAAGAAGTCTTTGACCATGTTACGTTGAAACAGCTGATCAAAATATTGATTAAATTGAAAATATCAATTAATTTAATCAATTGAATAAAATGTTTCTTACAAAATCGAATTATTGGCTTAGCATTTGATGATAAATGTCAGAAATCAAAGAAAATAAGCACAGAAATATCACAAGACTCATTTATCTCGCTCATTTTATTTCTAATTTATATTCGATACTTGTTTTCAAAGATTTGCGCAAAGTTCGAAAATTTACAGTCATTCAGCTATATTGACAATGTGATGCTATACATTAAGTGAAGAAATATTGACAAGAATGTGAAAATGCTGGAAAACGCAGCAAAAATCGCTTTCATATGAACTGAGAACAACGCAGTGCAATTCAATAACTTGAAATCTGAATTGATACACTTTGAAAGTCATAAGACAACATTCAATCAAATGATTATTCTACTCAATAACATAATCATAAAATCAAAGACATGCATACAATGACTAAAAGTCTGACTGATTCAAAAGCTTAACTTCAAAGTTTATGTGCAAGCGAAAATCGTGACAGTCATAAAAACGCTACACTCGTTATTTAGATTAATGAATAGCGAGTGAAAACTAAATGTCAAATCAGAAAAGCAGTTATATCTGATATGCATCACATTTATTAGCGATTATGACGTCGAAATATAATAAAATAATCAAAAAAGCTACTTAGTCAAATTTTGCAAACTGCAAAACGTGACATTATGAAAAATTCTGAGTGCGTTTCAAACATCATTAATAGATGCTATGCAAATAAAAGTTGAAATTTCGTCAATGAAGATACAATTAAATCAAAAGATTAAGAACTATGTAATTCAAATAGTTGAATTATTGAAAAAACACTTTATCAGAAAAAGAACATTTATTTCATATTTATTTTAATACTTTATCAAATTGAATTTAAATTTAAATGCATCAAAATATCTGAACTGAAACGAGATGAAGATGAATGTATCTTAAAAAGTTAAGAAGTGCAAAGACAAACTTATGCAGATATATTGAACATTGAACAAAGTGCAAAAAACACTGAATTCAATAAAAGAAATCGAAATTTCTCACTTCAAGAAATTATGAGAGCAAGAAATCAAGCATTTAGCAAAACTTCAAATCAAATTTGCAAAAGACGAAACTTGCAATATAATCAATACACACTATACAGAATTAGAAAGAATTATCAAAAAGACGAAAAACATAGTGATGTACACAGACACATTGCAAATTCAAAAAAAGAATGCAGAAGTTGAAACATAAATTGAAACAACAGTGATATTTACATATGAACTCATTAAACGCAGTAAAGTGACAAGCGTTTCAGGCAAAATCATTATAACGAAAGCGAAACTGCAAGCTATTAACGATGCAATCGCAATGTGCAGCGAAAAAGCACTCAAAAACAGCGAAATTTAAATGTACATGAACAGTCAAATGACTTTGCAAAGATTAAACATAAAGAGCAACGTCAATGTAAGATTATGTCAGAATTGTGTTTAAATGATACATTCAATGAAGATCAGAATTGATAGTGCTTGATCTTTAGAAATAACTATAACTGAATATTAAGAATACAGAAAAAGATTGATACAAAAGCTTTTATTTATGTAATGTTCAGAGACTGCACTAAACTTGAAAGAAATGTGTTTATGACATGAGAAGAATGTGATGTTTTTTCTTTTTCTTCATTAAGTGCATGCAGTCTATGACTATGACACTGTCTAGACGCTGTATGTATGCTAAGTTACATGTAATCTGATCAAAGTCGCTGCTTTATATCTTTTCATTGATCAGTCACATCGATAGTTTGCACATACAAGCACTCTCACTCAATTCTCATCATCGTACTTTCATTTTTCTTTGTCTTTTCACACTCTTCGCATTCTACTCTTTCGTTTCTAATAGTTATTTTCTTGTTGTAATTCAAGTATTTTTCAAATACTTTAATGTTGCAATTCTTTCAATCTTGATGATGAACAATGTCAATATAATGTCTGTGTTTTTGAGCTGAGCTTTTTTCTTAAGCTTTATCTGCTTTGCTTTATAATGTTTATTGAAAATATGTTGCATACGTTGCATGCAACATACATAAAACACAATCTTTATGCTGATTTTTCTCTTAGCAAAAGATAGTTTCTTGCAGCAGATTCACAGTTTAAGATGAGCAAAATCTCTCACTGCTCAGATTTCAACAGTTTACTTCTTAAGTATGAATTGCAGACATTTCAACAGCAATATGCATGTGTATTGCAGTCGATTTCTTCTTTAATCACATTAACATATGTTACTGTTCTCTTGAGCTATACAGATGATATCTTCAACTAAAGATTAATTTTATCATTAAGATATTCAAGAGTCAGAATTCAGTGAAGAAATGAGATTCTCAAGATCGACAGTTGTTATCATTGTATATCATGCTTTGCAGACGCTTGCTTCGCTTGTAAAACGTGCAACTCATTTGTTTTGCATTATTTGTAAAGATCTTTCTTGTGCAGATTAATCATGTCTTGCAGAAATGTTTATATGCTACACTTTTAATTAAACAATGTAGTTCAATTATTCTTTATTAACTCGCTTGTATATCTCTTCTTTTAACAAAGTCTTCTCATCAGCATATTGCTCATGTATAAAATGTCTGTGTCTGAACGTTTGTTAAACGATATTAATGAGATTCTCAAGTTTGCTTGTGTTAAACTTAATAAATCTCATGAATTGCTTATGTTGTAGTAACAGACATGCAGTCTTAACAAGATTTATACATAGTTAGCATGTAAATTTAAAGAATGTTCATGATTCAAGTTCTTTCTGCTAATCACTTTTAACAAATCAAACATGAGAATATTCTGTCTCAGTTCTTGTTATTGCAATGACAAGATACTGAATCGAATGATTTTCATAAGCAATTTCTCTTGTAGTTTTGCATTTTATTTGACTTTCTCATTTGCATGCAGATTACTTATAGCATGCACATTGAAATTATCAAAGTTTACGCGATTGTGAAAACTCTGCATGCAATCAATGCACAGCGCTTCATCATCATGCAGCATCTCAATGTCATTCAAACTTTTGATAATCTTTAGACTCTACTGTAGTTAAAAAATAGATTTGTAGTCAACATCGCGTACAGATGAGTTTCATTGCTGATCAATTTTTTTTTATTTCTTCATTAAGTGCATGCAATCTATGACTATGACACTATCTAGACGCTGTATATATGCTAAATTACATGTAATCTAGTCAAAATTGCTGCAGTATATCTTCTCATTAATTAATCACATTGATAGTTTGCACATATGAGCGCGTGAGCTGTTTATATAATCAAGTGATCATATAAACAACTCAAGATTATGAAAGCTGATTACTTCAATGTAAAATTTCAACTTGTTTATATGATCATTAAGTTAAGTGAGCTAAATGAGCTTTGATTTATATAGATAAAAGCTGATCACTTCGATGTGAGCTTTCAAGTTCGCTATATGATCACTCAGCTGAATGAACTAAATGAGTTTTGATCTATGTATTTGCGACGCATGTAAATCGCTCAGAAAATCGAAAAATCGATCAATTTACTGCATCATACAGATGTGTATGTGCGCAAAAGCTGAGTCGTGCTTTCACAATAACTGTGTGAATGTCGTATATTAGTTGCAGCGCATACGCAAAGACGTTGCTGTCATTTTATGTATATGAGCGAAGATTGTGTTGTGTCTTTGCAATGTATGTATTTGCGACGCATGTAAATCGCTCAGAAAATCGAAAAATTGATCAATTTACTGCATTGCATCGATGTGTATATGTGCAAAAGTTGAGTCGTGTCTTTGCAATGACTGTGTAAATGTTGTATATTAGTTGCAGCGCATGTGCAAAGATGTTGCTGTTGTTCTGTGTATATAAACAAAGACTGTATCATGTCTTTATAGTGTATATGCTTGCGATGCATGTAAATCGATTTGATAAAGCGAAAAATCGATTGATTTACTGCATCATGCAAACGTGTAGATGCGCAAAAGCTGAATCGTGCCTTCGTAATATATGTGTGTATGTTGTATATGAGCTCAATGTGTGAATAAAGCGCTGTTACTGCTCTGTATGTGATTGCGCTGCGTGTAAATCGATCTGAAAATGCGAAAAATCAATCAATTTACTGCATCACGTCTGTCTGCATATGCGCAAAAGCTGAGTCGTGTCTTCGCAGTATATGTGTATATATTGTATATGAGTTCAATGTGTGAATAAAGCGCTGTTACTGCTCTGTATGTGATTGCGCTGCGTGTAAATCAATCTGAAAATGCGAAAAATTGATCGATTTACTGCATCACGTCTGTCTGTATATGCACAAAAGCTGAGTCATGCCTTTGCAATATATGTATATATGTCGTATGTGAGTTGCAGCATGCATGCAAAGACGTTGCTGTTCTTCTGTGTATATACAAGCTTCAACGTGTCAACAACTGCGTTGTTATTGTCTCGCTTTTCGACTGCGTATGAGCTTAATACATGAGTAAAGCGCTGTTACGTCTCTGTCAATGTTGATGAGATTGTTCAGCTCTTCTGACAAGCATAGCTTGCAGAAGATTCATAGTCAGCATCTCATACATGTAAATCTTATTGTCAATCTCATTGCTGATCAAGAATGTGATGTAGATGAACAAGATGTTGATGAAAGAAAAAAGTGTTAAGAAAGAAAAAAGAATTGAGTCATATCTGAGTCAAATCTAACTAACTTGCTGATTAGCTCTAATCATTACGCAGAAAACTTGCTAGCATTCACTGCAAATTGATTAAAGCTTCAGTCTTGTTCAGTCTCATTAGTCTTGATATGCTAATAACAGATTATTCAATGACATACGACAAAATTTGATTAATCTATGTCAAAATCAGTGTTAAATTTACATACAGTAAATATTAAGTTGCAAAAGCATTATTGAGAATGAAAAAGCAAATCAATTGATCAAAATTGCTGCTTAAAAAGTATCAATTATTAACAACATGAAAGCAATCATCATAAGCTTCATTAAAAAGCAAATTTGCAAAAAGATGAAATTACAATGATTAAAGATCTGAAAAAGTAGTATCAAAAAGAGAAATCAGTATCAAAAGAATATATTGAATGTGAATTTAAGTCATAAATCATTAAAAGAGCTTAGAAAAATCAATAGATTAACGTTTTCAATCTTTATTCAGCTAAAAATAAAACATGACTATTTTAAAAGTTATTTGCATCGATTATCAGAGAATAATCTGAACAAATGCTATGAAATATGCATTGCAAGACAAACTTCAAAGCATTTACTGCTAAACTGCAGACATTATAGAGCAGAGCAGATAAAGCTTAAGAAAAAAGCTCAGCTCAAAAACACAGACATTATATTGAAACTGTTCATCATCAAGAATGAAAGAATTGCAACATTAAAGTATTTGAAAAATACTTGAATTGCAACAAGAAAATAACTATTAGAAATAAAAGAGTAGAACGCGAAAAGTGCAAAGAAATGAAGATAAATAAAAGTATGATTGCAAAAGTTTGAGCGAAAGCGCTTGTATACACAAACTATTGATGTAATTGATCAATGAAAAGATATAAAGCAGCAACTTTGATCAGATTACATGTAATGTAGCACATACACAGCGTCTAGACAGTATTATAGTCATAAACTGATTGTTAAATCAAGTTTTGAATTAACATTTTGAACTCAAATCGAGATTAAGTTAAATTGCTTACATTTTCAACTTAATTCAAGTTGAGTTGCTCATATTTTCAATTTGACATGACTTGATTCAACTGAGAATTGAGTCAACTTAATTCAACTCATCAAAAACTTGAGCTTGACATCAAGAAAGTTAAATATAGAAATTTTTCCGGTTTTTGACTTTTGCATTATCTTTTTGCATTATCTTTTAATAGAAAGTCATGAAGAGAAACATGAAGAGAAACATGAAGAAAAACATGAAGAAAGTCATGATGAAAAACATGAAAAGAATCATGATGAGAAACATGAAGAGAAACATGAAGAAAAAACATGAAGATCATTTGACTTTGATAGAAAGTCATGACAAAAAAACATGATAGAAAGTTATAAAGAAAATCATGAAGACTGTTCAATTAAGCTATTTACATTTATTTAATATCTTGTTGAGTTAAGTTAAGTTTTTGAGTCGAGTTATTGAGTCAAGCTTCTCAACTCGACTTGAGTGCTTAAGTTCAACTTCTCAACTCAACTCAACACTTTTTCAAAAAAAAATTCAACTCGACTCGATGCAATCAGTCTACATAGTCATAAACTGCATACACTTAATGAAGAAATAAAAAAAAATCATAAGATCTCAACTTCACTTGAGACATCAATAAATAGCATGAAAACTTGTTTATTTGCAATGCTTTTAAGCAATCAAGCTGATCATAACTCAACTGACTCAGAATCGTGTGTCATGATAAATGTAATAATAGATGTAATAATAAATGTAATAATAAATGTAAACTCAAAGAAGTTCTTGTAAATTTTCTGATAAATAAATGAGTGCAAATTCAAAGAATTTCTTACAAATTAAAAGTAATACAAATTTAAAGAATTTCTTGCGAATTTTCTAAATAAACGAAGTAAATTATTTCGTATCATTTACATGTTAATAGCAAAGTAGTTGATAAAGCATTTATTTAATGTTAGAAATCAGCATAAAATGAGTCATATGAATGTCATTTAACTAGTAAATAAATGCTAAGAAAGAAAAGTATTTACAGAAAAGAACTTGCAGCTTATATGTGTATTTCTGATCTCTGTACTAAACTCAAAAGAATTGATATTTTACACAGATGATGCAGAGACTTGATGACATTATTTTTAGCTTAAATGCTCACTAAACTTGATTGAGTTGACTGAGACTGAGACTGAGACTGAGACTGAGACTTGAGCAAACTTTAATTAATATGCAATTAATATGCTAAAGTTGATTGTAAGATTTTAACATTAATCATTTACTTAGAGAGAATTTGATTAAATCACAAAAATGAATTACTTAAACTATTTAAAGACAGAATACATCATTGACATGATACTTACACTTCATTCTGATTATCAGAGACAGATGAGAAGTATTGTTAACATGATATCAATGAGTGAATGAGAGACAATTATTACTATCTTGCAGAAGAATTCAGTCAAGACAAAAAATATACAGAAGAAATTACATAAGCTGCAAGTACTTTATGAACTCAATGAACATAAAAACAATGAGCTGATGCTCTGAGAAAAGATGAAAAGTTTGACAAAGATAATAGAAAAGCTGACGCGTCAACATGTCATTGCATTGACTGTTAATCAGTGCATGAAGAATCAGCTGAAGAAACTGAAAAAAATAATGAGCAAACTTGAAAAAAAGTTTCATGAAGAAAAGAAAACATGTTAACAGTTGAGCAAAGAAAATGAGTGTGAAGTTAACAACATCATTTGAAAGTCATCTTATGTTCAACGTCAACATATCATTATCTGTCAGAAACTAGACTGAATTATAGATTCTATCAATATAAAGAATTGATTATTATATTACTTGAACTAGATACAGAACAATACATCAGATAATGTACAAGACGAAAGACAAGAAATGAAAGAAAAGAATGAGAACTCAACTTTTATATACATGAATTAGATCAGCGATGAAACTCATCTGTATGCAATGCTGACTATGAATCTACTGTCTAGCTACAGTAGAGTCTAAAGATTATCAAAAGTTTGAATGACATTGAGACGCTGCGTGATGATGAAGCGCTGTGCGTTGATCGCGTGCAAAGTTTTCGCGATCGCGCAGACTTTGATAATCTCAATGTGCATGCTACAAGCAATCTGCACGCAGATGAGAAAGTCAAATAAAACGCAGAACTACGAGAGAAATCGCTTATGAAAATCATTCGATTCAGTATCTCGTTGTTGTGATGATGAGAACTGAGACAGAACATTCTTGCGTTTGATCTGTTGAGAATTATTAGCAGAAAGAACTTGAATCACGAACATTCTTTAAATTTACATGCTAACTACGTATAAATCTTGTTAAGACTGCGTGTCTGTTACTACGACATAAGCAACTCACAAGACTCGTTAAGTTCAACATGAGCAAACTTGAGAGTCTCGTTAATATCATTTAACAGACGTTCAGACACAGACATTCTATACGTGAGCGATACGCTGACGAGAAGACTTCGTTAAGAGAAAAGAAACACAAGCGAATTAGTAGAGAATGATTGAACTACGCTGTCTGATTAGAAGTGTAGCATATGAACATCTCTGCAAGACACGATTGATCTGCATAAGAAAGATCTCTACAGATAATGCAAAACAGATGAGTTGCACGTCTTACAAGCGAAGCGAGCGTCTGCAAGGCGTGATATACAATGACGACGACTGTTGATCTTGAGAATCTCACTTCTTCACTGAGCTCTGACTCTCGAATGTCTTGATGATAGAATCAATCTCTAGTCGAAGACATCGTTTGTATAGCTCAAGAGAACAGTAGCGTATGTCAATGTGATTAGAGAAAAAATTGACTGCGATACGTCTGCAACTCATGCTTAAGAAGTAAACTGTCGAAATCTGAGCAGTGAGAGATCTCGTTTGTCTTGAATTGTGAACCTGTCGTGAGAAAACTCTTTGAGTAATTTCTCGAGTCTAAAAGAAAAATCAGCATAGAGATTGTGCTCTATGTATGTTGCATGCAACGTATACAACATATTTTCGATAGACTACATAATCGAATGAACACGCAGCTTTCTAGAGAATCAAGAGACGTCGCTAATATTCGATGAATAAACGAGCGACATGCGCGAGATAAACGCAGACATATCGCAAAGATTTCTCATTTCATCGATTCTCTTTCTATTCTTCAACGCAAGTTTAATTGAAAAATGCGAAGCACTGAAAATTAAAATTGAAGTGCTTGACTTCGTAGACAATATTAACATTCTAGTCTACGACAGATTCACTGAAGAAATCTGCAGAACACTGAGCAAAGCACACAACGTCTGCGCGAAATGAGCTCACACTCATGACGCAACGTTCGCATCAGAAAAGTACAAGCTTACACATTTCACTAGAAAATCAAAGAGATTCGACATGATGACTAGCATACAAATAGAAAGCTCAGTTATCAAATCAAAATCAGACGTACGAGTTCTAAAGATGCAACTGAACACGAAACTGCAATGAGACGCGCATCTTCAACAAATAAAGACGAATCACGTTACAAGAATGCTGACACTTAGTCGTCTTGAAGTCTTCACATGAGAAGCTATCTTCACAAAAGCGAGACAAGTATACTCAGCAGTAGTGAGATCAGAAATTGCATTCGAAGCGTCAGTCTGACATCAGCGCGACAAGAAAGATGAACTGTTGAGCAAAGAATGCAGACTAGAAACACTTCAGAATCAGACTCTGCATCACGTAGCAGAAGTGTTCAAAAGAGTAAACATCAAAACTCTAGAGACAGAAACATACATGAGTTCGCTACATGTTCATCTGAACATGCTACAGAACAAGATCACGCTACACAGTCAAGTCAACGATCGAATGCAAGAGATCAGACAAGCATGCAAACTAATATGCGTTCATTTGACGAAAGTTAATCGCGTCATTTCTCGCTCACTCGTCATCAAGAAAATAATACTTCTGAATGTCTTCATTCAAGAAGATGCAAAGATACAGTTGAGATGCAGACGACACACTCTCTTCTTCACAATGATTTCAACAAGCGATAGCATTGCAATAACGCAGTATCACAAAGATCAATGAAATCAACGATGAGAAAAGTACAGAGAACGCGTCGCAGACATCAACACAATCTCAGCACAAAGATTGCATCTGAGCAATAAGATGATAAAGATGCGTGATGATCTTCAGAAAGCAGAAAGCATTCTTGCAATGCACATCAGAATCAAACACATAGATTTGAATGCTTATCTGCACTCTAGAAACGTTTCAGACATGAATAGCTTGCGATGTGACTGCGAATGAAGTCATCAGACGACAAAGCATGTACTCATGCACTGCTTGAACTGATTGCATCTGCGATTAAGAATGTTACAAGATGCTGACTTCTTGAACTATTGAATAATCGTCGTCATCACGAAGAATCTCAGAGCAGTAGCGAAGATGATGATGAAAACGAAGCTCTTGAAGCAATTTAGAGTGACTAGAACACTCGTTCTCTAACGTGCAATCAACGCGAACAAATTT
>JAABUS010004074.1_pt1 | contig 21996 bp, 6 predicted proteins | sample 5560161 | NCBI WGS metagenome assembly JAABUS01 (sample SAMN10711885, study PRJNA513376) | rock metagenome | isolation source: Antarctica rocks | place: Antarctica: Victoria Land, Trio Nunatak nord | collected 2016-01-04
CCCCCATATATGGTTAGTGGCCGCGGTTGCCGTAACAATACCGACGTGATTTGTTCAGGCGACGCGGGCGTATAGAAGTAAGGCTACTACCTCATCCCTAACACCGTTAGCGACGACGACGTCATATATACTAGGATTCTAAATAGGTAGATCTTTAAATATAGTATATAACTAGGTTATAAAGAGAGGGTTTATTAATAGAATCGCTATAGACTAAATATAAATAGAATTTTCATTATTTTCGCCTTTATCCTAGCCGAAAAACGCGCCTATAGTAAAAAGACCTTAAATCGTTTAAATCCGACGTTTTTTAATTAAAAAAAAAAACTATTTTAACGTCGCTAAATTAGTTTAGCTACTAAATTAACTTATTAGAATTTATTCTCGGGGTTAATTTACTATTATATCTACGACCTTAAAAACTTAATAACGCCGTCGCTTTAACTAAATTAGAGTTAACTCTAGAGTTAGTATTAACGCCGATATAATAAAGGTACCTCTCCTAGGGCCTAGTCGGTATACTAGTTAAAAGAGGAGCCCTCTATATTAAATTCTTAAGCCTAGGCTAACTACTATAAAATAAATATTAATAATAAAATTAATCTCTTCTCGCTCGACCTAGCTCGTTATAATTACCTAGCTCCGTTTCAATATAGTTTCCTCTCTTAATATAACTCCCCCTCCTAGTATAACTCCTCCTCTTATTCGGGGTATAAATATACGCGATTTTAAAATAAAAATTCGGGGCGGTAGAGAGTTATATTAAAAAAGATATTTATTTATTTATTCGAAGTAAAAAGGTCGCCGTCGAGTAATTTACTCCGCCTTGAATTTAACTCTCGTTGGAAACTCTTATAAACTAGAGGGTCTATTTTTAATATATATAATTATTAACTTTTATACTTTCTTTAAAGGGGGGATATTTAGGCTATCCTCTACTTTAATAATTAACTCTCGTATTAATAAAGACGTTAGTTTAGTATATCGTTAATAAGGATAAATATCTTCGATTTTAAAAATACTAGTATTATTTTCTATCTTCGTCTTTACTTTATAAATATATAGTAGTCTAGAATATCTAGTATATATATCGATATAAACCTCGAGGTTATTATTTATTTTAACTAACTACGCGACTATCTTTCTAAATATAAATAATATTACTAGAGTTTTTATATCCCGAAGTAGAGGAATCTAATATTTATAGGGAAGGCGTATTTTACTTATTTCTAATTTATTAATATATATTCTAAATTAACGAATTAGAAGGTTATTAATTTTGTCGACTACGGTTTTAAAGTCCTTTATATAAATTAACTAATATATTTATAAGAAATTAATAGCGCGTTCTATTTATTAAGAATTTCAACTCTCTTTTTAAACTTTAATAACCGCTCTTACTTTTAAAATTAATAATATTCTAGAAGTAGAGGTTTTAATTAATAAAGTACTTAATAAATTTCCTTTTATAAAGGTTAATCCACGTTTTTACGAGGTACTAGTAAATCGACGCGTCTTTAAAGAGATAGTTTTTATATAGTTATTATTATTTAGTTTCGAACTCTTCCCTTATATAAATATAAATAATAATAAACTAGGTAGTATAAAATTTATCCTAGTCCTCTTTTACCTCGAATTTCTATTTATAATTAATAACTACGTCTTTATTAATATATTAAATATATAGTAAATTAGCGACTCTAGGAAAGATATAAATATAAACTATAAATAAATCTTTATCGCGGTCGGTAATATTAATAAGCGGATCTAGAATATCGAGTTTTAATATTATATTACGGTATTATTCAAGAGTTTAAACGTAGTCCTTAGTCTCTTCCTATACTAGGAAGTAGAAAACGATATAGAATAAATAATTTAGAGTAGTCGCCCTAGTAATAATAAATAATAGAAGTTTATATTTATTCGTCTTATAGGTATAGTCTATAATAACGATCTCTTAATTCTATTTTAAGATAGTATAATAAGATATTTTTAAAAAGAAGAGATAAAATACGTAATTTTAATAATTTCTAAATACTTAACCTATTAATCGTTTATATATAGTTTTTCTATTAATATTTATATAGGAGTAAAGTTTCTTAAAGTTTATTATTTTATCTAGTTTTTAATATTATAAATATCTTTTACTAGGAAAATCGGATTAAATAAATTATTATTATTTTCGAGCCCGTTAACGATCTACGCCGGTATAATATATATCTTCGTCTATTCTTTAATAACTTGTTTTACCGCTAGTATTATCGTTATAACTCGGTATAAAAAGTATAAAACCGGGAGAGTTAAAATATAATTATAAAAATTATTTAATACCTTTAAGTACTAGTTATTAAGAGAATTCTTTAAAACGGCGTAGATAAAAAGATAACCAGTAGAATAAAAGATAATATATAAATACTTTTACTCTTTAAGAGTACGTTCTTTTCTATTTCTATTATATATTAACTAGGTTTTATATTTTATTTCTTTTTTATTTATTTTAAATTTTCTCTAAACGACCGTATAACCCTACTCTTTTATATATATTTATATAGTCTCGAGAAAGAGGCCGAGGGAGCTCTTTAATAAACTATTCTATAATAGTAAAAGATTTATAATTATCGTTACGATAAAGTAAATTAAATTAAAGAAATATTTATTTTAAAACGGAGAAATAGCGACGCGAGGGTCGCGATATTTACTATTTACCTACGGTAGATATATTAATAATTACGATAACCGCGGTTATTAATTATATATAGAGGGGGTATCTATCTAGTAATCTAAAAAATATCTATATAAATAAAAAGAGTATCTCTATAATATTACTTAAATTATCTTATTCTTATCTCTTCTATTAGTAATGTATTCGTTTAAGGCTAAAATTATAGATCCTTTAAATATTTAGTAAAATTAATTCATTTATCCTATTTATAAATAAACTACTTTATATACTATTTATATCGACTCAATTATACCTCGTGCGCGTGTTTTTAATAATATTAATAATATTTTTATAGATTTAAAGTTTACACGGTTTTTAAAGAAACTAGTCTCTAAGCCCTAACCTCTACCTACTTTCGAACCTATTTAAATTACAAATTTACTTATTTATAATTATAATTTATTATTTAATAACGTCTTTTTTAACGCGCCGTTCGCTATCTTTAACCTCTTCTTCGACGATTCTACGCTTATTATTCTTCGCGATTATACGAATAAGTATACTAAGCTCTATCCCGGGGTTAATTCTACCGGTGCGCGTCTATAATTCCCCTACGGTTGTGGGCTTTATGGGATCCATTTATATTAAAATTTGAAATATTAAAAAAAGTATATTAAGGTCATAGAGTAGAATAAGACGATAAAAAAAGTTGAAACTATTTTAACGCTAATACTAAGTAAACGAACACACTTTCTACTAGTGGAAGGGATAGATACCGTTATTAGTATAAACTTGCCCCTTTAGTGTACCCCGGTCAAAGAACGTAGCCGTTAAATATATCTCCGCCAGCGCGCTTTCCGCTCCCGTAAATCGAATATGAAGTATACCGAGCGCGTGCTGGCTCTGCAAGCCCTGGAGGCTATACTATAGAAATAATAAAAGAGAGTCTAGCCTAATTATATTGTCGGCGCCGGGCTCGCTGAAATTAGCGTTCACGTTCCGGGTGGTTATTTGGAGGAGGAGAGCGTAGTTAAGGGATATCGACTATATAGGCGAAGAGGTTGAGAGTCTATTAGATGGAGGTCATGGCGGTGGCGGAATGAGGTGGAGCGGATGGCGTTTAGTAGGCAAGACTGGGGGAGACGAGGGAAAGGTAGAAGGTGAGTAGGTAGGACGGCGCGCTTAGTAGGAACAATGATTTCTCGACGTACCGCGTGTTAGAGAGAGACCTTGCGCTGTGATCCTTTGCACGGTGAGGGCGGCCCTATCTCAATATATACTCTGAGGTCTTATCCTGTCACTTGACTCGGCGCTGATGGATCCGCGACAATGTCAAGCTTCTTCATTAAGAGTCTAGGATCTGTCTCGGATCATATCGCCTCCGACGCTTTTCGTTATGTCCCTGAAAGGAATGCTCGCTCGGTATATAGGTGAGTCTATTAGTCCAAACGTCGAAGCTCTCTAGATCCAGCTCAAGGCTTGTCATAACCGGGTTTCAGCTCGCCTCGTCCGTAGCTCCTCGGTTTTTTCCGCGAAACAATGTTTGTACATCCAGGCAAGGCTTTTGATGGTATACACACTATTCACGCACTACTAATAAATTATCAATAGTACGCCCTTTTTTTCTAGGTAGTTAGTGTAATAAGGGCCCCGTATCATACCACTTTAAATAGTATATACCTCGCACTACACTACTTAACTAGTAATATAAATGATAATTTTAGTAGTTTTATATAGAGGTTTAGGCGGCCTTACGGGTAAAGCGGATTTAAAACTAACTATTTATTCGGGTAGTCGTCTACCTAGATAAATATAGTATTAGGGCTTCTTAATAAAGGAAATTTTAAAAACCTTATTTTATAACTCCCGTTAATACCGTAAACCGTTATAAAAATCACTATAGTCTCCCCTACCGTCTTTAACGACGATAAATCGATTTTATCCTCGGCCCCCAGTAATACCTTAACCCTATTTACTATTATAGTACGGTTAACGGCCTCCTCTTTCGCTCCTTATTAAAATTCGGTTAAATCCACTAAATCCGGGTGCACTATTTATACACCACTTATTTACTACTAAAAATCATAATAATAAGTAGTTAATATAATATGCCCTTATTATCACACCAACTATTTAGCTTTAGCGTAAGTAGTGTGATATACCATTATTATCACACCATTTGCACCATCAAAAGCCTTGCATCCAGGGAACGCGACGAATGCACCATTGAAGACCCGTTAGCATTTATTATCAATAGAACAATAGCATCTGAATGAGTCTAACAAATCGTTCGTCTTCGATACCAGGTTCTGCGAAGATTATGCTTATTGGTGTGTTTTTCACCGTGTTGTCGCATGTCGCCTTGCTTCATATGTGGGGAAGCACCAAGCGCATAACATACAAGTGAAGTACAAATTCTTGAAGAGTTCATGATCTCTGCATTGCGATTCTTGCACGTTTCGAAAATGCATTTCCTCAATTATTTCCTCTTCTGTATACAAACATTCAGTCTCGCCCTAGCGTTTCCAGCCTCTTTGCTCAATATAGTCTTTCCAAGCATACATTCCCATGATCGCAACGACACTCTACTCGGTAGTGCAAATGCGGCAGCAAAGTGAGCTGTAGAAATCAGCACCTCCCAAGTCAGACGCTAATTGTAGTCTCCCGACAGCAACCTCCAAGTACATAACGTTTCTAACCCAGAACCTAACTTCATTGACTAGTACGTTAGCTTTTGGCAGTCCGCTTTTCCCCACCCGTACCACTGTCAAGTCCGTCAAGCCTGTTTCAAAAGATCAATTTGCTACCAAGACGTAATTTCGAACCAGACATCATCCTGATGGAGCAATACTGACTCAGAAGTAATTCAGCCGTGTCCCCGAAACACCCATTGATCTCCGCTTCCAGCTCGGAACCGACATCCTAGAGCCTGTTAAACTACAGCAGACGCTTTCCAGAACGCAACTCCGCCTACGCGCATTCATAACCTCGTATCCCTTCATTATCGGTACACCCCTGATAGGAACCGATGACCCCTATACGAGCCGACCCTCTGAAAGTAACGGTGCCTTCTTCGGTGTGACGCACATGTAAGGCTATGCCGAAGACCTTTATATACAGTTCGTGCCTAGATCTGAGTCACAAGGCATGTTGCAGGAGCATTATCTTACTGGACACTCCCCATGCGTGACTCAAAAATCGGGTTTCATTCTCAAGGAGTGATGCTAATCCTGAATTCTTCGATAGGCCAGTCGATGTCCGGTCACGTCTCACTTACGGGATGGTTGATACTATACTGACTGGCGTTCTCCATGTCCTATGTCAAGAACAGAACTCCATATCAGCTCTGTTCCTAGTTAGCCATGATTTGTATGTGAACTTCCCCAAGCCAGTTTTTCTGGGCTGGAACATCTCGGAAGGCTCGAGGTTTCATACCCAACACTTCTCGAGAGAACAAAATGCTGACTTGGGACTATAGATGGGGCAACATAGGAATCGGAAGAGTTGAGAAGGAGAGGCCGATTTTGAACCATCTGGTGAGCAATCTTACGGAGGCATAGTCAAGAAGGTATCAAAATACGAACAAAGCTCTTCATGCGGACCACGAATTGCGCACGCTATCGGCCTCTGTAGCTGGTAACGGCGGAAACCATCCCGTCCCTATCATAGAGAGAGCCCACGGACTTGCACATCTAAACCATGTCTGTTCCATCCAAGGCGTGCGAGAGATTCGCTTCGTGGGTCAGCAGCTTACTAGCGCTCTCCCACCAACCAGTCGGCTGAAGCGGCAGGTATGCCACACGTCGCCTAAGTGAGGGTTGAAGCAGGGTATATGAAGCGCGGGGATCTCTGCCAGCAATGATCTTGGTTCGTTGCGTCCAATTATTTGGCTTTTAGGCAGGGTATCGTGTGGTAAATTGCGTTGACAAGCCCAAATCAAGTGGTCAACATCCATGCATAGTGTCGTGTTATTGGTATCCTTCATCCATTTTGCAGTAGCTGTGCAAATTTCAGGATCTCAGACTACCCAAATTGCGCCTGAACAACGTCCATCGATTTCAAACCTTTCGAGCTTACTTTCACCATCTAATCAACCTACCCTCGCACCTAACGCGACAACACTCGACGTGGAAAATTTCGACACCAAATGCGATGGCGATGAATACGGTATCAATCTCGACATTGCTGATTGCGAGGCCGCATCGAGGTCTTTTCCAGCGCGGCCTGAATCGAATCATTTTCGCGGAGTGTGGTCCCAACTTGCCAGCGAGCACTTTGCCTCTTCCATACCGATGGATGGGAGGTTTTTCACTGGACACCTGTCTTTACACTGTCTGGTCAACTGATGTAACAGATAACAGAGGAGGCTAATTGTTACTTTCATTCAACTTCAGTATCAAGGGCTGCGTCTGGTAGTGCAAGCCTCAACAAGATCTGTGATACTGCTTTCGCTTTTCTTGAAATGTGCATCTCGCGAAGCGCAAGGAGGGATTGTGACCAACATAGGCACTTTTTTGATCTAGAAAAGTTCCAGAAGCCTCTGTCCGGTGTCTCTAATTAGACTAACACTTGCAAGGGGGTGACAATATCTGGCCATCTCCATAGGCACGTACCTGCCAACAGTGCAATGTCGAGGGAGTAGGCCGACACGGAGGTCTTGCAGAATTATCAACTTTGGGATAGAAAGCAAGATCGACGATAATTGCCCCAACATAACCAACGAGGCTGTAGGGTTGCTCCACACTAGCTTCTGTCGTACTGTATTTGTCGCTTTGCTTGGATTCGGCACCGCGTAATTAAATAGGCGTGGTGCACTTGGATTGAATTATTGAGTGGGCCTTGAAAACGGTCGACATGATTACTATAAACTAGGTCGCCCTACGGAGAGAGCCTTGTCTGCTGTATCTTTACACTATTCTGTAAAAAAATCTATCAAGACCCGCAAACAAGGATAGAAGCGAAAGCCACCTCCTATGATAATCCTTTTTTATCCTCACAAAGTAAGAAAATCTTCTCCTGCAGAGTTTCAATGCTCCAATTACAACTGATGTGCCTCTGCAGCTAAAAGCTTGTCTGACCATAGAATGTTAGATCCAAGGATTCCTCCGGCAACAGTCTCTTGCCTCTAAGCATCTTCTCGACATCGAATATGAGCCGAGACAAAGACGAATACAAAGCTGAAAGCCGACTTGATGATCAATTGGCTATGCTGAATGATGAGGTTTCGAGTCTGATATTGATTGTTCACAAAAGGTTTGAGTGGCCTCAAATTAAGATGCATCACTGCCTCGTACCACCTTATTAGTGTCCGTCGTTGTGATTTCAACATCATTAAATTTTTTTGGCGGCCATTCACACGTAAGAAGAGTCCCGGTCGGACTTCGCTAAGCTCGACTGAGCCATACGATTAAAAAGAAAAAGACTATCCCAGATGCTATGGTCTTTTGCTGAAGGCAGACTGGGAAATTCATCCTGCTACCCTCCAGTATTCCAGACAGGGTTTTGGTCCAGATAATGCAGACGGAACTTACCACCCGCTGTAGCTATATATGTGTATGACCATGACCTTGATAGGGTGTAACTATTTTGTGCCAGACTGGCATCTAATACTGACGGAGCCCAGAGGAGAGAATAAATTGGTGCCAAAAAAACATTTTGGGATCTATCGAGCAGATGTGTTCTCTATTTTCACGGCAAAAGCCTCAAGGCTCAAGTTCAACAATGAAGACCTCGTGTTACTGGTAATGAACGGATTTCTCCGGTGATACAATGTGCTCGTACCTCATTCGTAAGATTTTTGTTCAACACTATGTGTGTGCGTGGAAGTGTTTCTTTGTTGTCGTGTCACCTTACACATACGATCCTGCCTAAATACTTCTTTCTTCTTTTTTTACCAGAGCCTCTCACCATCGGTTCTCTAGAGAATAGGATAGAAAGAAACAAGCGGCTAATACTGTAGACTAATCCTCTCCTCGGGAAAAACACCATACTCAACAGCAGCAGCAACTACCAACCTGGGCCTACCCTCTATCTTCAGAATGGAATACGGTGACATCGACCCCTTCATTCCCTTCTTCCCTATATCAGTAGCTGGCTTTCCTGGGTTCGATCTAGGATGGTTCAGCACTTCCGGATTTGGTCCACCAAGATCGAACCAACCCCCATCATGGGAACGGCCTCGATATCCCCTTATACGTAATGGATGTGAGGAGCTAACCAAGCTGGGACAAGGTGCCCAGGGATCAGTATTTCTTGCTAGGTCTCTCAGGACTCGCAAACTTTATGCCGTGAAAGAAACCCACCAATACAACACGAGGTACGGTGAACCAACCGAAGTCGTCATTGTGAAAAATATCATTCGTCAACACAGAAGCATAATCCAGCTGAGAAACTATCATTTTGAGCCAGATAATCGCCTCTTGATGTACTACGACTTCTGTGCCGGAGGAGACCTAGAGACTTTGATGAAACGAGTAGACTTCATCTCCGAAGCATGGATGTGGGGCTTGTTCCTACAACTTGCGGATGCCATTGCTTTCCTTCACTATGGATACAACCGCAAAGCACAGCATCCGAACAACCCTCCGCATGGATGGCAAAGAATCGTGCATGGGGATATCAAGCCAGGAAATGTCTTCATCAAGGAGCCCATATCTCGCAACGCATGCCCCAAGATTGCCTTGGGAGATTTTGGCTCGGCCACGTTGCAGCCTATCACCTACGGGTTCTTCATGACCGACCTCCGTTACCAGGGTCCTGAGCAGACGGGGCCCCGGCATCTTCGTCAAATGAGTGCCATGAACGATGTGTGGAGCGTTGGTGCTGTAATGCATGAATTGGGACATGGTCTCCCTCCTATCGCTCAAATTCCATTCGACTGTGACCCGAGTCAGTGGTTGCACAACCCCCGCACGCGCGATCCGAGACCCCTGAGTCGAGAATACTCGAGAAGGCTTAGCAACAATATGATGGAGACACTTGAGCTGGATCCAGAGGACCGAGTGAGGAGTCGACAGCTTGTAGGTCATTTGGTGAAAGAATTTCCTCGTCACTGAGTACGAGGAATAGTGTGTCGTGGGGGATGATGGCAGGAAACAGCTGGGAGTTGGCCAGCGCGAAATAAATTGGGAAGATGTGAACTCGCATGTTGCGATTTCTGGTGACTGCAAATGTAGCAGTAATGTCGCTTGCAATGAATTAAGAGTCTGAAATCGTTTTTCCTCCAAAGCCAGAGTATCGTGATTGCCCCTTTGCAGAATACAACTTGTCGAATACGAAAATTTACACGATGAATTGTGATTTCTGCGACTTGGGCCTGCTCTTAATGCTCCCTCAAAAAGCTTTTCTGTAACAACGAGACCATGGTTTTGGGACACATGTGATTCATGTGGGGAAGGGCATATCCTAGTTTGAGACGAGACCTGTGCCATTTTGAAATGCAATCCGATTGCCATGGTCCATGCGATTCATGTTTCTTCGTCTCCTAAGCCGAAAATACCGTGATGGCGAGTATTGGTGGCAATTGAGGTGGTCTTTGTTGATGGCACTGTCTTACGCCGTTTCAGAGTATTCAGCACCTTAGCCTGTTGTCCATCAATAGACGACGAAGCATACCAATCATGAATTTGCGCAATCGCCCGCTTAGAAGTGTGTTACCTGCGGAATTGATTGCTTAGATAAGGCTGGGACAAACAGAAATGTTGGTACTACTGCTAGGATGGTATACCTTGCGCTTTTTGTAACCCTTGGTTTTCATCGATGCTTTTGTGCATTTTTGACAATAACAAGACTGGGAAAAGCAGCTCAAAAAACCACCACTAGACTTGTAATCTCGCAATGAGGGAAGGCCTTGAAAGAGCACGACTAGATCTTTCAACAACATTCAAGCAGCGACTGACTGTAGTGGCTAGGTGCGTCTAATTCTCTATGCCAGAATGTGTTAGTATTATCCGTTACCACCGCGGTACATCGAGGCCGCCGCCTAGCAGAGAAGAAGAGGATCCTTCCCGAACATTTGGTTTCGTGAAAAAGCTTGGAGAAGGCGGCCAAGGGGTGATCCACCTTGTCAAACGTCATAGTAACAATGAGGTCTTGGTCCGCAAGACTGTTTGTAGACCCCCGAGTGACCAAGGACCTCTCAAACCGCGTGAAGTACAAACCCTGAAGAACATTGTTACAAAGCACGAAAGAATCGTGCGGCTCGAAAAGGATCACGATCTTGGTTCAAGCCTCATCCTCCTCGATTAATGTAGGGTATGTTTTCCCAGGAGTGAACCTTTGCCTTGAAGTGTAATTTCTCCAAGCGGCAAGACGAACCATTTGCTCATCGAACACTTCTTCAACATGTGTTGTAGCTCAACACGCATCTCGATATGACAATGCTGACTCTGGAGCCACGCATAAGGAGATCCCGACGACCTTGTCCGCAGTACAAGCCACTCCTGCGACGGAGGATTGATCTGGCATATTTTTCTTCAACCTGCAGATGCCCTTGGCTTTTGTCACTATGGCTTCGACAGCAGATATCCGTATAGAGCTCCTCATAGTGGCTGGTATAGAACGGTTCATCCCGATATCAAGACACCCAATGTCCTGCCGATGGATCCATACAAGCATCGTCACATGGGACGCAACCCGTATCCTCATTTCGTTCTGGGTGTCTTTAGTGTTGCTACGACGAAGCACAGCAGTCGTCTCAATACCTCGAGTATTTGGGCGTCCCCGGAGTATCCCACAGCGACAGCATATGGAGATGTATGGGGTCTGGTCCGTTATCTTTTCCGATCCCCGTTCCTTGAAAAAGTGTGACTGACTTCGAGGAGCACTGTACTCCCGCGGAGTGGCTCAGAGATCCCAGATCAAAAAGGGACAGATCGATGCCTGGGTAGTACTCGAGCAAGCTTCATGATAACATGACGGATTGCCTCTAGAGAGACCCGGACAGGCGGATCTCGAGCCAAGACCTAGTACACCATCTTGTAAGAGATCGCCCGTGATGAATTCATGTTAAGTCCCTTTAGGAAGGTATTGATGGAGATCGTTATGAAGGTCGCGAGCTGTTGGAAATAGTCGAGATTGTATGCGAACCTTGTCTGACCAGCATGCGAGCGTCCTAGTTATAGTCAACAGCTTTCAATACGTGCAATGCCAGAATGACGTCTCCTTATTCCGATGAGTAACCCAAGGCCAAGTCAGCTATCAAGTTCTATCATCGACTTACCTCACCTTGATGGGCTGATGCTTCCGATCAATTTCATCATCGCTGTCATTTCACATTGGATAGGAGATGTCAAGATCAAATGTCTTGACTCAATTTCTGCAGATTAAGGTTTTGAAAAGATCGCCTAATCACTCCACGGCACTGGCCACATACTATGCCAATAGCCTGGACGTTATAGATGACACTTGCTTGCTACGATCTTTTGTGTCGCCTAGGGTCAGCAATCTTGTCAGCGTCTTAACCTCGCACAGACTTGAATAACTCCGTCGTGTGCTGCCAGATCTTCGGTCCGGCACCACTATCCCTCAGCTCTCTGAGGACTTTCTCATTCCCTCGGAACTCTCCTCTCCATCCAATCAAGTATGCGCCACTACCTACTTCACCAGCAATACCCTTCATGAATTTATCACTCTCAACTTCCACTCCACCTTTTCCTCCATTCTTCGGAGGAAAGGCCGCACTTGTAGCTGCGTATAAATGTCTCTCCCCACTCTCTTGTATGCCCACATTCCAGGGCGAGAGAAGGGTGAAAGCCAAGTTGCTTGCCATTCTCACTGCGAATCCAGCCTCCTTGTTGAAACCCGTCTTGACCACCCCTGGATATGAGTGCACAAATGAGACAGTAGGAGCCTGCTTTGACATCTCTTCGAATGAAAAGTCTGTCATAGTGACAGCGTGACAGGCTGCTGTTCGGAGGGTGAAGCTGCGCTTGAGGTCAAGATCGTCGAGGTGGAAGTTGGTACGTGATTCTTCACCGGGTGCTAGGACAGATACCACACGGGACAGCTCAGGAGGGGCTTTTTGGAGGAGTGGAAGGAGTTGCTGGGTGAAGCGCATGCGGGCATAATAATTGGTAGTGAGCTTTCGATCAAGGCCTTCAGTTGTCTCTTCGAGAGGGATCAGCTGCGAAATGACCATGTTGTAGGGTAGGTACCGTCTCGCCCCTTTAACGACATTGTTCCTTGAGTCATGAAGAGAAGGTTGAGCTTCGACTCCTTTGCCTTGATTTCTTCACATACTTCGTCCACATTCTTGAGAAGTGTCAAGTCCTTGCGGATGAAGTGTGCCTCTGTCTCAGGCTGTATAGTCTTCAGCTCGGACAGAATTCGGTCTGCTGCATCCTGGCTTCTCCCCACAACGTATACGCGAGGTTTTGTTGCCTGAAGGCACCATTGCTTGAGAGTGCTTTCACCGATGCCACTAGTAGCTCCCGCTGTAATCCATCTGTCATTCTGCTCTGGATTCATGGAGAATGCAATGCGTACCGAAGACAGCTACCAATCCAGGTGGCAGAGTGCGCAGTTTGGCGTTTGACGCCCGTACTGTCTCGAGGGAAATCATACTCAAGCCAGCCTTGGTCAACTACATGTAGACTTAAACGTATCCGTTGACCCCAGTTTAGCCCGATATTAGCGCACATACTGAGGATATGCTAACCCGGCCGGAAACTTTTTTAGACCCCGGCTGAGCTACAAGCAAACAACATGAACACTAATTACGTCTTGAGGGTAGAAGAGGATGTAGATTGAATCTATGAGGGCTGCCACTATATACTAGGCTGATGACTAAGCTATTGGCTAAGCAACACTAATAGGCTATACTAGGAAGGACCACTCCACTACTCCATAACAAATAAAACAAGAAGCCCCCGCGACCTTCTAGACCTAGCACACCTCGAGGGGGTAGGTAGACGTAGTAAACGTCGCACTAAATAGAAACCAAGCGACTAAAGTATGTTGTAGTAGTCAGGGAACAGAAGTCCCCCCTCAGTAGGAGGTTCTATGACCTCGTCGTAGTAAACGAAAGTAGAGCTTCCTAGTAAATGAAATACTTCTATAATCTTCGCCATAACGTAGTACTATGAGGAAAGGCTGCTTCCGTAGTAATTATATAGTCTTCTTCTAACGTTTCCGCGGTCGGGGTTATCGGATTATTTATTATTAAAAGTAAATAAAGTTATTAAGGCTAGTAAAGTAACTAGTCCTAGGAGTAAAGAGTTTAAAGTAGTTCTCATAGAAGGTACCTATAATACGCTATCTATTTAATTATCTTAAAGTATAGGAGAGTTAACGAGAGCTATTAAAAACTTCTATAACGAATAAATTACACTAGCGAGGCTGAAGTTTCCCGGTATTCTTTTAATATAGTATTACGAGCTCGTTAAAGTCGTAAACGGTTTAGCTTTTTATACTTTTATTATAGTATAATACCTCCTCCTCTTTACGGGCCACCGATAATTAATAAATTTAATTATAAACTTCTACTCTATAAATAAAATACCGATATATTACGTTAATATATTATAATAAATCTAGTAGAGAGGCGGTTATATATTTAATAAATTTAGGGCTCGCCGAAGGTTCCTATAAATTACTTAAATTTAACTAGAGTAGGATATTTATAAAGATCTCGTATAATATTATAATAAAATACTAGATAATCCTAGAATTAACACTCTTAATAGAGTATATTAAATTATTTTCAAAATTACCTCCCTTTCGGATTATTTTCTTAAGTAGTTTATTATTAACCTCTATTATACCGGTACTCTAAAAGGAGCCTAATAAACTATAAAACTAAATAATTTTTTTAGAGGTAAAGAAGTTTCTAAATTCGTTATTATTAAAATACTACCCCCGATTTAGGTAGAATACCTTAGGTTTATTATACCGGATAAAGACTTTATATAAAACTTTAATAATATTATTAACGTTAACGTTAATAGAAGCGAACGTTATAGAAAATCTATAGAAATAGTATAGGACGTATAGGATAAATCTATTTCCTAAATATAAAGTAGGTAGCGGATTAATAAAGTTTATACCTAATAGTTTAAAAGATCTTAAAACGACGATAGGGTAAAGAGGCTATAATTTTATAATTAATTTATATTTAATATAATTAATATACTCTTTAATATACCTCTCGATATTCTTTATTTAATTAAATTAGTATATTTAATTTCTAAACTTCGCTATAATACTAGCTTTAACCTAGTAACTAGTATTATTATATATTAATCTCAATAAGAGTATAATCTTAGACTTTAGTATATAAGGGATATAAGTATCTTTATAGTAAATCTATAATATACTAGTTTAATAGTCGATATAGTAGATAAATACCTTAGATAATATAGAGAGGTATAATTTAGAAATAACTTTATCTATAATATAAATATAATAAATATTACTAAATTAAATTAAATCTAGATATACTTACTTCTATAATAAGTTTATTTTTATAACGAAGACTTTAGCTCCGTTAAGGGTCCTTTATTTAATAATTTCTTTTTTAATACTTTAATTAAATTATTTAAATAAATCTTCGAAATTACTTTTTTTATCTTTCTATATTTATCGGGGTCTTTACTCAACGAGGTCTATTAATACCTTTTATATAATAGGGTTATTAATATAGTCTAATAAATTAAATAATATTCGCGATAAATTATTAGCGACCTTATTCCTATAACTGGGAATATATTTAATAAATATATTAAAGCGGCGGAGTTTATTAACTTAGTAATTATAAATACCTTTATATAGATCGGAGCCTAGGAAATAAACTAATAACCTATAATTAATATAAATAATAGAAATATTATAAAGATATTTATATAAATAATTATATTTATATAGGAATTTAATTATAATATAAAGCTCCTTTTTATAGATCGGATAAAACTTCTAAATTATATTAAAACTAAATAAGTCGTAGATAATAAAGACTTCTACGAGGTTAATTTTCTAAAAAGTTAAAATAATCTTAATTATTTTATCGACTTTATTAAATTTATTAAATTATTACTTTATTTTAATAAAATAAAAAGTTTCCGTAGGTATCCTAAATTATATAACGACTATATTAATATTAAAACTAAACGCGTTTATATAGAAATAAATTACCTCGGCGAGGTCGAGTTTATATATAAATATTATAATAATATATTTAATTTTCAGGATCTCAAATAATAACTATTTTAATTTAATTTATTATTATAGCGTTTTACCTATAAACCTATTTAGTAGCCGTACTATTTCGGTATAATTTTTAATTTATTATTTAGTAATACTAATAGTACCTAAAAAGACTCGTACTATAAATTAATTCAAAGAGATTAATTAATATACTATTTTTTTAACTCGTTTAAAGAGTATATATATATATTTATTTATTAAATAAATAATACCTAAGGTTACTAGGGTAACGGCGAAGAGTTTAAATTTTTTAAATAATAATAATAATTTAGCCTATTCGACTCTAGGGAAGAAATACTCTCGTAAGAAAATAAATTAACTATTAAAGTCCTAGAAACCCCCGAAGAAGTCGTCTATATAGAAGGTAAATAGTAGCGAATTTTTAACTCTATTAAAATATAGTAGGGAGAGTTCTAGGCGAGGTAGTAAAATAAATCCAAAAACTCTATATATTAATTTATTTATAATAAACCCGGCGGATTATAAACCCTACTATATTCTAATAGGCTAGTATTATCCGATACTAGAAATCGTGAATAAAAAGTAATAGTAGTCTTTATAGTAGAGTAAGATAATTAAATAAACGTATTTTAAATCGGCGGAAAATAAATAACTATAACGAGGGTTAAATAAATAGTTATAAATCTTAAAACTAAATTTAAAATAATAGTTAAGAAGATCTTTATAGACCCGTAAATAGTTAAATATTATTTTTAGTTTATTACTAGGTTTGGGGTTTTCGATCTTATTAACTATTACTATTTTAATATTCTATTCTAATAAACGGCCGTTAGTAGGTTTAGTTAATTCGTAGATATTATTAAATAAACTATCGTGTACGAGCTTTTTTATTTATTATTTAATATACTACGGGTAACGCTTTTAAAAGCGAGCTAAGAATAATTTAATATTAATAATAATCCGTATATAATACGTAATAAGGTTAGTGTAAATAAAATTAATAAAATCTTCGCTATTTAAATACCTATATTAATATAATAGTTATAGTATCTTTAGGCGGTCTATAAATATAGGGATTATAAATCTTAATATTTTCATTAAATCTAAATATAAAACCTATACTTCGAGATCTTTAATAAAAGGAAATTAAGTAACGATAAATTTAAAGATATATTTAATTAAGAAGGGATCCGTTTTCCCGAAAAGCGTCGGGGTATTTAAAGCGGAAAAATAATTTAAAGAGTTAAAATTGAAAATAATTTTAATAATTTAAAAAGTAGCCTAAAATATATTTATATAAAAAGAAAAAATTACTCTTATAAATTAATAATATAGTATTATAAAAGACTTCGGTACTCCCGTAGTATAGGTATTTATAGAATTAATTTACTTTAATAGAATTAGTGGATACCTTAATAATTTTACGTTTTATTAAAAACGAGTTATAAACTTTACTCGTCGATATCGGAAAGATTATCCCTTAAGAATTTAAAATTATTTTTATTATTATCTTTATTATCGGATACCTTAATAACTCTAGTATAATAGTAAATCTAGTCGTTTATCAAGTAGATCTTAGAGTATATTAATATTATATAGTTTTTATAAAATATTATCTCGGGCCTAGTAACGTAGCGGGGTACTTCCTCTATAAAAGAGTTACTAATTTAAATAAATAACTAACGGATATAGATAATAATATTAATATTATAAAATTATAGAATATTTAATAGGATCCTAGGCGGGTCTACTATATCTTTAAAAGTAAATAAAATAAATATCTAAATAACCCATTAAATACTTTCTACGCTAAGGTTTAAAGATATATAGTACTCTAGTTAAAAGTTATAATAATTAGTCGTCTATATAAATAAATCTTTAAAATTTACTTTAAATAATAAGAGTAGGTCTAACCGAAGGTTAATATATATAAATAATAAAATAATATTTAAATTAAATTCTTAATACGTTTAGATTTAGTTTTTATCTAGAAATATTTTAATACTCCCAACCTATACTATTAAAGGTATATAGAAAGTTTTATTAACCCTTATTATATTATTAAAGAATTTAATATAAATATTAAGGTTAATTAATAAAGTTTATATAATAACTTTATTATTAGAGATTACTACTCTATTATTTTACTAGTCTAGTTATAATTACTATAATATTTACTATAATTACTTTAGTTACTATAATATAAATAATTATTATAATATAAATAACTACTATAGTACTTTACCCTAAAGAGGTTATTATAGTATAAATAACTACTATTATAATAAAAAAAGTTATTAACCGAAAAGCTAGAAAATTTAGGGTACTAATTATATTAATCCTATAAATAGTATAGACTAAATAAGTTAATAGAATTAGAGTTAGAAAGATACTTATTAAGGTTATATAGATAGTTTTAATTTAAAAACCCTCTTTTTAAAAACTTTAATATAAAGGTATTTTAATTTTTTATATACTATAAGAGACTAAATTACTAAATCTATCTAAAATATATTAATTTAATTAATTTATAATATTTAACGAATAAATATAAGGTTATTATAGTTATTACCCTACTCGTTAAATATACCTATAAGAGATTATAACTCTATTTTTTTATTAATATACTTTTTACTTTTAAATTTAATACGATCTTCTAGAGTTTAAAATATAAATAACGCTCTAAGTTATTAAAATTACTAAAGTATCTATTAAAGTTAATTCTTAATATAGAGTTTTTTATTAAATTCTAAACCTTCGCTATAATTTACTTCGACGACTTTTGAAAACGGATTCTTTAAACTAGTAATATTATAGGTAATTAATTAAATATAAAATAAACCTATAATAAAACTTTATAAAATATATTAACTCAACGAAGATAAAAACGATTTATAATTTAATAAATATTTTGAATTAAAACCCTAAATCTTAGCTCGATTATTAAATTCGCTATAACCTACCGAAATAAAATTAATATATAGGGTTATACCGAAGACGATTTTATAAAGATATAACTACTCCTATATTAATAGAGGTTAATATTTATAACCGTTATCTTTCTTAATATTAATACTTCCGTATTTTACGTAGAGCGGACTATCTTTAAATATAGACCACGTTATAATATTATTAATATATAAATTTATAAATTTATTTTTATCTAGTAACTTTTATACCTAGAGATAATAAAGAGGTCTATATCTTCTCTCTAGTCGAGACCGGTACTATTTTAATAATTAGAGTTTTATATTATAGTAGGTTAAAGTACTTATTTCGGTAAATTAAAATACTAGACGTCGTTATCTAAACTAGTAAAAATATAAATTTAATAAAATAAAATAAAATTATTAAACTAAATTTTAAATACTTTTAATACTATAAATTTACGTAGTATCTTAAACTCTTTAGTTTTAAAGTTTTCTATAATAAATTATTTAACCTTTATTTTAATCCGTCTAGTTTTTTCAACGAGGTTATAAATATCTTTAAATAATAAATCTATTATAATAAAATTACGGATAACCTCGCGGTATATATTAAAGTCTTTAAGGCCTTTAAAGAAGGTTTTTATAATTATATTAAATATAACTATCTCTAACTAGTTTAATATAATTATAGTAGATTTATCTTTAATATTAATACGGCTTATTATATTAAATAGGTGTTTATAGTATATTAATAAAGTCTCGTTAATTTATTTAAACTCTATGAACTCGATATCGAAGTTAATAATATTAACCTCGGTGAATTTACTAGAAAATCGTTTATATAAAAAACCTTTAAAAGTAGTAATATTTATTTTAATAAATACTTCTATAGTAAAAATATTTATTACTATAAGGTAGTTCTCTACCTATATAATAATATCTTCGGTAAAGAGGAGATTAAGGGCTTAGGTATAATAATAAAGAAATATAATATTATTAATAATATAGTTTTCAAGGTCTTATTCGAGACGCCTAAATTATTTAATTATTAAAGTCTCTTTACTTATATTAGAAAACGGGCTATAAATCTTAAAGTCTATTTAAAATAAAATAGTAGATATAGTTGGGGTAATAGGAGTATATATTAATAAAAAAAATATACTCGAGTTACTTCGGTAAAGGCTCGATAATCTCGTGAAATTAAAATTCTAAAAGTCGTAATATATAGCGAGCTCTAATAAAAGACTCGCTAGGGTCGGTAAAATAAATAAAATACTTTAATAATATAATTATAGAAAATTTAAATAGTACTATAATCGTAGAGAAAATATAAATAACGGAATAATTTAATAGTATAAATAGGGTAGTATAGAGTAAATAGTAAAATATTATAATATTAAAATAATAACTAGAAACGAATAATTACTCTTTAGGACTTCTAAGAATTATACTATAGTCGCTAAATAATATAAATACTAATTACGTCTTAAGGGTAGAAGAGGATATAGATTAAATTTATAAAGATTACTACTATATACTAGGCTAATAACTAAACTATTAATTAAATAATATTAATAAATTATATTAAGAAAGACTACTCTACTTAAGCCCTATTCTATAAAAGAGTAACTTTATATTAAAATATAACTCGGTTATATTTATATTAAGAACTCGGTTATTTTTAAATTAATTCTAGAAGAACCTCGGTTATCCTTCGATTATTAATATAGTATAATTATATACTCCCGTTATCCGTAATTCCCGCCTATTAAATTATAAGTCTAGATTTCGCCTTAAACTATTTCTCCCTCCTATTCTTTTAATAATAAATTAATAACTAATTATAAATTAATTAATTATTAATCTATTTTATCTCTACTATTTATTATATTTTATTTTATTATTAATTTATTAACGATAAACTTCCCTAGTATTTTAATTATATTAATATATATTAATTAATTATAACTTTTACGGATTACGTTTTATACTAAAAATATTTTATTAATAAATACTATAGGGAGGACTAGCCCCTATTTAAAATAAAGATAATTAATTTCGAATTAATTACCTAGATAAAACTAGGTTTTATTAATTAATTCGAAATCGATTAAAAGGATAAGGTCGTACTTTAAATAAAAGAGATATTCTACCGATATATAAATAAAAAAGGAGGGAAATATCGAAGATTTATAAATCGAATTAATTATTAATCTATTAATACGATATTTTAAATTAATATTAATCGATTATTAATTAATTTAAAATAAATTTAATAACCCCGGGGCCTTAAAAAACTATATAAAATTATATAATATAATATTCGTTTATATTTTAGTAGGAAAATTAAAAAATAAAAAACTCGATAAAATCGATGATAAGAATAGATTCCTAATTAATTATTATAGTATTACTAATATATTTCTAATTAATTAAGATAGTATTAAATATTAAATAATAATATAAAGGATAATATAATATATCGTTAATTTAATTACTAATGGATTATTAATAAATTAGTTTTTTAAGACGATTAAATAGCTTCCGAAACCTAAAATTAAAACTCCGCCCCTCGAGTTTCTCGAGCGTCCTATAATAGATAAGAGAAATATAAATATTCAGTTTTTAATTATTTAGGAATCGATTATTAATTAATTTATAATTTAGTATTCCTTGGGCCCTTAAAGCCCTTAGTCTTCCCATTAAGAATTACCCTCTATATAATAATTATAGTCGTAATAAGATACTAAATAAATTATTTATTCTTAATATATTAGGAATTAATTTTTAATAGATTCAAGACTACTTCCGCCTCGACGTATATAAATATATAACGAGGTTCAATTTAATTTAATTAATTTTTAATTAATTAGGAATGAATTTAGAGAAGATAATCTAAAATATATTATTTAAAGACTAGAATAATAGGAATTTATTTAATTAATAAATTAGAAATTAATTAACCTAGTAAATAATAATAGAATAAAATATTAATACTCCGAATAAATCTATTATAAATCTATTACTTTTCTAATTTAATAAAAAAAATTAAAACCGGCCTAAAGAGCTACCTAGGGTAAATATTATAATAGAGGTAAATAAATAAATTAATAAAAATAAAAAACTATATATATAAGTTAATTATAATAATCAAGATATAATATTAAATATTTAAATATAATATAAATAGTGTAAAGAAAATAGAAATATAACTTTATTTAAGAACTTTATATATTTATTTAT
>JAABUS010004075.1_pt1 | contig 21990 bp, 16 predicted proteins | sample 5560161 | NCBI WGS metagenome assembly JAABUS01 (sample SAMN10711885, study PRJNA513376) | rock metagenome | isolation source: Antarctica rocks | place: Antarctica: Victoria Land, Trio Nunatak nord | collected 2016-01-04
CCACCCTCGCTCTCCCTCCCCGGTTCCGCAACAGGCTCATGCCCGCCCGTGGGCTTCCTCTCGGTGTTATCGTCCTCGGAATCACTGCTCTCCTGCCCCTCGCTCCCCTCCCTCAGCGCCGCCAGCCGCCTGCGCTTCTCCGCTGGCGTTTCACCCACATCCACTGCTGCGGTGCGGTGCGAGTCGGAGGACAGGCGGGTTGTTGAGGCTGGTTGTTTGGGATGGGGATGGTGTGGCGGGACACGCTCCGTGCCGTCGTCGTCGGAGTCGTCGGGGTGTTCGAGTGCAGCGCGGCGTCGGCGGGCCGCGGCTGCGGACTCGGGTTTTCCCTTGCTGTGCTTGGAGATGGATTGGGGGACGGAGTGGAAGGGGATGTCATCGTTGTTGCTGTCCACGAGGGTCAGGCCTTCGTCCCCGGCAGGGCGACCTTCATGCGAGGGCAATTTGTGGATCGCGGCTTCTCCCTGGGCGGGGGGCTCGACTTCTTCTTGCTGGGTGGAGAGATGGGCTTGCGGGCTAGGGAAGGGAAAGTGCCGTGAGGCGCTTGTGCCTGTTCGTGGGGCTTCTGGGCGGGATGGCTGGCTGGCGCGTCGGTGCTCGGAAGCGGCTTCGGCTTGCACAGCTTGTTTGAGGCCGGTGGGGGCGTCGCTGTCTTTGACGGCTTCGATGCGGGCTTTGGGGTCGAGTTGGCGCATGGAGGCTATGAAGTCTTCTTTGGTCATGCGGCGGCTGCCGGTGTCGACTGTGAAGCGGATCTTGTCGTCGTCTGGATCGTCGGCTGCGGGAAGGTGGGAGAACTTACGACGCCAGCGAGGCGGTTCCTTTTTCTCGAATTGGGTACTGCTTTCGACTGCTGGGTCATCGACGCTGGGGGCCGGAGCGTCTTTGGTGAGATGTGCCCAGGTTCCCATGCGTTTCAGACCTTCTCGGACGGGCTGGCCGACGTTGCTGGGACCGTCTTGGTAGCCACCTCGACCTTGTCGTCCTCGACCATGCGGGATCTCATACTTCTTGACAACCTCACCATCCTCATCTTCGACGATGATGGTGTTGCCGAATTGATAGGCGTGAGCTGGGCCGCTTTTGTGTTCTACAGGTTTCGGTGGTTGAGATTGTAAGGGATCGTCATTCTTGCCCTTGTCTCCCAATCTCCAATCACCCAGTCTTTGCCGCCACTTTCGTGCAGCTTGCTCGGGATGACCAAGGCCTTCTGCGATCCTCTTCTCGATTTCCTCGCCCTCGTTCTTTTCATGAAGATGATACTTACCCTTTGCATGCTCTCCGCTCGTCTCTCTTTCTAATGTCCTCTCGGCATCGTAGACATGTTGCTTCTTCTCGTCCTCTGTCTCGCCACGCGTATCGGAAATGCTGAGGACGTTACCTTCTTCATCCTCGACCACCAGATCGTGACCCTCTTCGTAAGCTTCAACCGTGGGCTCCTCAACATGCTTGCGGGGGTCGTGCTCCTGCTTCCTCTTGCGCTTGGCATCCTTTTCTTCTTGTTCTAGTTGGTCTGGCGGTTCTCCTTCCTCCGGACTTTCCGGTGACGAAGTAGCCTTCTCATTTAACGTATCAGACACACTGTCTTCAGGGTTCGAATCAAACTTTTCACGTAAGGGAGTAATGGCAGACTGGCTAATTGGCCCACCGGGACCCATGCCAGAGTCCCATTTGCTCTTGCGTCGCGCTATCGAGCGTCTTCCTTCGATCGGTGTGTCTTCTTCCTTCTGCCGACGTAAGAAATTGCCAGGCACACCAACAGGCGGTAAAGTCCCTGGGGGGAACTCTGGTAGCTTCTCTTCCGATGAATCGGTGCTGATATCGCTCTTCGCTTTGGACATAGACTTCGCAGTGGACTGTATTCTTGGCAATCGATTCATCCAAGAGGGACCATCTTCATTCGCCTGAGTATATGACATCGTCAATGTCAGGGTATTGATCCGCTTCCCGAGCGTAAAAACAGCGATAGAAGATCCGTGGACTATGATCGATGTGACGACCAAAAATGTCGTCAGGGGCCAGATTACATGAATGATAGCATAATTCTCAGTATGTGGATCAGTTGGCAGCTCAGCCAGTGGCACTGTGGTGTTTGTCTCCAGCTCTGCTCTCGCCAAGATAGCTGCGAAGATGGCGCCTACGCCGATTGGACCAAAATGGCCAGCAAATAGAGCTTCTCTCCAAGTCTTGATGTCCGGGATGATCGGCTTCAGAGCCAACATGATGGGTATGCGGCGGAAGAAAATAACGAGGAGGGCAATGACAACGAGCCTCCAGGGCGTAAGTCCGAATTGTGGTGCGTTGTATTGCTCCCACGGTATGATGGATCCGAAATAGACAAAGTAGGCCAAATTCAGTAGCAGATCGATGACATTGGAAACATGAGATTCTTCCGTCTTATGCGTAAACCAGCCATCGTTACTGAAGCCGACCCCAGCAGCAAAGCCAACGAGCAAGTCGTCGGTCCCAAGGGCAGCTCCGGTACCAGCGCAAAATAAAGCCAACGTAAAGTAGAACACTAGAAAACTTTCTCTATCAATGAGACCCTTTCGATCAGCCCACTTAATCGCATGTCTCCCGAGATAGCCGATGAGGACCCCATAGATAGCCCCGAAGACACATTCGTACAAGATCGTATTGCAAAACCAGTGGAAGGCAGCTTGCTTGCCATCTGCTTTGTAATGTATGATGTAGAAAGCAAGATAGATGAAGGGAAAAGCCATGCCATCATTACAGCCAGACTCAGCAGAGAGGATGTCTCGGAGATGTTTCGGTACGCGTTTGGCAAACTTGCCTTTTCCCACGACAGACGACGCCAGCACCGGGTCAGTAGCGGTGACACAAGCCGCACATGCAAGGCTCTCCAGCCAAGTCAATGGCTCGATCATCCACCAAATGAAGAGACTGGTGATCAGCCAGCCAAACGTCATTACCGGTACCAGGAGGAATACCACCGATTTCCAGTGTCGTTCCATGTATGCTTTGGGCAGTTCGACACCGACAGCGAAACATTGTACCACCAGCACGACGCGCGAGCATTCGAGCGTTATCTGGTCCACATTTCCCCACGACGCTGGGTTGAATAAATTCGCCGCATGTGGTCCGAAGATGATACCACATATTGTTGCAACGGTGGCCTCGCCAATGTACAACTTCTCTTTGACATATAATGAACATAGCATGAAGAGACTGGTGAAGCCTCCAAGGATCAGATACGCCAAATGCGGCTTGTTGATCGACAACTGGTCCCACACCATATTGATGCCCCTTCTTGCAACGTCTCCTATGTACAAATATTGCTCCTTGCGTAGACTTCAGGCTTCTGAAGCGCTCTCATGGCCCTATGCCCCAATCGTTTGTTTCTCTAGCGAAGACTTCGTGCGAGGGTCTCGAAAGCATACAGTATCTGGTGGGGCCCAGTCGCCGCCGCCGGCTCGTCGTCGGCGCCGTGTTTGGGTTGGGCAGAACTTGAGAGGAGGGTGGTCAAGTGACAGTGCCTGTGTAAAGCGAGCGACAGAATTCCAAGTTAAGAGTGAAGGAAGGGAAGATTTGAAAGGATTGTGTTTCCGGAACAATGGCAGAGCAGAGTATCTGGCACTGCTCGAAGGCCTTGTCACGGGCCGTGTTCGGTTTGGAGGCGTTGTGCCGTGTGCTTCCGTGAGTCGGCCAGAAGGATCAGTGTCTGTATAGCTTGCAGCATCACATATGCTGTGGGGAGGCCGGTCGAGTAGAATTGAAAGGACGACGGAAGGAGCGGGGCGGAACGAGAGGGAATAAAAGACATCTTTAGTTAAGCTTTGGGAGTTTGCCGGGGCCCGACGGAGGCCCGGGATGATCCATGCACACCCATTCGCCTCAATCGTGGGCGACCTCTCGCGCCGCTTCGGCCAGAGCAGCAGCTACTTGAAGCTAAGGGGACACGAATATCCACTCTAGAAACGAGACGTAGCTCGCGTGGGATGTTGCCAGCATCTTGATGCCATGTGACCACCGATGCCTGCTCAAGCCTAATGGATACGGAGTGATACATGTACTGTGGAAACATGTCATCGTGAGTAATTGAAGGGACAGCCGACGTCGCACAGGGAATCTCAATCAGTGCAGCTTCTAATTAAACCATCTGGAGAGCGAGGGAACATGATGTTCGGACTCGCTCGGACAGTGCATCTCGAACGAGATGAGCCCTCAAGCATGTATAAAGACAACAGCACGGCCGATATCGCTACTGCATGGAGAGTCAAAGCGGCGTTGAAAACCCTCGAGCATTTCGATTGCTAGGTACTTGTATGCTAAAGCTAAGCTATGCGGATGTTAGGTGTACACAGCTATCATACAACCCCCATGCTCTTCGGTCTTTCCAACCTGCTTTCACACTTCGTAACCCAATACCACGCATCAATCCTCGTCCCCCATGATACACTAGAAGAGATGCTGGAAGAATAGCCGCGTACTTGACTCCTTACTCCGCTCTTCCTTCTCCCCGTGGACATTATCAAATATTTTTCCAGAACGCGACAGCGCCAGAAGGGATCCCGGGTCTCTGCTGCGTCCGTCTTTCGATGCTTGAGCCTCCCGGCGATGGCTGGAAGGTGACATGTGGTCCGTTTCTCGGGCTGTGTACGCCTTCTGCTGGCCCTTCCGTGGGAGTGCGATCCCCTCCAAGTCTGGATGTGCTTGATGCTCCGGGCGATCTTCCTTCAGCTAACTGCGAGGCCTTCCTTGGGGTCTGCTCACTTCCCGCTGATGCTTTCGTGGGAGTCTGCTCTGTCTCACGTCTTGCGGTGATTGAGACTGCTGGCGATGCCGTGAATTGGACCTGCGAAACGTTCTCTGGGCTCTGCGCAACCCCCACTAGCCCCTTTCTGGGCATCTGCTCTGCTTCGAGCTTTTCGGTGCTCGAGACTCCTGGCGATGTTTGGATAGCGGCTTGGGGAGCCTTTCCGGGGCTCTGCTCGCTTCCCACTATGGCCCTTCTTGGGGTTCGCTCTGCCGTTGGATACTCCTCCGGGCTTTCAACCGCGTCCTCTAACGTCTGTCTCTGCCCCACTTCACCGAGATCTGATTCCTGCCTGAGCTTTCTCTCGGCTTCTTCTGCCCTTCTCTTCCAGGCTTTGAGCTGCTTCCTCGTGTCGTTTTCGTTACTGCTTTCTTCACGCGAGCAGCTTCGTTCCCTTGAGCTTCCCGTCTCCCTCACCACGTCCAGACTCCTCCTCACCTGATTGACCTCATCGCTTTTCCTCTCTAGCTCACGATGCAAACGGCGGATCTCAGCGAAAAGAGCAGATGTATTAGTTGTGTTGCTCCTAGATGCCGGGGAGAGATGCCGGATGGATCCTGTTTCGCTGTTCTGGGAAACGCTTGGGCTACGATCGCGTTGCGCCAAATCAGACTCCGTTGGCATGTAGGAGATGGAAGACGAGGGCAGCCGGGCAGGGCTAGCGTTTTTTATAAATGCGTCCAGAGGCGAGGATGCCTTCATCGACGATGTAGTGAGAGCTTTACGAACAAACGGAACTCTTGGTGCTAATTGCGACGGTGTCGACGCTGGGTTGCTTGCGAAACTTTCCACGGGCACGTCATTAGGGCTATTACTAGGCCGATTGGATTCTTCAGAAACGGCAATGGACAAACGGTCATTGGGCAGTACGTTGAGTATGGAAGGCCGCTGGCGGACCTGTGCCACCGGAGTGGTTTCTTTGCTCGGTGAGGGCGAGCGAGATCCACCTTTTCTCCGTGCTCGACCAAGCTCATGTACCGGTCTTGGAATAAGCGACTCCTTACCACGGCCAAGGTCGCTTTTCGAGTGATTTAGAGATGAGCGACAGTCCTTTTCGGGTACCTGAGGTGGAGGGGATTGTGTTTCTGTGGGTCCTATGGAGACCGTAGGAGGAGTATCCTTCTTGGGTACAGAAGGCCGTGTCTCGATGGCCGCCGCATACACATCTGCGTAGACCATCGGAGCCAGAACGTCACGGGGGGGTTCCGGAACATAGTGGCCCTGCGATGGCTGTGAAAAGCGTTGAGCAAGAAGCCTGACATTGTTGTAGTGAGAGCTATTAGACGAAGCGTAACAGTAGGACGATGTTTCTCTCCTGGGAGGGGGTCTTCCGGTTGTTCTCGAATCAGCAACTACGAGTCCCTCATCTGGGTCGACGTCAAATTCTCTTGACCAACCGAACGAATCTGCCATCAGCTGTGCATCCTCTGGAGTACCCTCGGCAGATAGCTGGATATTTGGGTCAATCAGGTCTGCTCGTCCAGGCTCGCCTCTAGCGCTGGCACCATCGTCGTCAGCAAGTCTGGCATTGGTAGAGGAGCGTAAATTATGAAATGGAGCGGTATCGCTCGACAGAGAAGAGTCTGGATAGATCTGATCTAGTGATGCTAATGCCTTCGATGCGGGTAAACGTGAATCGCGACGGCTTTCGTGACCGCTGATATGATCCTCATTGGCCGGTGTATTATCCAATTGCTCCTGAGTTTCGTACAGTGGTTTTGTGACACGAGTCATGTCTGCAGTGATGAACGGATGCCTCAGGATAAGTTCATCTGGTATCGGCGCTTCTGTTCCATACTGCAGCAAACTCTGGCGATCGCTACTTCTACCAGAATGACCTGCTAAGTGTACTTTGCTGACTTTCCGTCCATTTATACGAGGCAGTTGTAATTGCCTAGGTTTGAAGTCCTTCTTCCCACTTGATGGCAAAAGCGGCGCCCCCTCGCTACTATTGGTTACACAAGCGTCATGGAGCCAATCAGGACCTTTGTGGCTGGTAGAACGTTTAGGGCTTCTTGATGGTCTTGAACGGCTGTTCGAATGCCTCACTTTGTTGGCTGATTCGAAGGGTCCGAGGAAAACGTCGGAAGGATGGGTGCCCCTGACAAAGTCATCTTCAGACGATGAGAGGGTGAATCTGCTCTTTCCGCTTGCCAGTTGTTGTCCATTGTATCTATACTGTGTGCCCGAGGTACCATTGACGGCCAGATCGCGAAGCTGTTTCACGACATCCTTCCAATTACTAATGAGCATCTCGCAGGCCTTTGCTGTAGTCTTCGCCGTGTTGACATGTGCGACTAGAGCCTCGCTTTGCAACAGCTTCTGCTCGACGACTGACTCCCGCTTCTGCTTCCGATACCTTTTGGGACTCTCCGTTATCGGGCTGCGCTGTTCCCCAAGGCTTTCGCTACCGAAAAAATCGTTGAGCGCGTCTCCCAACAATAGTGGCCCGAGTACGAGACTGAGAGCGTGGTAGCTCATGAGTTCCGATGACAATGCATTCGGTTTACCATGCGCGGCTTTCTCGGACTCGTGACCAATCAAGGCCGCAAGACCCAGTATTGCACAGATCAAAGAGAAGCGATGATCTGAAGTGACGGAAGATATGGCGAGAGCTATGAGCCGAGCCTTGAGCGCGACAAAATCTGCTTCCGGCTGATCTGGGCCGCGCCGGGCATTTGTAGCAATGCCGGAGATTGCTTTCAAGAGAGATAGCGAACCGAGCAGTCCACCTGGTAAACCCAGTAGGATCTTCTTAAGCAAAGAAGCGACATCGTGGACGGTGTACTCGATATGGGCCGGAAGGTCCCCAGATCCCACGGTAGACTGGATTGTGCCGGGGTCGTGGACGTTAGAGTAGTTTAGAAACCGATTGGAGTAATAGTCGTATAAGTCGTTGACTGTGCTGAGCTGCCCAGGAACACGGAAGATGCCTGGTGCTCTACTTCCTGCACTAATATTAGTGGTGACACTATATTAGTCGCGGGTCTAAGGGTAAACACCAACCATTATAAACCAAATAATGAACCGTTGCAGACACACAAGAGGGTAACACAAGTTTGTCAATAGCAGCAAAATCACGCGGAAGTATCAAGATGCTCAGACCCCCAAGTCGGCTAATCTCTTCCAAGCTTCGATCTTTTAAGATGTCTTTGCGTGGCCGCGGCTGGATGCCGGACAGTGAGTAGGCACTTCGTTTCCGTCGCGGTTCTAGGGTACCAACCTTGGCCTTCATGTTGAAAGTTGAGGATGTTCGGCGTAGCAGCTTACGAACAAGCCAACTATGGTGGTGAGCGCGGGTGCTTGGAATACTTGCAAGCGAGTGACGACTCTCTGCAAATTAATCAGTGCTGGCTAATGAATTATAGTAACCAACTCACCGTTCTCGAAGCAATCAGGTGCCTCAACGAGTTCTGAAAGCCCATGCTTCGTTGCCAAACGATTAAATTCCTTGATGGACGACCCGGAATCGAGACGCTGAGACCCGGCAGATGAGCTGGTAAAGTTCCTCCCACTGACCGTCGTCCACGTCGATGTTGTGTTTCGAGATCCGTTGCTCGAAACGTCATTTGGGGCATCATGCGATATCGGCAGATCGTAATTTCCAAGGTCTTGACTTCCGGAGCCACTACCTATGTGGGAAGTGTGATGTGGGAAAGGGTGCTCATCAATGCCGTCCACTTGGTGATCTTGTGATCCGATGTTCAGAGGATCATCCGATCTTGGACCTGGAATGTCCAGGTGATATTTGGATGGTGAATCTGATATCAGATCTTTGCTATCCTCGATCCTCTGGAGCGGTGCATTCGATCTTCGACGTTTTGGCGGATTGAGAGCGTCTACTTTCCCTGGGTATGGTGACTTTCTGGGAAGGACACCGGACTCTGCGTTCAAGAGGGAGTGTGCGATCTTGAGATCCATGGGCTCTGGGTGACTGACTCTACTGGAAGGAAGCCGAGTTCTTCCTGGGATCACAAACGTATCAAGTGAAGACCTCCTTCTCGGTGGCCTATTCCGGTCTGGTGATACAGTTTCACTATTCGACGTCAGTGCAGCGAAGCTCTTTGACATCCGCATATTGATGCTTGTGCGAAGTATGCATGTTCAAGGTACGTAGAGTAAGAGAGGGTTAGCGAGCAGAAGCAGTGGTTAAAGGAGTTGTGTCAAGCGTTCTTGCCCGGTAATCATCGCGACCTGTCAGTCGTGGTATACAGGTCGCTCCTGCGCCTGCATTGTGAATATGTGAACATGTCACAATTTAGCATTCACCACCCTCTGACAAGGGGCTTATTGTCGCATAAAATAGGAAAAAGCAGAGAGACAATACGAGAGCTCTAATGCTTGTTCAATACTTATTGCAAAATTTGATCCTTATCCAGATCAACTCTAATTCCTTCTCTTAAGACGCCATCGCGCGAACTGATATGCCGCAAACCTCCCTTCGTAACTCATGCCTTGGATATACAACACCAGACCTATGCGCAAATTTGTGAAACCCCTACTACTTTACTCAGGCCTCCCGTCATCTGTTTCCCCCTGAAGGAGTATGTACTCGAGAATGTCACTCAAGGTTAGGATACCAACCAAGCGATTTTCGTCGTCGATGACTATGAGACGGTGCACTCTGGATTTCCGAATAGTGTCAAATATGATGTCCAGGCGATCATCGATAGAGCAAGTGTAGATGCCAGGGAAATCCTGGAGGTCTATCAGTACCACATCAGAAATATCGTATGCATATTACCCACTTCAGCGCGCTTCTGGAGCGCCTCACCAACATTCAGGTTTAGGTCATCGTAAGTACCGCCCCTGATTAGAGTAATGACATCGATCGCTTCAAAGACATTAGTGACGACGCCTATAAATATCAGCTGCATATCAACAGTATTGAACAAGGCTGGCCAACCGTCGCTGTTGCATATGGGTATACTAGAAATGTTGAAGTTGACAAGTTGATGAATGATATCGAAAACGGGCGTCTCCATCTTCGCGGTCTCAAGATTCTTGTAGGTGCCGAGATTGAGGCTCCGGAGAGGCTTCCGAAGCAGCTGCGTTTCGCTCACATTGACCGCAACAAACTTGAGGATCCGATATTGTGTCACAACACTGACGACCATAGCACGTCTGGTCTCGTCGTCGATGTCAACGAGCGGTATCCGACGGGCACGAGTTTCCAGCATTCGGCGACATGCTTCGTAAAGTGGCCGAAGTGGATGTATGGACACCGTCTCCAAAGGGGCGACGCCAATGGCCTTTTCGATCTCTGAAAAAGGCCATCATCAATTCGCTCCACGCAGACCCAACACAACTTGGCAGACCCACCTCGCAAGTTATTCAGCTTGAACTGGTCGATCCGGTTAACGGCCTCAGGGTTCTGCCAGTAATATTGGATGAGGTTGAGGTAGTCGGAGGTTGTGAGCAAGCCGGCAAATGTCGACGACTTCGAGTCCCAGAGTGGTGCGGAGACAATGCCTTTTCGAATTGGACGTCAGCAACAAGGGGCAGTCCGGCAAAGCTTGAATTACCATTCTGTGTCAGGATATTAAGACTGCTCTTGACCAGTAGCGAGGTGTCGAAGACGATCAACCGGAAACTCAGAGGAAGCACGTCGTAGCTGGTCCGTACTTTGAGGAAATCTCGGATTCTTTGCTGTGCGATCGAAGGTGTTACGTCAGCACAGCGCTTTGATGTTGGTTGGTAGGCTATCCAGACGGCGCATGACGGGTATGCTTGTGGGCAGCAGAAACAGCAGTATCAAAAGTGACTATCAACGTACCAGCCCAACGCGTTGATCGCGGTCTATGGCAGTCTCCGGGGCGGCTGGAGTCATTGGATGCGGTCGCAGGTACGATGCTGGTGTAACAAAGCCCTCGTGACCTGGATTCCCTGGCAAGCTAGTCATGCCTTTTCTACTTCCCTTTAAGCCTCCGGTTGAATGGCGCAGAACGGCCTTTGGCGACAAATGGCCGGGCTCCCACGCCGAGCTCCCCGCTCTCAATACGTCAAAGTTGCTGTTGGGCTAAGACAACACCCTAGACTGGCCCTAGGGCATGATGGGGGCCCGAAAGCGATTGTGTTCTTCGTCGCCTCTGCCACTGAGATACCGTACGACGTCGTGTTTGGGACGTGGAGAAATCTCAAGTCACAGAGATCCAGTTGGGTGAAACTGAATTGGCATGTGAAAATTGAGGTCTTGGCGTGGGGTGTTTGCCTCCTTCGATTGGCTCGCTTTGCGGACCAATCAAAATCCGCATCATCTTAACGCGACTACTAGTAAGAAGTAGTATACAAGGTTCTCGACATTGATCAAAAAACGCAACGACAGAAAAGTGTCAACTGTTAGAACGACCATCGAATACCCATAGACAAAAGGCAAACCCTTAAAGCATGTACATTGTTCAATCCAATGGCTATAGGAGACTCATTAGACCCTTTGACATATGCACCACGCCAGGACATTAGATGAAATAACCTACGGTTACCGGATGGTGAATGTCATTTGGTAATCTTGATGAATGGCCCGTCAATTACTTGGACACTATCTCAGATTTATCGACTTGTGTGCTAGACCATGCCGATATCCTTAGGATGCCATTTGCCTTTCCATCTCTGCCAACCTCCTGCAACAGCATCGCCGTCATCATCCTTAGCATCAAGGCTTGGCTCCATTATACCGTCGCTGTTAGACGTCTTGTCCGCACCAGACTGCAAAGTCGACCCCGACTCCGCAAGGGCCTTGTCTTCTCGTAAAATCGATTTTGCATCATGCTGTACGATCGGTACCCAGCGCGGCTCTGCCAGGTCCTGAATCGCTTTTTCGAGTCTCTCACCATATATAGCCTTTTCAAATGTGCGTCTAGGTGCTTCCACAATAGACTGTGCTAAGCGGACGCTCCAGTGGTTTTGACAATTCATGCACGTTGACAGGATATCGTTGTAGTCGATTTTGGCTCGAATGATTGGCGTAGCATAGAGTTTGCTCGTGAATATACGCTCAAGCCACAACGTTACGGCTTGTCGATACGGATCAATGCTGACATCCAAGCATGTCGGCAGGATCATTTGGATTGCCAATTGGTCGGTCAACACCTCCAGGAAATCCAGCTGATGGGCTGAAAATTTCTTGATCAAGGGATCCCACAAAGGGAAGTAGTCATCCATAGATGAGTGTAGCCTACCAATGTTAGCTATCGGCTTTCTTGAAATGCTATCAAAACGTTGAATGTTTATTACTGACTCTCTGAACTTGGGTATTATTACCCTTGGTCCAATGAGTACCACAGCCAACTCTGTGAGAGAAGCTTTGTCGTTCTTGCATATCTTTACCAAGTCTTTGCACGCCTCTTCGGACCACGTACCAGCCACGGCCCAGTTTTGTAAATCTTCGCCACGAGCTTTGAGAGCATGGTCTTTATATTTGGCTAGAATAGTCCTGAATCGCTCTTTGAGCTTGGCAAATCCATCTTGCAAGGCTTCGTTCTCATAAGGGAACTTATTCGGCGTTAATTTCACCCAGTAATCATGCCACTACAGAGTTTTGAGGTCAGCATTCCGTCTTTGAGTCAGTTTACTGGGCCGATCAGTACGTGTCCGAAGCGGGTGCTGCTCAGACATGCCTCAGAGCTGTACGCGCTCAAACGGTATAGAAAAATTGCTCGGAGGATGGAACTTACGAGCCAACGCAGCGATTTTTCGACCGCTCGTCGAAGGACCACTAAAGGCGGAAAATCCTCGTGTGTGGCCTGATGGCGCAATTCAACGAAGGACGAAGGCAGGCCTATCTGCTTCGCCTTATCATACATTGAAATTCGATGTCTGGCACCCTGATCAGAGTCCACGAGACCAGTTACAAATCTATGATATTTGATCAACTTGGCTCTACGACCCGCTTCAGATCAATTACCGGCAGAAAGCGCTGACGTAGGATAATTGAATAGCGTAACTATTGACGACATCTGGTTTATCCGCAAGGATTGCTTCAGTGAGAAGCGCAGTTGACTCGACAGCGTGAGGTAGGTGGCCAAGAAGTTTCCATGCGAAGACGATAGAACAAGCTTGCTGTCTACGATCAGGCTCTTTAGTCCAAGGGATCCAGTACAGCCATTGGCGGATGTTCAACAGTTCCTTTCGATCACGCCAAGGCGTAAACTCATAGGCTTCCATCGCTCGTTAGCTGTTCATCATTTCGGCGACGTTAAGAGTTGCAATTGTAATTGAATCTGGAGACATCCGTGTTAGCCAAGCATCGCGTCTAGTTATTGCAAAGTTCCGTCGCGCCTTGGCGATGCCACTAGCGATGTTTGGCATTATATTGGTGTAGTGAAAGTGTTCTTCCGTGAATACGTCCTCAAGTCTGCCAGCTTGTTGCTTTACCATCCACATCCCGGAGCACGATAACGAAGATTAAGGGTATGTAACGAGAGGACCACGTAAAATAAACCAGATTTAGATCAGGATATTGTTGCCATGCATGGACGCTTGGCTGCAAACAAGCGATTGAAGAAAGTATCTATGTATAATTCAAGGTCTAAGAAAAGGTCCTGCAGATAAGCCTATTACAAAAGTAGACCTGGGACCAGCGAAGTAACGAGCACACCTGCGAAGAAATAACAAAAAGTTCAATTCCGCATTCGAAACCTATGAAAGCCACCCGGTGTGGTTTTCTATTGCAAGTTGAGCTGCTATGGTGGGCACTTGCGGAAGTACAGAATTGCGAACCAACGGGTTCGAACCCACTCCTTCGCTCATTGCATTCATGGACGCCCGGAGGCCTTAAATGTGGACCAGGAAATCCTGCGCCACATGTCCGGAGATACTGAATATCACTCCAATTAACATTATGAACACCATTACAAGAGACGCAAATAGAGAGCATCTGATCATAGGACCTCTGCAATTGTATGCGATCATCAGGAAAACCAACTAGACTTTGCTCAATCTGGAAATTTGCCGCACAGTTCTGGGACAGGCAGTTGCTCACACGATAGCTTTGCGATCGTGACTCAATGCGATCTTCACATAACACAAAGGTCGAAGCATACCCGAAAGCACTTACAATGCAGTCCGCTCTGGCCTTCCCGGTGACTATACTGCAGTCACAAGAAACTGCATTCGGTTCCTTTGCTGGGGCCTTCAATTACACTCGATAGTGGTCAAACGACCACACAAGCGAGCAATTAAATGGCATCATTGAAAGGCTTTATTGCCTTTGTATAGGCTGGAACGATGTGCAGATACATGGGATAAGGTCCAATAATGAAGGAGGAGAAACTTCTCTGACCGTGGTCGTCGTTCTCTAGCCGCAATGCAGGGCACAGCACTTCGCGGCACTGCAGCCAATCGTTACTTTAGGTTCTTCTCTCCTGAAATTCTGTCAAGTGTTTCGCTCTTTTTGGGATCGGCGAGGATCAGATGCATGACTCTCGAGGAACTTGGCGTATGCTTTCGAGTAATGTCTATAGAGGTCTAGGGTATTCTATATCTATGTATATCCCGAGTCGAAGCCCTCTATAGCAGGTCTCCATCAACCTGCTTCTGGCGCTTGTGTTGGATCCCGAACAATGCGTCTGAGTCCAGCTCGTAAAGAAAACGTATCGCAGTGAACCCAACCATGGAGAACGCTGGGCCCAACACCTTGCTATTTATCATGCAACGCTTGAACGCTTTACAGAGAATGCGACTACATGGCATGGTCAAAACCACAGAAGATTGTCAGTGGCTGGGTCCAAATGCTTCGACTGGTATGCCGACAGTCCTTGATCGAGTGTATAAGAACTGTTGTATTGCTCGTCGCTGTCGAAAAAGAATGTTCGGTGCGAAAGGTTGTCGTCCATAGGCAGTACGTGGGCCTGTGCCTCTCGTGGGGCGGGGACAGTTGGAAGGACTTCTTCGGCATCGTCAGTCGAATAGCCTTCATCAGCTTCGTCATCTTCAACATTGGCGCTGCTAAGGGGTTTCCATGTCTCTTCAAGCTTGAGCCCTTTGCCAAGCGAAGCTCCCAGGCCTGATGCGCGGTCGCCGACATGATCTAGGGATGCGAACATGCTACCATTCTTGTCGTCATACAAACCCATCCCGACTAGCTCTCTGCTTTTCTTTGCCGTCACTTGTGGTGGTATGGTAACGTTTGCATTGTGCGGAGTGTTCGCTGGGTATTGGATAGGTAGAAAATCAGGGGATGTAGGCATAGCGTAATTGGTATGTTCGTTTGAGGGGAACATCGAACCCTGAGCAAGCGTATCGCTATTGTAAGAGGAGTAGTGTTGCATGGTCTGGGTCCGATAATCATTTGCAACGTCGTAATAAGGGAACGGCACGAAAGAGATAGCTGAGTCCGGCTCAAAATAATTCCAGTCCGAGCCTGCCGCACCGGACTGTTGACAGTAAGCGTGCGATTGACTGAAGGGGTGCTGGCTCTGGCCAGCCCCGTTTTGCACGCCACCCTCGAAGGATTGTCGACTGGACCCGGAGACCGCCAACGTCTCGAAACCTGCAATAGTATTCCCCAGTGTCCAGTCGGTGTTCGAAGCCTCGACATTCGCAGACAGTTGATAAGCCCTGGAAGATACCACGCTCCCACGATTCGAAGAAGGATGCATACCGGTAGAGACGTCTGAGGCGGGGCCGCGAGTCGTGAAGTGGTGGTTTTGCTGATTAGTTTCGGTGCGGTATGGGTTTCCGCTGTTGTCTGGAAGAGCTTGCTTTCTGGCCGCACCGAAACCAGGGTGCCAGCTCATGGGCCTCATGGACTGCACCGATCTCACGGCGTCGCCGTAATCCTGTGAGCTAGGCTCTTGTACAGGGAAAGCATGGTCTCGCGGCAATACATGACTCGTCCGTGCTGACTGTGATGCAGTTGTCCGCCTTCGCTGCATGCTGTGCGGACTGCGGATGCTGGAGCTCGCTTTTGCTATCCTTGTCGATCCCCTCTTGCTCCCCGGAGATCCGTTGTGCGATTGTCTGGAAAGGCGTGGTATCAACTGGGTCCTCGTTGACCAGCATGGAGCGTCGTAACAGATAGCAGACTCCATTATATGACGCCTGAGGTCATGCCAATGGATGTATGTAAGTGTTGCGTGAGCCCAGGAAATGCTTCGTATGTAAGTCTGATGCTTAAGGTGTAATCGTAGCCGGTCCGTAGAGGAGCAGGACACATATCAAGTATCTAACAACCAGGTGTCTTTCGAAAATGATAAGGAGATGTATTGAGGCATTGGGGGGAAAGTATGGCAGCGCAAAAGAGGCAAGGAGGCAGCCTTATTGCTGTAGGGCCTGTGAGTGTCCGGCATCCTACTGGTTGTGTCCATGGCTACTTCAAAGGCCTCGCGGCAGGACGACCGGCGGGAATGCAGAGGAGCATAGTTCAAACTGGAAGTGTAGGCTGGAAACGCCAATAAAGAAAGCGGACTGGCCCTTGTTCCATCATCCATGCCTGCGCCCATGCGAGGAATGACCGGTGACCCGCGGTTGGAGAAGGATGCTTTAGGGCTTGTTGTGGGGGTGTGGTCACAAATGTAAAACAGCATCCTTGGAGCATAGGCTGAAGTCTGCTCGAACATGAGCCAAGGAAGCATGGGGGAGCATGGGAAAGGAGGGGAATTATCAATTCCATCACACGCTTGGAGTAAGCGTGAGCCGTTAGTGGCACCCGTACGAACCGACCGACCGACGAACACTCGTACCGCGCCGCTAATTGTCCATCGGGCCTGAAGTCTCATAAAGTAAGAAGCGGTCTGTAACTAGGCCATCAAGCCGCATCTTTCGCTTCTTAGACTGCGCTGTCTTCCGCTTTGTGTACCTTAGCAATCCTTACTCTTACATACGTGGCTACTGGCTAAGGTACGGCTTCCAATCATTCCTTCTCCCAAGTCAATCGCCAATCCGGCAAGGCTAATGCTTTTCGTGATCCAAGAAATCCACTTCGGAACACCTTCAACTTTCTAAACCAGTGGCCTCATCTGCACGTGCATTCTCCCGGCATCTTGACTCGGGACCATAGCCTGCTGGTTGGTTTCAGCGACTGATTACAACATGCGAGTTCGTCGCTCTAGCAAGTGTAGGAAGGAGTGCCGCCCCAAAATCTCTCAGCTTAGATTGCCTCGGCCGTCACTACTGCATGGACGATAACCGCTTGAACGCACAACGAACTCGCACCCACGTCGGATTTAGATGAGAAACGTGGGACGGGGTTTCGTTCTTGTTGGCGATTGGCTTCCACATTTTCGTACTGCCAGATACAGCCGCCTATGCTGCCACCCAAAAGGAGTTGATGGATTGATGGACAGCCGGTCAGAAGTTGGCACATGTCGATCGCTGCAAGGCTCTGGCCTCGCGACAACCACCACATGTACTACGTCGACCCGATTTTCCCAATGCTGCCGACAGGTGGCACGACGACAAATCCGGGCTTATGGTTGTGACTGCATGAGACGATACGACACCACGCCACCAGCAAAGTCTTCCAACTCAAGGATCCCGACCTCCTGCTGTAGCTTCCGTTTGGTGATCGGCTTTATCAGCGCCAACGAAAGCACTGCGCAGAGTAGATGCTGGTCTAGAGCCGCCTGAGCGCTTTGCTGCATGGGGAATTATCACCTCTCGGGTTGAGACGCCTTGCTCTTTTGCGACAGGCCGCGACGTTCTAGGATGCGTCATCCATTTGCATCCTTCGAAACTGCCTCTGCACGCCGTAAGCACGTTCCATCATCCATGTCGAGTCGACGCATTCCCGAGAACATGGAAGCCAAAGATGCGCCCAGGCCTCCAATCACATCCTACGACTCCAAGTCTCCAACCCCCCTTCCCCGCCTTGCTGCACTGTATCCGATTAACCTCAAGACTAAACAAGAGATACCAATCGCATGGAGAGTCTCCACAGCCATCAGACTACTAGTGGATGTTGCCTCCGGGTTGCGCAATCTCTAGAAGTACCTAAGTAGACTTGGCACAAGCCAGCCTTGATGATTATTGTCTTCTGCTCGAATTCAGTAGGCTGACTCCAACAGATCCGAATCATGTACGACTTAGACAGCTGTCCTTATGACATAAAGAAACTTTGGGTAGTTTAGTCCGTAAACGAGAGCAGGGAACTTAGGCTTCGCCACATATCTCACGGCTCGCAGCGGTCAGATCATAAAGTATGGGCGGCCTGGCTGTGGGATGCTCTTCAGAATTCGAACTTGACGCGTCACACCCACTCAAGGGTCGAAGCTTCTTCGGGGTGAATACACGACTTCTTGTACGGAGAATCTGCCGGATTTCTTGCACAGGGCCAAAACCCGAGGATCAGATACGAAATTTCACTCAACAAACCTCGTCTTGCACCTCTTTACCGTCATACTTTAGGGACCGCTCCACAAAACTCAGCCACCGCTGCCAGATATTGTGAGCAATCCACCGGATGAAGGTCTCATGCATGCACCATGCGCAGCCAATGTCAATGCATGATCCGTATAAGACGTTGGCTACGAGTAAGCTACTGTGTGCTTTTGCGAACGGTTGATGCAGGCGTTGATCTCGTCGCTTTGATATCTGCAAGCGTAACTTCCAGGCTACGGCTGTGGACCATCTGAGCGATGGTCTATCGTAATGGTTCTTTTACTCCCTTCATCAATGCTTGAGCCTACTGGGCGGACTACTGCAGTGAGAGAGGGCCACCCAAGTCAAGGCAATTAAAGGTTGCCTTTTCATACATCCGTGCTATTCCGTCTGCAACTATGACATCTAGATGGTTTGGAAGCGAGATCTGTGCGGTATCTCCGTATTGAGGAGGACTCGATCTACGTGGGTACTCTCCTGCAATTGCTGCCATAGACGGCAATCGTACCCAGAATAGGTCAGAAGCCATGCACGTTACTCCTTCGACCGGTCCACGTCAGTGCGATAAATCTGGCTCGCTATCTGCTCGATATTGGGCCTCTGAGAATCAATCGTAACGCACCTATCATAGGGGGATACACGTACTCTGGCCTTCCGCATACAACCCTGAACATGTTCGGGATCGATCACCGCTTGCGAGGTCCTTTGTCGTACTTGAATTGTTGGAAGAATTTTAGGAATTGCTCTGTTCCTTGATTGCCATAAAGTACGGACGCCGAAGAACTATGGGGGAAGTGTGAAAGTCATGCGGTTAATGCTCAAGCTGGAAGCTTCCAGCCGGGCGTTGTCGGTTCGGATTTGCTGGGAGGGAATGGTATGCTTCTCCCTCTCTCGAACCATTTGAGGACCGTTTGCTTGCTCGATCAATGCGGGGCGTGTTACTTCACACTGCCTTAGGAAATATATAAACTCGCCCACAAGCCGCCGAACAGAACAATTCTCGCTAAGCTTCGGGATTGCAGTCGTTTGAACAAAGGCCGATTGGGATTGGCAATTGGGTTATGCCCGAGTACATCTCAGGCGAATTTGGATCCAAAAACGAGGATAGATAGCAACGAGTCACCGCAGAGGTAAGGTTCTCATTGAATGACGATTTCTTGGAAGAAAAGGGCATAAGTGATCCAATAATCCACTACTATGTTTCACAACTGGGGTGTGTAATATTATACACGACTAGGGACTTTGGTTGACACAGCTGTTTTCTTATCGTGTCAGTGTTGTAGTGCTCGAACGAGTCTCGACGTGATACCTATATTGACATCTACTTTAACGGCGCGTCGTAAGATTATCAGCACTCCATGTGTTCAAGCGATGTGGAGGTAAACCCCTAACTCCTAAATCCGAGCGTCCGTCGGACCTCGGACCGTATTGCCGGTCAGGACAGGATCGAAGTACGTACCAGCGCAACTTTCTACAAGCTGAATTCTTCGCCTTACGGAAACCGCGCAAGGGGATACGTCTCAGATGATATAGACCAATACTACGGGTCACTCCAAGTAGCAGGACTGTCGGACGACATCCAGGTTTGGAAGCTCAATATTGCAGGCTCTTGAGCTCCTAGTGGGAGTCTCAGTCGACGCCATGGCGGCGGAAGAACGGGATGCCCCTCAGCAACAGGCCAATATGGCGCACTTGCCAGGCCTTCTCCAGGGTGAACCCTACAATGTTGTAGGTCCGACTCTAGTCATCAAGTATCATCGGCCGACTCATCTTACCCCAGAGACGAAGAGACTCGAGCGCCAGCGAATCAGAATACCAGCACGCCCTCGAGGTTGCTTTACTCCTTCGCGGCCGTATGCTCGCGCTGAAGCCATGAGTGCAGGTAGTCTTCGACGCCGACAGAGTACACCGCCGCAAGTCTTCCATGGCCACATCCGAGAATCCGCAGTTGGAGAAGAGATCCGAGAAGATGGAGGTGAATTCATGTTTCCTGCATCAATTGCTGGAAAGGCAGCGAATGAGTGGGAAAAGCAAGATCGCATCCAAGACAGATGTTGGCATGGACGAACAAGTGGACAAGGCACCAAGTGGCCGTAATGGGGTACATTCGAGGCTCTTGACCAAACGCCAATTGCTCGCAATGGCGAGCGAGATTCGGGATCTTTCAAAACGGCTGGGCAAATTGCGGCTCAAGTTACATGTGAAGACAGTCTTCTTGTTGACCAAAGCACATGATGAGACACTCATTGACAAGACCAGAGACGTGGCAGAGTGGCTCTTGTCGAAAGATAGGGATACTCCATACATAGTGTAAGTTTGGCATGCTGGCCTAGCCTGGGTCGAGGGCTAACGGAATTAAGATATGTGGAAAACACGTTAGAACATAACAAGATCTTCGATGCGCATGGTCTTCTGGCGGCAGACCCGTCTCGAGAAGGTCGCTTGAAATATTGGGATAATGATCTTTGTGCCAAGCACCCACACACCTTCGATTTTGCGGTTACCGTGAGTCCGACAACTAATCCTAGAGAAATACGATCTTTAATGTATTACAGCTTGGAGGTGATGGAACGCTTCTCTACGCAAGCTGGCTGTTCCAGCGTACGGTCCCTCCCGTGCTCTCGTTATCGCTTGGCTCTCTAGGTTTCCTTACCAAATTCGACTACAGTGGTTTTCGAGAGACACTGACCACTGCATTCCGAGACGGGATTACTGTGAGCCTGAGGCTTCGATTTGAGGGCACAATCATGAGAACGCAAAACAGAGATCGACGTGAAGGGAGAGACCTGGTGGACGAGTTGATTGGAGAAGAGTCGGACAATGAGTTTACACACAAGCCGCACTCGACGTACGAGATCTTGAACGATATTGTCGTGGACAGAGGGCCTAATCCTAGTATTTCGCCGTCCAAAGAACCCTTATATGCAGCCCTAACACGCTAACGTCCCACCAGCAATGTCCTCTATTGAGATCTTCGGAGACGACGAACACTTTACGACCGTCCAAGCGGACGGCGTCTGCGCAGCCACGCCCACGGGCTCGACAGCCTACAACCTTGCAGCAGGAGGCTCTTTGTGTCACCCAGAGAACCCCGTGATCCTGGTGACAGCGATATGTGCACACACCCTGTCCTTCAGACCCATCATACTACCAGACACGATCGTCTTGCGGATCGGCGTTCCCTACGACGCTCGAACGTCATCCTGGGCCAGCTTTGACGGGCGAGAAAGGTATGCGTTCGTCACCTGTCCATAGCGACCTACCAGCGGCACTGATGAAACGCAGGGTCGAGCTCAACCCCGGCGACTATGTCACGATCTCGGCTTCCAGATATCCCTTCGCAAATGTCATGCCTCAGGGAAAAAGGAGCGAGGACTGGGTGAGCAGCATCTCGCAGAAGCTGAACTGGAACTCGAGACAGCGGCAGAAGAGCTTCAAGGAGTGGTCCAACGATTAGCATTCATTCTTCTCTAGCGTATCATTAAGACCTTCATGAAACCATATCACCACGACCTTCTATGCTGTGAATCTGTATGCACGGGAGCCGTATTCCGTCAACTCGTTTCTTGACGTCGACACGCGGACAGTGCAACCTCGCACCAAGGGGTATCACAAACAACCCAACCGAAGCTCAGCAGCCCCCACCATCACAACTCCTCCACCATCCTTCATCCCCGCTCCCACCCCATCCCCCTTACCCACAACCACCGGCGCCTCGCGTATCCTCCTATCAACCTCATCCCCATCCTCACTCTCCTCATCAACCCACTCCATTTCCTCTCCCCTCTCCCCATCCCCCCCCTCACCCTCTTTCCCCTTCCTCCCATCCCCCACCTCCCCTACCCCTTCACCCTCCTTCATCCCCCCTAATCCCACGCCCCCGCCTTTCAACCCCA
>JAABUS010004076.1_pt1 | contig 21989 bp, 25 predicted proteins | sample 5560161 | NCBI WGS metagenome assembly JAABUS01 (sample SAMN10711885, study PRJNA513376) | rock metagenome | isolation source: Antarctica rocks | place: Antarctica: Victoria Land, Trio Nunatak nord | collected 2016-01-04
TCCAGGGCGCTGCCGTCGGTGGGCCCGAGGAGTGGACCGACAACCCGCTCGGCACGCTTGAGCGTGCGGTGTTCGCCGACCTGACCCAGCTGCGACACCACCGGCAGGTCCCCGTCCTGGACGTCCGGCAGGTCTCGGAGTACGACGACGGCCACATCGAGGGTGCCGTCAACATTCCGCTGCACGAGCTCCTCGGCCGCCTCGACGAGGTCCCCGCCGACCAGGTGTGGGTGCACTGCGCCAGCGGCTACCGCGCCACCATCGCCGCGTCCGTCCTCGCTGCACGCAACCTCCCGGTCGTCGTCATCGACGACAACTTCGACGAGCACGCCGCCGACGCCGGCCTGCCCATCACCGGCACCCGCTGACCCCGCGCCCGCTGACCCCGCGCACGCTGGCCCCGCGCACGCTGGCCCCGCGCACGCTGGCCCCGCCCACGCTGACCGAAGACCACCAAACCCCTCCCAGAAGGAGAACCACCATGTGCCGACCCGCCACCTGCAAGACCTGCGGCAAGACCACGTGGGCTGGCTGCGGCCAGCACGTTGACCAGGTCATGGCCGGCGTCCCCCGCGCCGACCGCTGCCCCGGCCACCCCAAGGACCACAACTCCTGCGGCGGCTCGTTCCTGGCCCGCCTGTTCGGCCGCAGCTGACCTCGCCCCGACCCAGGCGCCGCGCCTTCCCGCCTGCGGCGCCCGCCCGGCCGGGCACGCGTGCACCCTCCACCGTGGCGCGCCTGGCCACCCCCCGCTGGGGCCGGGGCCCAGCCCGGCCTGTCCCAGCGAACCTACCCAAGGAGAGACCCCCCGTGTCAGCCCTGGCGATTCCCCTCGGCCTGCTCATCGGCCTGGCCTTGGGCGCCCTCGGCGGCGGCGGCTCCATCCTGACCGTCCCCGCCCTGGTCTACGCGCTGGACCAAAGCCCACGCAGCGCCACCACGAGCTCCCTGCTCATCGTCGGCATCACCTCGCTGCCGGCACTGCTCCCACATGCCCGCGCCGGCCGCGTCCGCTTCGGGCAGGGCCTGCTGTTCGGTGCGCTCGGCACGGCCGGCTCCTTCGCCGGCTCCACCCTGGCCGGGCGCGTCGCCCAGCAGGTGCTGCTGACCGCCTTCGCCGCTCTCATGCTTCTCGTGGCCACCCTCATGCTGCGCCGCTCGCGCGGCCAAGCCACCGGCCACAAGCAGGACGACCCAACCAGCGAGCCGATGCTGACGCTGCACCCACTCATGTGCGCCTGCCCCCGCGTGGCCAAGGTCCTGGTCACCGCGACCGTCGTCGGGCTGCTCACCGGGTTCTTCGGCGTCGGCGGCGGGTTCGTCCTGGTGCCCGCCCTCGTCCTCGCCCTCGGCTTCCCCATGCCGGTCGCCGTCGGCACCTCCCTGCTCGTGATCGCCGTCAACAGCGCCACCGCCCTGAGCGCACGGGTCGGCAGCGGCAGCAACCACCTCGACTGGCCCCTCATCGGCGTGTTCACCGCCGCCGCCGTCGCCGGCAGCCTCGCCGGCGGTCGCCTCACCTCCCGGGTCGACCCGCGCCGCCTCACCCGCGCGTTCGCCGTCCTGCTCGTCGCCGTCGCGCTCTACACCGCGGCCCGCAGCATCCCCACGCTTTTCTGCCAACCCGAGGGAAACCGCCATCCCCTTCATCCGGAGCCGTCCCGGCGCGCCCTGAGAGGACGGTTCCGCCAACGCCCCGCCAGCGGCAGCGATCAGCAGCACACCCCCCGTGTACCGTGACCGCGATGCCCGCTGGCCTGGTCACGCTCGTCGTCACGAGCTTTGAACTAGGAGACACCACCAGGCATGCCGGGGAGCAGCAGCGCCGCGTTGCCCAGCACCGCGCCGAGCGAGACAATCTTCCTTGTCGGAATCGGCGGCGGAAGCGAGCGCCGCAACCTCAAGCAGGTCGCCCGAGCAGCCTGAACCGACACGTCACCCTGGCACCGGGGGCTCCTCGCCCCGCCACACGCCGGATCAGCAGCGCGCTCGCGGAGGTGAAGCTGACTACCACTGGCTGCGACATCAGGTAGGCGATCGGTCCTGCCCCGACGAGGCCGAGGCCGACCCGGACGATGCCAACGATGATCGCGAGCACCGCCGCGAGCAGCGCGAACCGCACACTGTTCGGCTGGGCCACGGTGCTGAGAGCACCCAGGGTGAGCAGGCTCGTCACCGCGGTCGGTCCGCCCTGGATGTAGGGCGACGATCCGAGTAGCGCGGCCGCCAGGGGTGCGGCCGCCGCGGCGTACAGCCCGTGCACCGGGTCCAGACCGGCGATGGTGGCATAGGCCAGCGCCTGCGGGACAAGCACCAGGACGACGCTGACCCCCACGACGAGATCTCCCCGCGCCGGCCTGGTGACCATGACGCTCAGACCACGGACAGAGGGAGCGACCTGCCCACGAGGCTTCGACGGACCAACGGCAGCTCAGCGGCGATCCGGCGCAGCTCCACCACAGACAATGCATCGGGGGTCGCCACCATGGCCGGGATCCCGTCGTCACCCGCGATGCGCAGCGGGAGGTCGAGAGGGACCTGGCCGAGCAGAGGCGCGGCGATGGCGTCGGCCAGTCGGGCGCCGCCGCCCTCTCCGAACAGCGCTGTCTGCGCGTCGCAGGAGGAGCACACCAGGGTCGACATGTTCTCCACCACGCCAGCGACCGGCATCCACGCGTTACGGGCCATCCGGCCGACCCGCGCCGCCACGGTCTGCGCGGCCAACTGCGGAGTCGTCACGGCGAGAAGCTGGGCGTCGGGCAGTAGCTCGAGCAGGGTCAGTGTGACGTCGCCGGTGCCCGGTGGCAGGTCGATGAGCAGGGTGTCGAGAGCGCCCCAGTGCACGTCGCCGAGGAACTGCTGGATCGCCTTGTGCAACATCGGCCCGCGCCAGACAACGGGCTCGTCCCCGTCGACGAGGAACCCGACCGACATCAGGGACACCCCATGGGCCTGCAACGGCAGCATCAGGCCCTTGAGGGCGACCGGTGGGCGCCGCACCCCGAAGAGCTGGGGAATCGACCATCCCCACACGTCTGCGTCGAGGACACCGACCTGTTTGCCCTGCTGGGCCAGCGCCACGGCGAGGTTCGCGGTCACCGTGGACTTGCCGACACCACCCTTGCCGCTGGCCACGGCATAGACCGCGGTGGCCGACGCCGGCCCGAACGGGTGTCCGCTTTCGCGGCCACCGCGGAGCCGGGTGGCGAGCTGGATCCGTTCGCCCTCACTCATCGCCTCGAAGGTGACCTGGACCCCGCTCACGCCGGGCACCGTGTCGACCGCTGCCCCGACCTCGGCGACCAGTTGGTCGCGCATCGGGCAGGTCGCGGTCGTGAGCCGGACGGTGACCTGGGCCTTCCCGGCCCGGTCCACCCGGACGTCACCGAGCATGCCCGCGTCTTCGAGACCCAGGTGCAGCTCGGGGTCTCGGACCGCTCCGGCGGCCCGTCGTAGGGCGTCGAGGTCGACCTCGGAGGGTGGTCGGTGTCGGGAGAGCAGGTTCATGAGCCTTCGCCTCGGGGGCCCCTGGGTGCCCCTGGGGCCCGGAACGCCTTGCGTCGTGGTTTGACCGGACGCATCATGAACTCGGGTCGTCGCAACCCGGACCGGCTCGGTCCCGGCCGGGTGGTGGCCATCCATTCCTTGTAGACCACGCGGGAGCGTTTGGTGTCGACTACCACGTCGCCGTACTGGTCCTCCGGCCGGGCTTTCTCGATGCGAACCTTTTGGTGCCAGCAGTGCATGCCCGAGAGGGGGTCGGGGTGCACGGCGAAGGTGAGGTTCTGGTGGACGCCGGGGTCCTCCCAATGGATCCGTTCGCTGTCGGGGTCGGTGCTCTTGAAGGGTTTGATCCCCTCCTTGTAGCGCAGCTTCCACACTCCGTTGCCGTCGTTGGACAGGTCGACCAGGCCCATCGCCCAGCGGGAACCGGCGTTCTCCGCGGTGCGCCAGCGACCCATGTGGTGGGAGAGGCCGATGACGCCGTCGCGGATCGCTTCGGTGGACCACACCCGGGCGACGAAGTAACCGATCTCGGTGCTCACCCGGACCAGGTCGCCCGTGACGAGGCCGAAGCGGGCGGCGTCTTTGGAGTTCATCCACAGCGGGTGGGTGTTGGAGATCTCGTTGAGGTACTTCGCGTTGCCGGTCCGGGTGTGGATCATCGTGGGCAGCCGGAAGGTCGGCATCAGCACCATTTCGTTGTTCTGCTGGTTGATCGAGCGGTAGCTGACGTGTGACTCGATGTGGCCGGGGGTGGCGTACTCCTCCCAGCCGAAGTCGACCATCGTGTCGCTGAACAACTCCAGCTTCCGCGACGGGGTGAGCCACCCTGCGGTGCGGGTGCCGTCTCTGTGGACCAGCCCCACCGACCCGGCTTCGCCCACCAGGGGCGGGGTCGACTCCTCAGTCGTCGGCTTGCGCAGCACACCGTGCTCGTCCGCCACGGCGTCCTCGACCTCGGCATCGGTCAACGGGCGCTCGTCGAGCCGGTAGGCGTCCTTGCTGACTTCGAAGACGCCGTACTTGCGCATGTAGGCCAATGGGGTGAGGCCCTCCTCGGCTGCCTTCTCGGGCAGGCCGGGGACACTGTTCTCGAAGACCCAGCGGTAGTACTCATCGACGGTGACCTTCTCCCCGGGCCGGTAGGGCGACTCGAAGAACTTCCGGATGCCCAGGGTCCCGTCGGGGTCGATCCGCCAGGACAGCTCGAACCAGAACTCGTTCTCCTCCCACACCTGCCCGGGGTTGGACTCTCGGGAGTCCGACACGGTGCGGCCCATCTTCTCCATCGCCACCCGGGTCACCGGTTGGCGGAAGCCGAGCCACTTCCCGGCGTACTGCTCATAGGACTGGGTGTCGTGTCGCTCGGTGCTGTGACCCATCGGCAGCACGTAGTCGGCGAACGTCGCGGTCTCCGACCAGGTCGGGGTCAACGCCACGTGGCACTCGACCAGCGCCTCGTCGGTAAGCGCCTCGAGCCAGCTGAACCCGTCGGGGTTGGTCCAGACGGGGTTGTAGACGCGGGAGAAGTACATCGCCAGCTTGCCGCGCCCGTCTTGGAGAAGGTGCGGGAGCAGGATCGACATCTCGTTGGTGGACATCGGGAACTCGGCCGGCCAGAGCAACTCGTTCCACAGGTCGTGGCCCTCGGGCACGTTGGGGCCGTGGGCGATGATCTTGTCCCAGCCGTTGGGGCTGGTTCCGCCCTTTGTCCCGACACTACCGGTGAGCACGTTGAGGAAGAACAGCGCCCGGGAGACCTGCCAGCCACCCAGGTTGCCCGCGGTCGCGGCCCGCCACACGTGCGCCGACAGAGCCGAACCGGCGGTGGCCACGATCGCGGCCAGCTCGGCGACCTGCTCCTCGGGGATCCGTGCCTCGGCCGCTGCGTAGGCGAAGGTGTAGTCGGCGTAGTCGTCGGTCAACGCGGCCATGAAGGCGTCGAAGTCGCCACCGGCCAGGTCCGGGTGCCGGTGCGCCATGGACGTCGACCAGTTCACCCACCGCTCGATGAACGTCCGGTCCACCTGGTCGGTGCGTAGCAGGTGGGAGGCGACGGCAAGCAGGATCGCGGCCTCGCTGCCCGGCCACGGCGCCATCCACACGTCCGCGTGCGAGGCGGTATTGGACAACCGCGGGTCCAGGACGATGACCTTGGCGCCGCCGGAGACCTTGCCCTCCATGATGCGTTGGGCGTGCGGGTTGAAGTAGTGACCGGCCTCGAGGTGGCTGGAGATCAACAAGATCACCTTGGCGTTGGCGTAGTCCGGAGAGGGTCGGTCGTAGCCACCCCACAACGAGTAGCCCAACCGGACACCCGCGGAGCAGATGTTGGTGTGCGAGTTGTGTCCATCGACCCCCCAGGCCAGCAGGAAGCGCTCGGCGAACCCGTCCTCACCAGGACGCCCGACGTGGTAAAGCACCTCGTCGCGGCGATCCTCCACGATCGCGGCGCGGATCCGGCCCGCGATGTCGTCGAGCGCCTCGTCCCAAGGGACCCGCTCCCAGTCACCACCACCGCGCTTCCCGGCCCGCTTCAAGGGGTAAAGGATTCGTTCGGGGTCGTTGATCTGGTTGATCGTCGCCGGCCCCTTCGCACAGTTGCGGCCACGCGAACCAGGGTGCGCCGGGTTGCCCTCCAGCTTCTTGATTGACAGGTCGGACTTGTCGACGTAGGCCAACAGCCCGCACGCAGACTCGCAGTTGAAGCAGGTCGTGGGCACCAGCATGTACTCGTGCGGCACCTTGCGCGGGTGCGCCTTCGCGTCGTACTCGACGTGGTGGTCCCAGTCCTCCACCGGCGGAAAATTCCGCAGCCGCTCGTGCGTGCGGTCACCGGGCAACGCTCGCCCGGACTTCTCTCGCTCCAGTTCAGCGGTCATGGCAGGTCCCTACGAAGTCGTGGACGTGTGGTGGGGGATGGGATTTCACGAAAGCGGCACATCCTGTCCCGCCCGGACGAAGACGCTCTCGTAGGCGATCAGGGCAGGCTGGACGAGCAAGCCCCCCAGAGCCAGGAGTACGCCGCCCGCCCCGGACAGGTCCGAGACCCACGCGAGACCACCGAGCACGAGTGCCACGACCACCGGCAGGACACCCACGAACCAGAACGTTCGGGCATACCGGCCGCGGGCAACGACGTGAGCGGCCACCCGGGCCTGCGCAGTGGCGTGCTCCCCGCCGTACTCGACAGCCAGCATCACCAGGTGACCTGCCGTCGCGGCCACGAACGCGGCGGCAATGAGACTCCAGCCCGAGTCGTCTAGGTCGGCGAACAACCCGGCCACTGCCAGCGCCCCGCTGCCCACCATGACGGCCTGCACGAGAAGGTGCCAGAACAACAACCGGGACTGCCACAGGTCGCGGCCCTCGGCCTGCCCGAAGAGGAACGCGGTGTAACCGGCCATCAACGCGCTGGCCGGAATCGCCAGCCAGGCCAGCGTGGTCATCAGCCAGCCGATGTCGAACGCCGCAGCCACCAGCCACAGCACCGCTCCGCCCGAGAAAGCCGACAGCACGTATGACCCGAGTACCAGCCACGACGACCAGTTGGACTTCAAGAAGATGTAGAGGAAGCGCTCGGGGCGCTTGAGGTCCCACACCAGCAGGGCGCCAGTGGTGGCTGCACCGAAGAGGCCCAAAGCCGGCGCGACGTAGTCCCCGGTGCCGCCGAGCTCGATGCCCAGGATGTGGGCGAGGCCGGCCAGTGCCAGCGCGCCCGCGCCGACACCCTTGGTCCACAGGTACGTCGTGACGCGCCAGCCCCAGGGTCGCGGGTGAGCAGTGTTCAACGTGGTCCGGGCCAAGGTGGCCGGGTCGACGGGGAAGTCGCCTGCGGTCTCGAGACGGTGCGCATCGGGCTTGGCCCAGATATAGGTGTCGTCGATCGGTGCAGCCAGCGGGTCGAGCACTGCCCGGTCCGCGCCGAGGTAGAAGACGTTGGGGCCAGTATTCTGCTCCGGGCTGCGTACGGCTGTCTCGTTCTCGCTGATCAGCTTCGCGATGCCGCTGGTGGGATCGTCGAGGTCACCGACCCAGATCGAGTGCGTCGGGCACACCACTACGCACGCCGGCTCCAGATCTTCATCGACCCGGTGCGCACATAGGTTGCACTTGGCTGCGGTGTGGGTGTCCTCGTCGATGTAGATCGCGTCATAGGGACAAGCCTGCATGCACGACTTGCAACCGATGCAGCGCTCGTTGTCGAAGTCGACGATCCCGTCGTCACGCTTGTAGAGCGCCTGGGTCGGACAGATTTTGATGCACGGGGCGTCGCTGCAGTGGTTGCAGCGCATCACCCCGAAGGAACGGGTGGTGTCAGGAAACGAACCGGAGTCGACGTACTTCACCCAGGTGCGGAACTGTCCGACCGGGATGTCGTGCTCGGTTTTGCAGGCCACGGTGCAGGCGTGGCAGCCGACGCAGGTGCGCTGGTCGATGGCGAACCCGTACTGCATCCGTGCTCACTTCTTCCGGATGAGGTAGCGGAAGACGCCGTTGTCGCTGGTGGTCTCCAGCAGCTCGTTGCCGGTATCCTTGGCCCACGACGGGATGTCGCTGCGAGACCCCCCGTCCGTGGCTTCCACCAGCATCACCTGGCCGGACTCGATCTTCTTGATGCCGCGCGAGGTCATCAGCACCGGCATGGGACACTTCTGGCCCTTGGCATCGATGGTGAGGTGCACTTGGTGGTCCATGGCGTACTCCTGGGGCGTCGAAGGGGATGCGCGCGTTCTAGATGAAGAGGTTGATCTGGGACTTGCTCATCGCCGAGAGGGCCGTGGCGGCACCCACTGGCTCGCCGACCCCCTCGATCAGCTGGTCGCGACGCAGACCGAGCAGCTCCATGGTCATCTCACAGGGCCAGAGGTTCACGTCGAGCTCCAGGCACATCTCGATGAGCTCCTTGGGGCTGGCGACCTTGTTGTCCGTGGCCAATTTGTTCATCATCCAGGCGCCGGCGCCGGCCATGTTGAGCTTGGAGAGCTTCATGTGGCTGATGCCGGGCCGGTTCATGCCGGCCAGGGCCTTGGTCATGGCGTTGGTGCCGGTGACCCGGACGTCGTCGCGGACCAGGGAAAAGAGGCCCCAGAAGGTGAAAAAGATGGTGGTCTGCATGCCGTAGGCGGCCCCGGTCGAGCCCAGGATCAGCGTCGGCCACATCTTGTCGAGATCACCGCTCCAGGCGACGATCGTCATGCTCTCGGGGACGTCGGTTTCAGTATCGTCGACCGAGGTCTCGGTGTCTGACATGGGAGTCCTTTCCTTGCGCGGCATGCGTTGCCAAGTGTGACTCCCAGACACTACATTCGAATTTGTGCATGGAACAAGACCTACCACCGAATTCGCAGGAGAGACCGTGGCCGAGAGCATCACCCCCCTTGAGCTGTTCCGGGCGATCGCCGAGGGACAGATCAGCGAGATCCTCGATGTCCGCAACACCGACGAGTTCGAGGCCAGTCAGGTCGAGGGCTCGCAGCCGGTGCCGACCCGCAACGTCCCGGTCTACCGCGTGATGGAGGAGCTGGCGGAAGAGGCCGACCGGACGCGCGAGGACGCGGTGGTGGTCTGCGGGCAGGGCAACGGCTCCCAGTTGGTGACCGAGGAGTTCGAGGCGCTCGGGCTCCGCACCCGGTCGCTGGCCGGGGGAACCGACGCCTGGAACCGCCTGCTGGTGCCGTGCGAGATCGAGGAGCTGCCGGGAACGGTGCGGGTCTGGCAGTTCCAGCGACCGTCCAAGGCCTGCCTGTCCTACGTCGTCGGGGTGCCGGGTGAGCGTTGCATCATCGCCGACCCGACCCGACAGCCGCAGCCTTATCTAGACCTGGCCTCCGAACACGGCATGGAGGTCACCCACGTCGTCGATACCCATGTCCACGCCGACCACATCAGCGGCGGCCCGGTCCTGGCCGCGGAGCTGGGCGTGGAGTATCACCTTCCCCCCGAGGATTGCGGGGGTGTCGTCCCGTTCCCGAACCGGCCCCTGAAGGACGGTGAGGTCCTTGACCTCGGCTCGGCCGAGGTCAAGGTGATGAGCATGCACCTGCCCGGGCACACACCGGGAACCATCGCTCTCCTGGTCAGCGATCTGGTGCTGTTGGTCGGGGACACCATCTTCGTGCGGCTTGGGCCGACCCGACCTGACCGGCTCGGCAGAGGAGCTCGCACGGGACCTCTTCCGCAGCGTCCACGACCGACTGCGGCCGCTGGCGCCGGAGACGATCGTGGCACCAGCGCACTGGTCGAGCTCGGAGGAGATCAACCACGACGGGCTCGTGGTCACCACACTCGCGGACGTGTTCACCGCGACCCTGCTCAACGAGGAGGCAATGGAGAAGTTCGTCGAGGAGATCGTCACCTCGTTGCCGGCGGCTCCCGGCTCCTACGACACGATCCGGCTCGTCAACGCCGGGAAGGTGGCCCCGCCCGAGGACGAGGTCGACGTCCTCGACCTGGGCCGCAACCAGTGCGCCGCGTCGACGTCGCTGGCCTGACCCGGTGCGCTCGCTGCGCAGACTTGGGGGCCGGCCCGGGCGCCTCCCGGCTGCACGAGGTTGGGGAGGCGCCGGACTACCGCTTCATGCTGGCCAACGAGCGCACGTTCCTGGCTTGGGTGCGCACTGCGCTCGCGATGATGGCGGCGGGTGTTGCGGTGGTGCGGTGCAGTTCGTCCCGGGACTCGACCTGGTCCGGCATGCCCTCGGTCAGCTCCTGATCAGCCCGACGGGACTGCTCGCTGGCGGGTCCTACACCCAATGGGAGCGCAACGAGCGGGTGATGCGGCTCCGTCAGCGGCTTCCACGCTCCCCCATTCCTCGGCTGGTCGCGGCCGTCCTCACGCTGGCAGGCGTTGCGGCCCTGGTTCTCACCATCGTCGACCTTGCCGGTGGCTGAGGCGATGGCTGAGGGGGCCGACACCGGGCTCCAGGCGGAACGCACGACGATGGTCTGGCAGCGCACGGCACTGGGCTCTGCGCCGTGTCCGCGCTCCTGTGCATCACGCGCGGGCGAGTCGGACTCTCGGTTCCGGGAGGGACAGGCCTGCTGGGCGCCCTGGTCCTGCTCCTGGTCGTCGAGGCTCGCAGCGTACGGTCGCACCGCGACGTCGAGTCCGGGGGCTCCCCGATGGAGCGCGCCCTGGTGCGTGCCGTCTCATTCGGGGTGGTGCTGCTCGCGCTCGCGGCAATTTGTCGTGATTCTCGGGGCAGACAGCTGAGCCCTACAATCGGCGGGAGAGCCCCAGCCGGGGACAGAGGACCGGAGGGCACGTGGACAAGCAGGTGGCAGCGGAGCTGCACGAGTTGCACGCCCGCGTGTGCAAAGCGATCGCCGACCCCAAGCGACTGCTCATTATCAACGAGCTGCGCGAGCGCGAACTGAGTGTCGGCGACCTCTGCGAGGCGCTCGACCTTAGCCAGTCCAACGCCAGCCAGCATCTGGCCATCCTGCGTGACCGTGGCGTGGTCACCTCGCGGCGCCAGGGCACCAGCGTGATCTACGCCCTGCGTGGCACCAAGGTCATCGAAGCGGTCGACCTGCTTCGCGAGTTCCTCGCCGAGGATCTCGCCGATCACGGTCGGCTCGGAGACGTGATCGTGGGCTGATCCGCGCCCCGCACCCGCTCGTCGGCGGGCGACACTCATCCGGGGTCCGCGGGCCTCTACAGGCACCGCGCCAGCTCATGCCAGCGAGAGGAAGAGCTTCTCCATCTTCTTGACGTCGACGCTGTCGATCTCGTCGCCGTTGGTGAGGCAGTGCTGGAGGCCGGTGGCGACGATCGTGAAGCCGGCCCGGTCCAGCGCCCTGGATACGGCCGCGAGCTGAGTGACGACGTCTTCGCAGTCGCGGCCCTCCTCCAGCATCCGGAGCACGCCGGCCAACTGGCCCTGGGCGCGTTTGATGCGGTTGATGGCCGGGGTCATCTCCGCGGGGACGAGCTCCATCAGTTCCCCTCGTTGAGGGCGGCGAATGCCGCGTTCAGACGCTGCTTGGCGTCGGCTGCGATCTTGTGCAGGGCCGCGTTGTCGGCGAGCCCCATCATCGCGTCCGGGTCGAACGCCTCCACCATCGTGGTGCTCTTGTCCACGAACCGAACGACGACGTTGCAGGGCAGCACGGCCGCGATCGACGGCTCAGCCCGGATCGCCTCGTAGGCCAGCGGCGGGCGGCAGGCGCCGAGGATGATTTGGGGCTGGATGTCGACGTCGAGCTTGTCCTTCAGCGTCGCTTTGAGGTCGATCTCGGTGAGCACCCCGAACCCCTGGTCACCGAGCGCGGCCCGGACTGCCTCGAAGGCGGCATCGTAGGGCTGGTTCAGGGTCGTGGTGATGGTGTAGGTGCTCATCAGGCGCTCCTCGGGTGGTCGTTGTCGGTGCGGATCTGCTGGATGTCGAGCTCACGAACAGCGGTGATGACCTGCTCCAAGGCCGCCGCCGGCAGGGCGCCCGGCTGGGAGAAGGCCAGCGAGCCGTCCTTGAAAGCCATCAAGGTAGGGATCGACGTGATCTGCGCGGCGGCAGCGAGGGACTGCTCGGCCTCGGTGTCGACCTTGCCGAAGAGCACGTCCGGGTGGTCCAGCGACGCCCGCTCGTAGACGGGCGCGAACTGTCGGCAGGGGCCGCACTAGGACGCCCAGAAGTCGACGAGAACGATGTCGTTCCCGGTGAGAGTGCGTTCGAATTTCTCTGCACCCAGCTCGATGGTGGCCATGACCCGTCCCCTCTTCCTCGTGAACCTGACGATACCCCAGGAGGTGTTATCGTTGCCATCGTACATACCTCCGCCGGTATTTCCAAGGTCCCGGCTTGCCACGGGAAAGGACGCCACACGTGGAGACCACTACTTCCGAGATCCACGTCGGGGAGCTCACCGCCGACCCCGGAAGACGTCGCCGAAGCCCAGCGGGAGCTGGTCCGCATCGGCATCGACCGCCTCGCAGCCCACGCCACCGGAGGACCAGAGAACTGGGCCACGGGTGAGCTATCGACTTTCCCAACGGCCACCTTCGCCGACCTCGAGCAGGTGCGCCACCACCGCGAGGTCGTGATCCTCGACGTCCGCCGCGCCGACGAGTACCGCTCCACCCGCATCAAGGGCGCCCACAACATCCCCATCCACGAACTGCCGGGGCGGGTTGCGGAGGTTCCGGCCGGCGAGGTCTGGGTGCACTGCGCGTCGGGCTACCGCGCCTCGATCGCAGCCTCACTGATCGACGCCTCGGGCCGCACACCGGTAACGGTGGACGACTCGTTCGAGATGCCGAGAAGGCCGGCCTGCATCTGGTGGGCCCCCACGCCTGATGCTCGATCTCGTCCTCGCGGTCCCCACCGCCGGGGGATCTCAGTCCTCCCGAGCATGCACGCACGTCGATGTGCCTGTCGACCCCCAGGATCTGTCAAATCTGCGTGCGGTGATCTTGGCAGCGAATCGGGGCCTGTAAGGGTGGCCAGGGTCGGCACGACTCACACCGCCGAGAGAGCGGCAAAGCCCCACAGCAGCCGGACGCGGGGCTGGCGGCGGCTGGGGTGCGCCGGGCGCGATGATCCACGGTGTCGGCCCGACCTCGGTGACCGACACGCACCCCCCGCGACCCCCGATTTCCCGCCCTCCCTTCCAGCGGGATGCCCATGTCGAATGAGTGCGGCGATGCCCCGCTCTGGGTGGCCATCGACCCGTAGGACCCGTACGGCGCGTTCACGAAGGCGCTCATCACATGTTCGGGGAGCGGAGGATGTTGTTTTGCCATCGCTGTGGGTCGCTGGGTCGGCCACGTACGAGCCGCAGTCATGGCAGGTGTGCAATGTGATGGGATCCCGCGAGTACCTGTACCCCATATCGGTCTCCCGCCCATGATCGGCGGCCCTGAATGCTGGGGATGATGTGACGGGACCCCTTGATGTGGTCCACCCGCTATGAGAGTGCTGGTTGGGTGGTGCCGGTCCAGCGGGCCGCGCATTCCGCCGGGGTCATGTCCCCGAGGGAGGAGTGCGGCCTGTAGGTGTTGTACTCGATCCGCCAGGCTTCGACAACGACCTAGGCCTCGAGCAGCGTGGCGAGCTCCTCGACGTTGAACAGCTCGTCGCGGACGCGGCCGTTGAAGGACTCGACGAACGGGTTCTCCCACGGCGAGCCGGGCTCGATGAACGCGGTCCGGGTACCGGCCTGGCGGCAGTAGTCGCGCAGCGCCCAGGCGATCATCTCCGGGCCGTTGTCCATCCGCAGGTACTCGGGAGCGCCGCGGACGGCGACCAGATCAGTGAGCACGTCGACGACCTCGTCGCAGGTGCAGGTCCGGACGACCCGCATGTTCAGCGCCTCGCGGGTGTGCTCGTCGACCACGTGCAGCGACTTCAGGCGGCGCCGGTCGGTGGTCTCGTCGAACTGGAAGTCCAGCGCCCACACCTGGTTCGGACGCTCGGCCCGCAGCCGCTCGGGGGCCTCCGGGTTGACCCGGCGGCGTTTCCTGGTGCGGACCGGCCGGCGCAGCCCCTCCTCGCGCCACAGGCGTTGTATCCGCTTGTGGTTCACCGCGGTCCACGCCTTAGCAGTTTCGCGGCGCAGCAGCCGGTAGGCCGTCCGCCACCCCCACCGCGGATGCCGGCGCGCGATCCGTCGCAGCTCCGCGCGCAGCCGCGTCTCCTCCCCAGGACGCGCTGGGCGCGGCAGGCAGTGAGTGGAGCGGTGCGCGCCGACGACCCGGCAGGCCCGCCGTTCGGAAACCCCGAACCTTCTCCGCAAGTGGCCAACGGCCCTGCGGCGGCGGTCCGGGGTCAGAAGTTTCCCTCGGCCAGCTCCTTGAGCATGTCGATGTCCAGCGCCTGGTTGGCGACCAGCTTCTTCAGCCGGGCGTTCTCGGACTCCAGCTCCTTGAGCCGTTTCGCCTCGGACGCCTTCATCCCGCCGTACTGGGACCGCCAACGGTTCCACGTCGCCTCGGAGATCTCCAGGGTGCGCAGCACCTCGGTCAAGTCCTTGCCGTCGTTGAGTATCCGCTCGCCCTCACGCAGCTTGCGGACCACCTGCTCGGGGGTGTGCCGGCGTCGCTTCATCGTGATCGTCCTCCTCGCCCACAGTGTGGGCCCCTGGACTCTCACAACGGATGGACCACTCCGGAGGGGTCACCTCAGCACGACGCGTTCATCGACCACGTCATGGACACGCTCACCAGGCCGGAGCATCCATCCTGGGATCGATAAGCACCGAGCTTCGGGGAGTGGACATGAAAGGAGCCCCATGCCCAGGTATGACCTTAGATGCGGAGGCTAAGATCTTCTTCACGCTCTCGGCGGCTTGCTCATGGGAGTAGTTGACCAGTTCCGGAAGTCCTGTTGCCACGCAAGACTCGTGGGAGAGGGCGTCTCCCGAGAGAACCACTGGTCCCTCTGCAGTCTTAAGCAGGACAGCAATGTGGCCAGCTGTGTGTCCAGCGGTGTCGAGAATATGGACCCCCGGCAGCAGTTGTCCCTCCTGAACAAGCAACAGATTCGGCCAACGCGCGAGAATGTCACGCGTGTCACTTGGGGTGGCGTAGTCGAGGTCGCCAGCGCAGACCCGCTGCCACTCCCGCTCAGCCACGACGAGGCTGGCGCCAGTGAAAATCTCGAAATTGATGAAGTGGTCCCAGTGCAGATGGGTGGCCACGACTAGATCGACGTCGGCTGGCGTGAGCTCGTGGCGGGCTAGGGCTGCTTCCAGTGCTCGCCGCTGGTTCCATGCGCCGGGGTCGACGACGACTACTTGATCCGCAGCCCTGACCAGACTGCTAGTCGCGAGCGTAAGGTTGCCGTCTTCGGTGAAGGTCGTTTGGCCATGAAGCAGAATATCGATGCGAACAGCATCCAACGAGGCTGACATCACTGATCAGAAGTCGCGCTGTCCGCGTATGAACGCAGAAATCGCATCGGCATCGAGTCTCTGCTGGGGTCTGGCGCTAGGTGACAGATCGCCCATGCCCCCGCCCGGAGGATGTGTGCATAGGTCTCGCGCCGGGCCCCCTCCGCGTTCCCTTGCTCGATGAGTTGTAGGATCTGTTGGTGGTCCTTGACCGAACCACTGCGTCGCTCCGGATACCGCATGGCGAAGTGCCGGTACTGACGCACCTGCAACGACATGGTGGATTGTAGTTTCAGGCTCGCTTGGTTGGTCGAGAGCCGAACCAACTCGCGGTGAAACTGGTTGTTGGCGTCGGCGATCTGTTCCGGCTCGAGTTCATTGACGTGGGTGGGGACCGATGAACGTAGATGGGTCAGGTCGAGTTCGGCGTGGAAGACCGCGACTGTCTGGGCCGTCACCGAGTACATTGCAGAGCGAATTTGATAGATTTCGGCGAGTTCATTGACGTTCGGTAGGTAGACCCGCGCACGCAGATTACCATCAGCTTCGAGGACTCCCACCTGAACGAGATTTCTAATAGCCTCCCTCACAGGAGTTCGAGAGATCCCCAACGAGTCGGCTATGGACTGTGCGTCCACAATCTCACCTGCTGGCAAATGGCCATTCTTGATTCGCTCTAGTAGGATGTCATAAACCTGCTCATACAAAGGGGTTCGCTTTACCTGCGGGAGACGCTCCGCAGTGTCCTGTGGTCGCGGGATCGGGCTCATCTTAAATGCACGCAGCGTAGATTTCGGATAGTTCTTCTCGGCTGACCGCGCACGGATTCGTTACCGCGACCTTGCCCTGGAGCGCGTCTTCAGTTAACGCCTCAATCGGCACCGCATGCACCCCCGCCTCGGTCAGGGTGGCGGGGATCGGCAGGCACGCAAAGAAAGAGACGATCAGATCCTTTGTGCGTTCGGCTCGTTCACTCATGGTTGCCTCGGAGCCCAGTTCTGCGCGCTCTAGCGGCACCAGGTGGCGATACAGTTCGGCCAGCCGCTCCTTAGTACGCTCCCAAGTGCTCTCTATCACACGTGGAAGCAGAATCGCGTTAGCAAGTCCGTGCGGAACCCCGCATTGGGCCCCTAGCGGCCTGGCCATCTGGTGAACTATCCCAGTGCGAGCATGGGACAGCGTCATGCCGCCCAAGCATGAAGCCGCGAGAACCTCCTGCGCCGCGATGGCGTCGGTGGGGTCCTTTAGGTACGCCGGGAGATTACTGCACATGGCATGGATGGCACCGCCGGCAAGGGCGTCGGTTAGCAGCCAACGCCCGTTGTTGCTGACGAAGGACTCGAAGCAGTGCGTAAAGGCGTCTGCCGCCGTTATAGCAGCGATCCGGGTGGGGAGCGTGCTGACGGCGATCGGATCCAAAATCGCGATGTCTGGGCACGCGTTCGGACTACGCACGGTCAACTTCAGCTGACGCTCGTCGTCGCGCACCGAAATGTGCCAACTAACTTCGCTTCCGGTACCGATGGTCGTCGGAACAGCCGCCAGCACGGCGACACGGGGAGCGGCCTTATCCACGCCTACAACTGCGCCGATGGAGCCGACGCCACCCATGATAAGAGCGACTCCTTTCGCGATGTCGAGCGAACTGCCGCCGCCGACACCGACAACTGCGTCAAAGCCGCCCTGGACTCCCTCAGCGGCAACGGCGTCCATCGTGCGAATCGTGGGGTCGGGCTCGTCTACGACCCGTGTGAAGTAATCAAGCCCCGAACTTACGAGACTGTTGACAGCCTGTCCAAGAACGGCGGACTCCGCTAGACCAGAGTCGGTGATGATCATCACCCGACGTGCACCTGCGTGGGCCAACTCGGGACCTAGCGAGTGGATCGCGCCCTCGTAGGCAACAACCTTGGTGGGCATGCGAAAGTACGCGGGGTACTCAGCATTGGAGACTTGAAACGACATGTGTGTTGGCCGCCTATCTGGGTCAGGAGTCCTCGGATAGTAGAACGAGTGTTTTCATGTCGCATTGGCCGCGAATCGCGTAGCGGGCCCCCTCACGGCCCAGGCCACTATCCTTCACCCCGCCGTAAGGCATGTTTGCTGCGCGGTAGCGCGATGCGTCATTCACCATCACCCCGCCATACCTGAGGCGCTTGGCGGCGAGCATGGCCGTTCCGACACTCGCGGTAAAAATGCCAGCCTGCAGGCCGTACTGCGAATCGTTTGCGCGCCTGAAGGCCTCGTCCAAGTCGTCGTAACGAAGCAGGTTCATGATCGGGGCAAAGAGTTCTTGGCAGACGATGTCCATGTCGTCTGTCACGTGATCGAGGATAGTCGGCTCAAAGTGCCGACCATCGCGGGCCCCGCCGAGACGCAGCTTGGCGCCGCGGCTCATCGCCTGGGACATCCACCGCTCGGCGCGCTCAGCACCGGCCAGGCTGATCATTGGGCCAACATCAGTCTCGGGGTCTGAGGGGTCCCCCACCTTCAATTGCTGGGCGCGTTGGACGAGTCGGCGAGCAAACTCTTCGGCAACGTCACGGTGCACCAGGATCCGCTGAACGGAAGTGCAGACCTGGCCGGCGATCGCGTATCCAGAGCGGACACAGGCGTCGGCGGCCAGATCGAGGTTCGCGTCCTCGTGCACGATAACGGGCGCATTCGAGCCCAGTTCGAGGGTTACCCCGCGCAGGCCGATGGCCGCGCGGATCGAGCGACCCACCGCAGCGCTGCCGGTGAAGGAGATGTGCTGGTAGCGGGTGTCTGCGACAAGTGCCGCCCCCACCTCACCCTCTCCGTACAGCAAACCGACCACCCCCGCCGGGCAGGAGGTACGATCGACGATCAACCTCACAAAGTGAGCAGTCACCAACGAGGTCAGCGGGTTCGGCTTGACGACCACAGTATTGCCTGCGGCAATTGCCGCGGCCACCTTGTGGGCCGCCTGGTTTAGTGGGGCGTTGAAGGGGGTGATAGCGAGAACAGGACCGACAGGGGTGAAGAGCGTGAAGGCGATGCGATTCTCGGATCCGGACATAGCTTGGACCGGGATCACCTCGCCGACCAGTCGCTTGGCCTCCTCGGCCGCATCTATCAGCGCCTGTACGGCGGATCCGACCTCGGCCACGGACTCTTTGTGAGTCTTGCCCACGTCACTGACCAGCAGCCGCGTCAGTTCCTCGCGATCAGCCTCGACAACTGCCGCGATTTCCATCAGGAGGGCGTACCGCTGCTGTGGTGAAAGATCGACGTTCTCGAACGCTCGCTGGGCGGCGTCACCCGCGGCTCGAATGTCCTCGTCGTTCGCGACAGGAATTAAGGCTACGTCGGCCCCGTCCCACTTGCGGGTCACCGTGATCCTCCCCCGCTCGGCGTCGTCGAGCCACTTCCCGTCAATGTGCATTCCGCACTGCTCCAAGGTTTGCGCAGCGTCGGTCTGTGCTTGATTCATTAGACAACGTCCTTAGATGGTGGATTCGATCTTGCTAATGGCTACGTCTTCCTCGCCAAGGATCTCGCTTGAGGTGTTGGCGCCGTTCAGATAGTGGCCCACATCTGCCAACAGGGCTGTCCCGGCTTCCTTGAGACTCGCCTCGCCTAGTGTCACGGCGCTCACATCGGCATCGATACTGATGGCCATCGTCCGCACGGTATTCGGGTTCCCGCTGACCTTCACCACCGGCACGAGTTTGACGCCGACACTGTTGCCTACGCCGGTAGTGAACAAGATGATCTGGCATCCGCCTGCCGCGAGGCCAGTCAAGGACTCCACCGCGGGAGCCGCGGTATCCATGACGTACAAACCCTTGCCGGTCGGTCGCTCCGCGTATGCCAGCACGCCCTGCACGTCGCGAGTCCCTCCCTTGAGGATCGCGCCCAAGCTCTTCTCTTCAATGGTGGTGAGGCCGCCCTTGATGTTGTCGGGCACAGGGTTAGCCCCCCGGATATCAACGCCCCGGCGCCAAGCCTCACCCTCCACATTGCCTACAATTTCGAAGATCCTGTCAGCGACCTCCTGATTGACGGCGCGCCGCGCAAGTAGATGCTCAGCCCCGAGGATCTCAGACGTCTCAGATAGCACGACCCGGCCGCCCGCGTCGACCACCTGGTCTGCTATCCAGCCAACGGCCGGGTTCGACGCAATCCCCGAGGTCGTGTCGGAGCCGCCGCACTCCACGCCCACAGTTAGTTCGGCGAGAGGTAACTTCTCACGATGCAACCGCGACGCATAGCGGACCAACCTGGCTGCCTTCTCTGCGCCTTCCGCCGCGGCGCGCAGGGGGTCTCCCGAACGCTGGATGGCCACGACCTCGACGGGCTTGCCCGTCGCCATCACCGCGTCTGCAACCCGTTGAGCAGAGACCGGCTCCAAGCTGACGATTACGCAGGCAGCCACGTTCCCGTTGCTCGCCAGCCCGATCAGGCTTCTGGTGGTCATTTCCTCGTCCGCGCCGAACTGGCCGCGGCCGTACTGGATCGTGACCGGCGTGACAAAGTTGATCATGTCAGCGATGCGACGCACGGTCTGGTTCGCACTGTCCATGATGGACAAGACCAGCACGTGGTTGCGGATGCCGACGTCACCATTGGAACGGCGAAAACCCTCGAAGGTCAAGGCAGTCGTCATCGCCGGCCACCCTCTCCCGAGTCGGTGACGCTTGCTTCGGGGCGCTTGAGATCTCCCCGACCACGCTCGCTCTCCAGGTTGTGGACGTGCACGTGATCCCCGACCTCAACGGAGGCGTTCATCACACCGATGCGCTCTCCGTATTTGATGGCGGGTTGACCAGCGAGAACGGTCCGGATAGCAAACTTGTGGCCAAACGGGATCGCAGCGCCGACAGTGAACGTGCGCAACCCCCCGTCGGGGATCACGACGCGCACGGTCGAATGCGCAGCCAAGTCCGCGACCGCGGTCGCCACGGTGTCGGCTTCTTCAAGCACGATCGCTTGAAAGTCTGCCATCTCGCCTCCTGGTCTAGGGCAGGCGGCCCAACTCAGCGCCTGGATTCTGCATGCAGAATACACACATCATGGCCGCACTGCGCGAGAGGCCAAGATTCACACTTTGGAACTCGCGGTCTATCTCGTCACGAAGGGCATTCCCCCCCGGGGGGCGTTCAGGCTCAAGGGATGCGCTCAGCACCGCTGCAGGCCATCGCGCAGGCTGGGAATCGACGCCCAAAGCAGCAAGTCCATGCCGTTCAGCCCAGCCGGAAGACACCGCGCCCGGGAGCCGCTTTGGAGAATTTTACGTCTCATCGTTGCATACTCAATACACAATATGGCATGCTGCACACAGCCAACCCAACTACGGATGTGACATGAGCCAGCCGGTCAACTTTGCGAGCCCCGCGATGGCAAACCCAGAACTTGAGGCGCTCAGCGCTGCGACGTCCAAGCCCAAGGGTGGGAGCCGGCAACACCGGCTCCGCCTCTACGCGGCCCGTATGGGCCTCGGGGCCACGATCCTCGTGCTGTGGCAGGTCTCGGCTGACCGTGGGTGGGTCGACCGGCTATTCACTAGTTCGCCCAAGGACGTAAGTGCGTTCCTCTCACGGTCCGTGCAGGACGGCAGCATCTGGGCACCAACCCTTTACACCATGACCGAGGCGGTCCTCGCCTTTGTCATCGGTGGCATCATGGGAATCATTCTCGGCACGCTACTCGCGACGATGAAGTGGCTAGACGACATCACCAGACCGTTCATCACTGCCCTGAACTCGCTACCCCGGATCGCTCTAGCACCCTTGTTCACACTGTGGTTCGGTATCGGCATGACTTCAAAGGTGTACCTAGGGGTCAGTTTGGCCGCGATCATCGTGCTGGTGTCGACGCAGCAGGCGATGATTTCGGTTGAATCCGAGCTAATCCGCTCTTCACGGGCTTTGGGCGCCACACGGTTGCACCAATACCGTCACGTCCTCATACCGGCGAGCATCCCAGGGATATTGGGCGGTCTGCGACTAGGCATGGTCTATAGCCTCCTCGGTGTGGTATCGGGCGAAATGATCGCCGCTCGCGAGGGGATCGGCCAGAGGATCGTCACCTTCTCAAACCTTTACCAGATGGACGGCGTCCTCGGACTCTTGCTGGTGCTGGCTGCACTGTCCCTTCTTATCAATGAGACCATGCTCTGGATCGAGAACAGCCTTTCCTCTTGGCGTCACTACTGAGCATCGCATCTGAAGCGTGCAACTGCCTCGCTGCCTCCCCACATCCCCAATAGAAAGAAGTTCGTCATGTTGAAGAATTTTCGCAGGACCCCGCGGCGGTTGGGAGCCGCGGTTGCCCTGGCGGCCTGCGCCGCGACTGTGCTGTCAGCTTGCGGCGGCAGTGGCGGCAGTGGCGGCAGTGGCGGCACGGCCACGGGCGCGAAGACTGATGACATAACGGTCGGCGTATTCACCGGCTCACTCGCAGACCTCCCCGTCTTGGTGGCCCAGGAAAAGGGCATCTTCACCAAGGAAGGGCTCAACGTGACAACCACTCCAGTAGCCGGTGGGGCTGCTGCCTCCGTCGGGCTAGGTGGCTGGTGTCTTTCGCCGCGTGGTGATCCCGGGTCTCGGTCGTCTCTTCGGGAGAATGTCCTTATGACGCAGTGGTCTTGCTTGCGGGGTGAGTCGTGACGTTGGGGTTGGCGCCGAGAC
>JAABUS010004077.1_pt1 | contig 21981 bp, 21 predicted proteins | sample 5560161 | NCBI WGS metagenome assembly JAABUS01 (sample SAMN10711885, study PRJNA513376) | rock metagenome | isolation source: Antarctica rocks | place: Antarctica: Victoria Land, Trio Nunatak nord | collected 2016-01-04
GTGTCGGCCGACACCATCCATCCATCCACCGGCCCTCCTCTACTGCGACCCACCAGGGCCCAGCGTGATCTTCACACGATGTCGCCCACAGGGCAGGGCACAGCCAGATCGGGATCCACCGGGAAACGGACACTCCCGGCCCTGACGGGCCGCCCAACGCGGATACCCGGGTGCCCGGCGCAAGCCCCCCCGTGCCGCCGAGATGCCCCGTTTGCCGGAGCCGGTTTTCTTCGGTGCATTCCGGGTGGCGCCGGGTGGGCCGGGCATTGGGGGTGCCATCGCGACCGGGCGCTGTGTCTGCGTCGCACAGTGCGGGGGGTGGCTCTTGCGCCGCGGCGGGGTGCCGCCGAACGCGAGGATGTGATCGACAGCAGGAGGATGATCGTCCGGTTGACGCTCGCCGGGCTTGTGGTGGTGGCGCTCGTTGTCGGGTGGGTGCGGGTTACGGCTTGGTGTGTGGGGTGGTGGTTGTTGGTTGGGGGGTGCGGTGGTTGGTGTACCAGGTGGTGAAGTTGGCGGCGTTGAGGGGGCGGGCGTGGTGGTAGCCCTGGGCGATGTCGCAACCGTAGGCGGCGAGGGCGGTGAGGGTGTGCTGGTTTTCGACGCCCTCGGCGACGATCGTGAGGCCGAGGTCGTGGCCGAGGTCGATGACGCTGCGCACGATCAGGGTGTTGCTGCGGTCCTCGGTCATCGTGGTGACGAAGGACCGGTCGATCTTCAGTTCGCTGACGGGCAGCGTCTTGAGTTGGCCGAGGCTGGTGTATCCGGCGCCGAAGTCGTCGAGGGAAATGCGAATCCCGAGGTCGCTCAGTTGCTGCAGTACGTGTTGCGCCCGTGCCGGGTCGGCGATGATCGCTGTCTCGGTGACTTCGAGTTGCAGCAGCTCGGCGGGGACCTGATGGGCGGTGAGGAGTTCGGAGACCTGTGCGGGCAGGTGGTGGTCGGCCAGGTTGCGGGCGGAGAGGTTCACCGCGATCGGCAGAGCCCACCCCGCCCTTGCCCAGAGGCCGGCCTGGGCCAGGGCGGTGTCCAGGACGTGGCGGGTGAGTGGGCCGATCAGCCCGGTGTGCTCGGCGAGGGGGATGAACGCGTCGGGTGACAGCAGGCCGTGCTGGGGGTGCTGCCAGCGGATGAGGGCCTCGGCGCCGACGACAGCACCGCTGCTGATGTCGATTTTGGGTTGGTAGTGCAACACAAGCTGATCGTTGTCCAGTGCCCGGCGCAGGTCTCCGAGCAGCACGAGCTTGGCCGGGGAGTACCTGTCGATGGCCGGGTCGTAGGCGCAGACCCCGAGGTTGTGGTCCTTCGCGACATACATGGCGATGTCGGCGTGTCGCAGCAGGGTGGTCGGGTCCTGGCCGTGGGCACCGGAGACCACGATCCCGATGCTGGCCTCCACGTCCAGGTCGATGTTGTGCACCCGGAACGGGGCGTGCAGGGCTAGTTGGAGTTTGGTGGCGACGGCGGTCGCGTCGGCCACGGAGGTGACGGTGGGGAGCAGGACAGCGAACTCGTCCCCACCCAGGCGGGCGATGGTGTCCTCCCCGCGCAACACGCCGGCCAGGCGCGGGCCGATCTGGGTGAGCAGTCCGTCGCCGTAGTGGTGGCCGAAGGTGTCGTTGATGTCTTTGAAGCGGTCCAGGTCGATGAGCAGCAGTGCGGTGTGGGTCCCGGCCCGGTCATTGGTGCGCAGCGCCTGCCCGACCCGGTCGGCGAGCAGCGCCCGGTTAGGCAGGCCGGTCAGGGTGTCATGCCCGGAGGCATAGACCGCCCGGGCGCGTTCGGCGCTGAGCAGCCGGCGGTGTCTGCGGGTGATCAAAGCCAACACGGCGGCCAGGGACAGCCCGACCACCAACACCACCGGAGTCAGCAGGCGGGTCAGTGCCTGCATGCGCTGCAGCTGCGCCCACTCACCCAGGGTGCGCTGATGCGTGTCCGCGGCGGCCCTGGTGAGCTCCTGCTCGATGCCAAGGTGGGACGGAAGGACCTCGGTGGTGCTGACCCGCGCCACGGTGGGGGCGTCGCCCCGGTTGACCGCGGCGAATAACCGGTCGGTGGCTGCGAGGTAGTCGCGGTGCGCGGGTAGGACCCGGTCGGTCAAGGCCCGATCAGCGGTGTCGCCGTCGGCCCGGATCGCGCCTAGCGCCGCGACCACCGCGGTCGCCGACTGGGCGAAGCGGGCCAGGGCCTGCGGGCTGGGCTGGAGGCGGTACTCGAGCACCAGTGACTGCTCTGCACTGACCGCGGTGGTTGCCTGCGCATAGTCGTCGGACACCCGGCCGGCCGTCACGGCCCGCCCCACCGCAGCAGCAGTGGCTTGCGAGGACCACACCGCGAACACGGTCACCCCGAGCAAGACCACCACCGAAGCGACGCCCGTCACCCGGTGGCCCCTACTCACCCGCCCGTCCCAGGTGTCGACCGGCGCGCCGCAGCGCGCCTCGTCGCCGATCGCGCGTCGATGATCAATGTTGATCCTCGCCGTCAAGAGCAGATCCGATAACCGAAGTGGACTCTGTGGAACAGTGACCCCAAATATTAGGGCCATTCCTAAGAGTGATTAAAGCACGCCTAGCAAGGCACCGGAAGGCGCAATAGAGATGATCTTCATATCGGGTACTGGGGAGTGTTCTAGGCCGCGGTATCGCCGCCGCATTGGGCCAGGTGTCGACACTGTGCGGGGAGCCACCGCGTCGGGAGTGGCGCTGCCCTAGTGGTGTTCGCCCACGACACCAAGGATTAACGCAAGCCGCCCCTGTGCCCTCGTCAAGGCTTACGCCACGCGCGGCGTAAGCACACCCCACGACACCAACCAGGCGACGAGCTCGGTCGGCGAGATGGCGTAAAGATCGGCCAGCGAGTCGATGTCGGTGGACCGGATCGTCAGTAATGTTCCGTGCTCCCCCCGGCGGTGCGCGATATCTGCGGCGTAACGGGCCACCGGTCCGGTTTTTCGACGGGGCAACTGGTAGAGACGATCGAGGTTGAGCACGATGGGGGTGGCCCCGCCATCGTCGGAGCCGACATCATCCGGGGGCACCAGCTCGCTCATCGGCACCCCGTAGAAGCGGGCAAGCGCCGCCAGCTTCTGCGCGGTCACCGCTCGATCACCGCGCTCGTAGGAACCCACCACCACAGCCTTCCACCGGCCACCGGAGCGCTGCTCCACCCGCTGCAAGGACAGCCCCTCACGCTGGCGGACATCGCGCAGTCTCGCGCCAAGAACCTTCACATAATCAGCCATCACGCCTCTCCTCGTCCGCGGATGCCGTGGTCTTCAGGACGACCCGAAGCGGCTGCGTCGAAGGTGGGCATCAATGCGTCCAGGGCGAGGTTGGTACATCACACCCCGGACCACAACTCGAAAACATTCCCTAGCGGGAACGAAGCCCGCTACCAAGGGGACCATTCGTCGAGTCAACCTCGATGACGGCGGTGAACCCGAGAATGGTTACAACGTGTCATTGAGTTATGACTCTGCGTCGCAGCCTATCTCTGGCATGTGAATGATGCCAGAAGACCGCGACCTTCCGACTTCGCTACAGGCTAGACGTCCCTCGGTCGAGCGGGGCATGACCGTGCCCACATCGAAATCCCCAACACCTACATCCAACGCGGTCGTCGCCCAAAAATCGTCCGACGCACTCATTAGATTCCGTCCTCACACCGCCCAGCCCACCCGCGCGGACAATTGTCGTATCCCGACAATCGTTCGCCGGTGCTTCATATTCGATCGTTAAAGCAACACCCCAGCAGCCGAGATTGACGTGCACGTCGCTGCGCCGGCCGAGTGTTGCAGAAGTACTGTACGAAACCGGTGTGTCACCGGATGGCGTGTCGGCGGGTTGTGCGACAGTGTGTGGGCATGAGCGAGTTTTTGGGTTATGCGAGGGTGTCCACCGCTGAGCAGACCGCCGTGTTGCAGCAGGACGCGCTGAGGGCCGCGGGGTGTTCCCGGATCTGGTCGGACACCGCCAGCGGTACCAGGACGGACCGTCCGCAGTTGGCGGCGGTGTTTGATCACCTGCGGGCGGGGGACACGTTGGGGTGTGGCGCCTGGACCGGCTGGGTCGGTCGTTGTCACATCTGATCGAGACCATCGGGCAGCTGGAAGCCAGGGGAGTGGGCTTCAAATCGGTGCAGGAGAGCATTGACACCACCACCCCCGGCGGGCGGCTGGTCTTTCACGTGTTCGGGGCCCTGGCCAGCTTCGAACGGGAACTCATCCAGGAGCGCACCCTCGCCGGGCTGGCCGCGGCTCGGGAGCGTGGCCGCCGCGGTGGGCGGCCCACTGCGTTGAGCCCGGCGAAGTTGAAGCAGGCCCGGAAGATGATCGGGGAGAAGACCCCGGTGACCGAGGTCGACCAGGTCCTCGGGGTCAGCCGCGCCACCCTGTACCGCAGGGTGCCCGAGCTCGGCGAGGCACGGACCCGGGCGGTAATGAACGAGCCGGATGCTGGTGTCAGCTCGTCGCTGCCAAATGTTCGGGCGCCTCGCCGAGGATGAGCAGGGCCCGGTCCACCCGGGCGTCGGCGGCGGCCGCGGCGAGGGTGGCGCGGGTGTGGGTGGCGTCGTCGAAGCCGGAGCGCCGGACGGCGGGGGTGTGCTCGCGGTGGTGGGTGCGCTGCTGCGCCCAGGCCGCCGCAGTGTCGGGGGCACCAATGTGGGTGAGCAGTGCGGTGATGGCGTCGGGTTCGCGGACGGTGACCCGGTCGGTGTCACGGGTGTGTTTGGTTTTGGTGGTGATGCCCAGGCGGCGGGCGGTACCGGTCAGGGCCATCGCGGTTTCCGGGGTGGGGCACACAATGTCGAGTGCGGGCAAGCGGTGGGGTTCGGTCAGCGAACCGGCCACCAGGAACGCCCCCCGCCAGATCGCGGCGGCGTCACAAACCTGGGTCGGGTCGAGAGGCGCGGTGAATACGGGCACTCACTTGGAGGACATTATGAGACATGCCAGGGTAGGCGAGACGGTGCCTGAGGTGAGATGGCTCGTCGCTGATGAGGCGATGCGGCAGGATGTCGGGTGCAACCCTTACCGGGTGGGTAGTCTGCCCGCGCTGGCCTGGGACAACCGCGCGAGTATGACCGCGGACTGCTTGACCAACGCGGTCGCCGACTGGGCGAAGCGGGCCATCCCTGCGGGCTGGGCTGGAGGCGGTACTCGAAGCACCAGTGACTGCTCCGCGACACCGCGGTGGTCGCCTGCGCATAATCGTCGGACACCCGGCCGGCCGTCACGGCCCGCCCCCCCGCAGCAGCAGTGGCTTGCGAGGACCACACCGCGAACACGGCCACCGCGCGCAGGACCACCACCAAGGCGCCGCCTGCCACCCGGTGGCCCCTACTCACCTGCCCACCGTCCCAGATGTCGAACAGCGCGCCGCTGCGCGCCACCTCACCGATCGCGCGTCGATGATCATGGGTGATAGGTCAGAGGTCGAACAAATGGAGCAGGTGGGCCAGCAGGACCAGGTACCCGATCACCACTTGCGCCAGGGTCGGGTGAGCGAGCACCACGACCAACGCGTTGCCCGAAGACGCCGTGTGGTCGGAGTCCCCGCTGTAGGCCACGGCGACAGAGTGCGGGCCCGCACCGGTGAAGGTCGTGACGCAGGTGGCCCGACCCGACGCCACCAGCCGGGCCTGGCAGTCCGCGATCGGCGTGGTCCCGTCGGTGAATGCCACCGAGCCGCCCGCGGTGGGCGGGACGACGGTCGCGCGCAGCACCACGGCGGGCACTCCCACGCCGGCATCGGCCGTCGGGTCCACCGTCACCGACGAAGGCGTCGTGCTCGGTGGGACCGTGCTGGTGTTCCTCAGGAAGTGGTTCCGCACCGCGGTGCCGTAGGTGGTCGGGGTGCCCGAGTAGTCGGTGATCGCGGAGGGGCCAGCGTCGCCGCAGGCGTTGCTCGACTGGTTCCAAGCCCACGCCAGGGTCGAGATCGCGTGCGCGTCGGCCCAGTCCAGCAACCGGGTCGCGAAGTCGATGCCGCAGTCGGTTTCCCCGAGCTCACCGATGACCACCGGCACCAGGGCGGCCACCGGGGCGATTTGGCTGTCCCAGCACGCGGTGGTGGCGCACCCGGAGAAGTTGTAGACGTGCCAGGACATGGCGATCTGACCGGCCGGGTCGCTCGGCCTCCACGCCAGCCACCCCTGCGTGGGGTCCGACCCATACTGCTGCGGCCCGCCCACCGCGCCGGCGTATCCGAGCGCGCCAAGCATGACGGGCTGCCTCGCCCCGGTGGCCCGTACCGCGTCGACCAGCGCCTGCATCCCGGCTGTGGTGTAGCCGGGCGTCGAGCAACCGTCCCGCCAGCACGACCAGGTGATGTCGTGCGGCTCGTTGAACAGGTCGAAGACGACACCGGGATCGGCAACGAACGCTTCCGCCACCGACGACCAGAAGGCGGGGGCGTGGTCGGCGTCGGCCATCGGCTGCTGCCCGGTGGAGAGTTGGGCGCCGGGTGCGTTCCAGTGCAGATCGAGGACGGCGACCATCCCATCTCGGTGTAGGTAGGACACGTACTGCGCGACTGCGCGACGGTAAACTTCTCCCGAGTACGCCGGGTCGGCACCGTTGATGCCGAGCCAGCAGTCCTCGTTGAGAGGCACCCGAACCGCGGTGACGGCCCAGCTCGTCATGGCGTCGACGGACGCCTGGGTCATGGGCCCGTCGCCGGTACCAAAGCCTTGGACGCAGGCGTACTGCATGCCGGAGCGGTCGACGCCGCGCAGCGTCAGCGGTGCTCCGGCGCCATCCACGAGCCGGTTGCCCTGCACCCGCACCGCGACGAGTCGAGGTGCGTTCCCGGTGGCGGCTTGCGAAGGGGCGGGGCCAGTGAGCACCCCCAGGATCAGCAGGAGGGTGGGTACTAACGCCGTGCCTACCAGTCGTCGTCCCACTGGGGGCACCTCCGGTCGTGTGTCTGTACCCCGCTGCAGGCGGAAACTTCACTGCGTGACCAATCTACTACGCTTCGTATACATTATTGTCGGCGTCCTCGCCGCCCCGACCTACTCCATCCTGAGTTACCCCAGAATGATCAACGCCGTGATGAGCTCAATCGTCGTCAACTGGATGCTGGCCGGCCCGCTGACCGGCATCTATGACCCCACCGGCACCGGCCGGGTGCTGTTCGCGTTCTTCGCAGCGATGGCCGAGACCGAACGCGAGAACATCCGCGAGGCCACCCTCGAGGGGCTCAACGCCGCCGCCCGCAAAGGGCGCCACGGCGGACGACCGCCGGTCATCACCGACGACATGCTGCACACCGTGCTCCGGCGCCGCTCCCGCGGCGAGTCCGTCGCGTCGATCCGCCCAGACCTGATCATCCCCGCCGGCAAACGCAAGGGGGGCACCCCGAGCCTGGCCAGCATCTACCGGGCGATCACCGAGCACGAAAAGCGGCAGTCGTACCCCGAGGCCGTCGACCAAGCCCATGCCGACTTCGCCTCTCTCCAGACCAGCGCCTGATCAACCCGTCACTTGAATCACCCCTGCTCAATGAGCCGCGCCCATATCCGCCCGATCTTCGGCGAGTGCTACTGCGACCCCGTAATGCGGGTGCGGCTCGGGTCTGCGTGGGTTCACCCCGCGGTGGGGTAGTGCGTCCGGTCCAGGCCCGCTGCCGCCGCGACGTCTGCGGAGCTGAACTGCGTACCGGTGTCGCTGTCGAGGCGCTCGTGGGCGAGCTGTAGGTCGCGCTCCTCCTGGGCCTGGGCGAGAAGGCTTCTCCCAGACTTCGACGGGCACCAGTGGAGCTTCCTCAAGTTTGCGGCCGAGGACCTGCGTTTGCTGTACGGCATCGACGCCAACGAGTTGAACATCTGGCAGAGGGTGCTGGAGCACGGTACATAGTTGGGTTTGGTCCGGTGGGCTAACTCGCTGGTCGGTCGGCGGCGGTGGAGCAGGCAGTCCATCCTTTGGCCACGGCCGCCGTATTGGTCGTGGTGTAGGGGTCCTTGTAGAACCCTGTTCCTGTCGTGTCGAAGTATTGGTGGGCCTCGTATACGACAGGCCAGTTGTGCGGGTCGATCCATGGTCGGGGGTGCTCGGTGGTGAAGGTGGAGATTTTGGAGTAGGCGTAGCCACCGACGTAGATGGGGGTTGTCCGGTTGGACTCCCGGATGGCGGCGACGGCACTGGACGACGCCGCTTCCCACGTTACGGCCCCTCCTGGCAGGTCGTGCGGCTCGTTCATGATGCCGTACCCGACGACGATCGGGCGGCCCGCGACGGCTGTGACGATCCGGCGCCAGACGTCGTCGAGCGCACTGTTGGGCAGGTTGGGAGACCCCAGCACAAGGACGTGCCGCGAGCCGTCGGCCGACCCCGCCGCGTAGCGGCCGTAATTGTGCAGGTCTAGAACGACGGACAACCCCGCCGACGCCGCGTCGTCGAGGGACTGTGTGAGCCGCGCGACCTCGGTCGGGTCGAGTGGGTCACCGAGCACGGGTTGCACCCGCTCCCACATCACGCTCATACGGATTTGGGTGATCCCCCGGGAGGCGAGGTACTGCAGGAAGGGAGCAGACGGGTAGCTGTAGTTGCTCCCGTAGACGCCCCGGTTGGTGGAGGAGTAGGTCGAGTCGTCACCGAGGGAGGATCCAAAGGTTCCGTCGGAAACCGAGACACCCCGCGCGACGCCGTCGAGCGGGGGGTGCGACTCAACGACGCGGGCCTGGTCGCCCGCCAGGAACGGAGTCGACGACTGGTTCGTGACTTGTGCACCCCGGTAGATGCCCAACGGGTAGCTTGCGGGCCACCATTGGGCCGCCGACCACGCGAAGGCCCCTACCTGGTCCTCGTCGGCCCGGGTGTACCACTGCCGGGCGAGTGATTCCCACTGGCCGCCGCCGGGCCAGCCCACCTCGCCCACGGCGCCGCGCACGCCGTGGGTGCGCAACCAGTCTGAAAAGGACGACAGCTCCGTCAGCGAGCGTGCCGTCAGCGGGTCGCTCTGGCATCCGGGTGCCGCACCAGCGGAGCACGCCACGAGCAGAGCGCCGATCAGGGCCATGGTGGTCGACGCCGCGGCGCGTCGGCCGTTGCGTCTCACAGCGACCGTCGTTCACGGCCCGGGGGATGCCGGTGGACCTGTCCCTGGTCGGCTGGCGTCGTCGCGACCTTGATTGGGGAGCCCGCGCCCCGGTCGGCGACGAGCCGCACGAGGTGGCGTAGGAAAATCACACCTTGGCGCAGCTCCGACTTCGAGGTTCCCCGCTCCCGCGCGGCGAAGTGGTAGGGAACCTCGACGACTTTGTCCCATCTGCCGCGAGCGAGTAGCTCGAGCAGAATCTTGTACCCGGTAGGGCGCAGCGCCGTCCCGACCAGCACGCTGCGGCGCACGGCGAAGAACCCGCTTAACGGGTCACGTACGCGCCACAGTCGCGGACGAACTATCCAGACGAGCCACCGGCAGCCATGCGAGACGAGCAGCCGCCAGGTGCCGTTGAGGCCATCGGTCGCGTCGGCATGCGCCCCGGCGCAGTACCGGGACGCCACCGACACGTCTGCCCCGTCGTACACGATCGCTGTCACTAGGTCCGCGAGTACTTCGGGTGGGTGCTGAAGGTCGGCGTCCATTACCGCGAGGACACCGCCCTGGGCGTGCGCGAAGCCGGCGGTCACGGCCATGGACAGCCCACCGATCCGATCGCCGGGGGCACGGTGCATCACCCGCACGGGCAGACCTGCGGCCGCATGGCTCATGGCCCGAGCCGGGGTGTCGTCGTCGCTGTCGTCGACGAACAACAGCTCCCAGGTCAGCTTCGATTTGACCATGGCGTCCCGAGTTCGGGAGACAAGTTCGTCGACGTTCTCGGCTTCGTCGCGGGTCGGCACGATCACCGACACGTCGGTCCTAGTGCCGGTCGTCACTTCGTCACTTTGCTGACGACGATCTGGTTGGACCCGGTTCCCCACGCGGCGACGGGAACTGAGTTGCGCAGCGCGTTTTGTACGGTGCCACCGTTTTGCCGCGAGGTTCGCATGATGTCGCTGGAGACGACGTAGTCGATGGACCGCCAATCGGGTACTCGACGGTCGACGTCGGAGTCCGCGTTGGGTTTGGTGAACCAGATGAGGTTCACCTGTGGGTAGCCGGCGCTATGCAGGCTTGTCCATGTCACGTCGTCGACCAGGAGGGTCGCGTTGGTGGGTACGTTGGCCTGCAGCCAGGCGGTCGAATCGAGGTAGGGGCGGTCGAAGTTGGTCTGCATCAGGGAGACGTCGCGGTAGTACCAGTGTGGGGCGACGGCTTGCGTCGTGAGAGCGATGGTTGTTGCCAGCGCCCCGACGGTCAGGACTGGCAGGATTCGCGAGGCGACGATGTCTCGGACACTCCGGGCTCGACGCCGGAGCCGGTTCACTGCGCCCCTGACGAGTGCCCCAGGCACCGCGGTCACGACGAGCGCGGCGAACGGGATAAGGCCGACGACGTAGGGCACCGGCAGATAGCCCGGCCGCAGCACGGCGAGGCCCATGAACAACAGCGCGGCGGCCAACGGGCGCAGCCCGCGCAGGAACAGCGCGGGAACGACCAACACGCAAGCACCTACCACCAGGTAGGGGTCGGTGGACAGCCAGCCAGTCAGCACCGCATGCGCGTCGCTCGTTGCGTTGAAGATGCTGCCGGAGCTCTGCCTGCCCAACAGTTGGAAGAAGACGCCGTCCCACAGGCTCACGTGCCCGGTACCGGGGATGAGTTCATCTTTGGTCAGTGCGAACAGCGGATACAGCAACCCGGGCAGCGCTACCCCGAGACCGAAAACGGTCAGACACATCCGGCGCGTCGGCCCGGGAAAACTACGCCACAGCATCCACGCGACGAACGGGAGGAACAGCAGCGTCGTCTCCTTAACCAACACGGCGCTGGAGATCAGCATGCCGCTGGCCAGCGCAGCTGAAAGCCGTCGCCCCGGGGACATCGCCAGCAGGAACGCCCCGAGCAGTAGCGGCGTCGCTATGTTGTCCAGCAGCACCATCCGGTGGTAGGTCAACGCAAGGGGGCACAGACCGTAAAGGAGTGCAGCGACCGCCGCCACTGTGCGCGGCATCCCCGCACGGCGGCCCAGCAGGACCACGAGCACGACCGACGCGACGTCGAGCACGAGCATCAGCTGGCGGCCCGAGCCGATCAGGTTGGGTGCCGACCACAGCGCACCCGGTCCCGCAAGCCACCCGGCCACGATCATCCAACCCAGCGGCGGGTGGTCATACCAGTAGGTGTAGGGGGCCAACCGTCCCTGCGTGAGCAGGGTGTCCGCCTGGGCGACGTAGGTGCCTTCGTCGTCGAACCGAATCGGTGCGGTGTACATGCCCCGCGCGTGGACGGCGCCAACCACCACCGCGCAGCCGACCGCGACGAGCACCGTCCAACCACGCCAGTCCCACAGCCCGCCGCGCCGAACTTTCTCGGCATGCACGGCGGTGCTCGGCCTCGCCGAGGGCGCGCTGGAGGGTCGGGTCGTCACCCCGCTGCTGCTGCGGTGCAGCAGAGTGGTGCCAGCGGTCATCCCGTAACGCCATACGACCTGAGTCATCGGTGGGTTTCCAGTGAAGTCGTCGGCAGCCGGCCGGGCATCGGCTGCGGGTCGGTTACCTGCGCAGTGCCGGCGAACGCGGGCTGGGGACGGTGGGCGTTGATGTGCTCGGTCTTCTCCCAGCCGCGTTCCTGGTGCAGCTCGCGCCATACGGCACGGATCGCCGCCGCAGCGAGTAGCCACTGGTAGGGGAGCGTGCCGAGCACCAAGCGCAGGTAGTCGCGGGCACGAACGGTGACCTCGTAGCTGTGCGAGAACTCGTGAAGTGCGACCACCTCGATTGTGACTGACGCGATCACCACGAGCAGCGGGAGGTAGGCGACCAAGGTCACCGACGCCGGCGTCGAGGCAACGAACACGAGGACCAGCGAGATCGGTACCAAGAGGCCCGTTATACCTTGCAGGAAAGGTGTCAGCAGGGTGTAACGGGCGAGCAGACGCTGTCGTCGAGTGGGTAGCCCCCGCCACATGCCCTTACGCAGGACCTGCAGGAACCCCTGATTCCACCGGGTCCGCTGCTTGATTAGCGCCGTCAGCGTCCCGGGAGTTTCCTCCCGGGTGGTGAGGGCCGGCTCGTAGGCCACGCTTACCCACGCGCCAAGCGAGCTGAGCCGCACCCCCAGCTCGCAGTCCTCGGCGAGGCACTCACCATCCCAGCCGTCGACCGCCCGCAGCAGTGACGTCCGGACGAAAACCGTGTTACCTCCCAGCGGGATGAAGTCACGGTCGGCGTGGAAGTGCAGCCGGCTGCGGAACCAGAAGAAGTACTCCATGCAGTTGCGCAACGCCCACCAGCTTGTGTTGAGGTTCATCAGCTGAACCCCGCCTTGGACCACGTCCGCGTGGTCGTGGTGGAAGGCCGCCTCGATCGCGCCGAGCAGGTCCGCGGCCACCTCGTCCTCGGCGTCGAACACCCCGACGACGTCCCCCACGCAATACGGCAGAGCAGTGTTCAGCGCCCTGGGCTTGTTCTTCGGCCATGAGTGGTCAACGACGACCTGCACGCAGTCCGGGTGCCTGGCTGCCGCCGCCTCGGCAACCGCAGCCGTGACAGGGTCGTCGTGCCCGACGACGCAGATAATCTGCACGTCTCGATGACGCAGTGCCGCCAGGGTGTCCAGCGTGTGGCCCAACACCTGGTCTTCGTGCCTGGCGGGCACGATCAGCGAAAACGACAGCGGTGTGACCGGCTCGGGCGAGTGCCGAACGAAGGAGGTCTGGACCAGTCCCTCCGGAGTGCGCCAGGCGTAGAGCATCCAACTTACCGTCAGTACCGCGATAGTCCCGAGAGCCAGGGACATAAACACAATAAGAACACCCAGCACGACTGACATGACGATCCCCCGCTGTGAAACCACGTTGAACACGGTGCGGCCAACTTCGCCCGCGAATAGGCCATAAGATCAGACTCGGTAATTAAGACTATTCATCCGAGTGGCTGACCTGCTAAGAAAGTACGTGATCCTGCTTACTGCCGCAAACGATCGTCTATTCGAATGATCATATCTTCGGTAGGATTACGCATTGTGGTCACACTCAGTGATTGGTACCTCCCATAAGGTGATAACTGCCTGACTTGTACGGGCTCAGCGACGGCGTACGCCAGCCTCACAATCGCCGAATTAGGTTACTCTCAGTAATTCTGAATGACTCCGTGCCAATTAATCTCACCAAACGCATATCTTTCGGTTATTTAGCCTCGACGCTTCAATGTGTCGTCAAGCTCTGCTGGGTGCGAGAGGGCGCGGTAGAGCTCGCGAGTGATGTAGCGCTTGAGCATGGGCCGGATCTCACGGGTGGTCTTGCCCTCGGCGGTACGCCGCGCGAAGTAGCTGCGGGTGCGTGGGCAGCTGCGCATGCGGGTCAGAGCAATGGTGTGCACGGCCCTGTTCAGAGTTCGGTCGCCGCCGCGGTTGAGCCGGTGCCGGGTCCGTTGACCGCTGCTGGCTGCTCGCGGACTGGTAGGTGCGAGGCAGGGCAACACCGCGACACGAGAGCTGACTTCCGCGGGTACCCGCCCGATCCGGTGTTTACGTGGGATGACCGATGTAGCGACTGGGATCGCTGTCGGCCCGCGCCCCGGTGCTCAGCCAGCGCTCGAACCCGGCGCGGTCGCGGCGCTCCAGCTCGTCGAGCATGCGTTGGCGGACCAGCACGATCTGCGCGGTGGCCGGGGACGACGTGACGCGGTGCAGTCGCAGGTAGCTGCTGCGCCAGGCAAGGCACAGCTGCGGGGTGGACAGCGCGTCGAGAGCGTCCGGTGCCACACCGGCGGATGGGGGCGGTGTTCGCCGTACCGGACCGCCCCTCGCAGTTCGGTGATGACCTGGGCGGCGTGGGGGGTGCGGGCCAGGCGGAACCCGTTCAGAGGTCTGCGGCCGAGAAGGGTTCGAGGTGGTCGTGGTGGAGTTGGTCGAGGGAACGCCGTACCCGGGGGTGCGCGGTGGCGCGTTCGTCTTCGAGGCGGTCGATGACGACGCGGAGCAGGTCGCGGTCGTGCCCGACGTGGCGGAGTTGGTGCACGAGGGAGGCGACCTCGGCCAGGCGGTCGGTGGCCACCTTGAGGGGTGCGGAGTCGGGCATGGGGTCGAGCACCCCGGCGTGGAGCCAGGCCCGCACGCTCTGGGGGGACAAGCCGAGGATGCGGGCTGCGGTGGTCACCGGAACGCCGGGGACTTCGGCGAGACGGCGTTGACGGACCTCGGTGAGGCGGTGGCGCACGGGGGGACGTACCGAGTCGTCGGCTAGGGCGGCGTCGAGGTCTTCGACGTCGGCCACGGCGTGCTCGGCTACGGCGGTACGGAGGGATGCGGTCACCAGCCCATCCTAGTGGTTGTCTTGTGTTTTTTTGACTTTTTTGACAAGAGCAATCTCTTTTGGTGCTGATGACCACCAGGCATCTCGTTCCCAGGCATGACCCCTGCCGTCAAACGCGACCTCACCACCATGAGACCGACCGCGGAACGTTCGGTGTTGGTCGGTTTCACGGAGCGACGTTGGCGCTGGTGATGCGGGCGGCGGCGATGCGCGAGTTGGGGAACTTCACGGCGGCGTTGGAGGGGTTAAAGGAAGCCTTGCGTTTCCCGAGCCGATCGCCGGATGTGCGTCACCGGGCCCGGTACGAGCGGGCGTTGGTCTACCTCGCGCAGGGCCAGAAGCGCAAGGCCCGCGAGGAACTGGAGCGGATCTACGCCGAGAATTCCTCGCTGCCGCACGTGAACCAAGCCCTGGGCGAGCTCAACGGCTGAACGACAAGTCTGGGTGAGTGCGGTGGGTGCGTTCGTCACGCCTGCGGTACACCCGGGTGTTTGCCGCGGCGTCAGAGGAACGCGGCGACGCCGCCGTGGCCGGAGCAGGTTCCGCTGCGGTGTTGGCTGAAGCTGTAGGTGCCGTCCCGGCAGTGCGCGGTTGCTCCTGGTGGGGCGGTGGGTGCTGCTACTGGGTCGGGGACGCAGACGCCGGAGGAGTTGAGGTAGGAGTCCGGTCCGCAGCTTCCGCCGCCGCCGCGGCGGGTGGTGGTGGTGCGGGTGGGGCAATCGTGGCCGCAGGAGGTGCTGGCGGCGCAGCCGGCGGGGTCGTTGGGACCTGTCGTGGCACAACGGCGGGTGCGGGCACCGCCTGTGTCGTTTGTGTCGTCTGCGCCACCGTCTGGGTGGTGGGCAGCGCCACGGTGGTGGTGGTCTGGACCGGTGCGGCTTGGACCGGTGACTGCGATGTCGGTGCCGGTGTCGTCGGGGGTGGGGTGCTCGGTGGTGTCGTCTCGGCGCGCGTGCTGGTCGACGCGGGAGTGGGGGTCGTGGTCGGGGCGACGTGGCGCACGGTGGCCGCGGGTGTGGGTGTGGGGGATAGCGCGCCGCCGGTGAGCAGGACGGCGAAGGCGGCGGCCATGACGAGGCCGGCTGTTTTGCGGGTGCTGATCCGGGCCCAGCCGAGGCGTCCGCGGATCAGTGCGATGAGGCCGAGGACGAAGACGGTGAAGCCGACCAAGATCAAGGCTGTGCTCATGTGTTGCTTTCCCTCTACCCGCGCGTTGTGCCTGGAGCTAACACCGTTTGCATCTCCACGTCGAGACGTGAACGACACCGCGATGGCCACTGGCCGACCTTCACCGCTGTGGGTGCGGTGTCGGGCACCGGCGCGGGGCGCCGGTTACGACCCTGCGGGTCGCTGTGGGTGGTGCGGGGTGCGGCGTCGCGGCTGGTCGTTCTCCGGCGCCGGGGGCGCCTACGAACCTGACCTCGCCGACGACGACCGCCCCCCGCACCACCCACCTGGTTTCGGCGGGTGGTCGTGTCTGTGCTGCCTCTTTCGCCGCTCGTTCCTCGCGGCTACGCTGAGGCTACGACCGCCCTCCGAAACCAGTGCGAGGTATGGTTAGCGTAACGCTAGCGCGTTACGGCTTCCCGGCCTCGCCGCTGTCCTCGCTGCGCTGCGGGAGTGGACAGACAGGTCGGGCTCGCGGGGCTCGTCGACCGAAGGAAGGGGTGGTGTGTCGTGGACGACCCCAACCCCCGCTCGGCGGCGGGCGCCGGTGACGCGGTTGAGCCGCTCGCCGCCCACGGCGGCGCTGACGACTCGGACGCCGCTACGGCCACCGATACTGACTCCCCCAACTCCCCCACCGATGTCAGCGACGCTCGGCTGTCTCGTCGCCCGCGTTCGGCTCGGGATCCCCTCGACGCGGCGGTGGATGCGGAGCTGGCGAAGCGGCGTCGGGTGGTGGCGGTGCGGTTGTCCGAAGTCGAGCACCTCGCGTGGCGGCGAGAGGCAGCCGCGGACAAGCGGGGGCAGTTGGGGGCGTGGACCCGGTCGGTGGTGGGTGCGGAGATCGCGCGGCGCCATTCGGCGGATGTTCCCGGCACCGCCACGGAGAGCACCACCGTTGGTGTGGTGGTGGTGTTGAACGAGTCGGTGGTCCGTGAGCTGGGTCAGCAGTTGGTGCGGGTGGGCAACCTGCTGAACCAGGTGACCCGACTCGCGCATACCGAGGCCCGCACGGGTGGGGTGGACGCGTCGACGATGGCCCGGGTGGTGTCGGAGATCGACCAGACGAGGGCGACGATCGCCGCCCTGGACGGGCGCCTGGAGGAGATGAGCCGGCGATGACCGGGACGGTGGGTGGCCGGTGATTGCGTCGATCACCCGCGGTAAGGATGCGGGGGCGTTGGGGGTGTATCTGCACGGGCCGGGTCGGCACAACGAGCACGCCTACAACAACCGGGTGCATGGGATGGTGATCGCCGGCTCCGTCGCGGTCACCGACCCGACCAGGGCGGGGCAGTGGGTTGCGAACATGCGCCGCGCCTACAAGGGCCGCGATGATGTGTCGCGTCCGGTGTGGCAGTGCTCGCTGCCGGATGTACGCCGAGGCCGGGCATGCCGCGCCGCGGGTGGTGTTGGCGGAGTCGGTGCTGGCGGCGGCGAACACCACCGCCGGCCAAGGGCGGGCCGCGTTCGAAGCCGAACTCACCGACCGCGGCATCCAGTTCGTGGTGAACCAGGCCGCGACGGGGACGGTGTCGGGGTACCGGTTCGCCGCGCACACCGACGATGCCGGTGAGCTGGTGTGGTTCAAAGCGTCGCAGTTGGACAAGAAACTGGCTTGGCGCCAGTTGTCTCGGGTGGTGGAACCGTTACCGCAGGTGCGGGGTGAGCGGGAGTTCACCACCGAGTACGACGCCGCCCTGGACCGGGCAGCGCACGAGGCGCGGACGGGACGGGTTGCTGCGGCCTGGGTGGAGACCGGGCATCCCCCGGTGGCCGAGGTGAGCGCCACCCTCACCGAGGCCCGCACCCATTTGCACACCCTGGACACCGAACTGGCCGCCGCCCGGGCCACGGTGGAGCAGCAAGTGGGTGCCGTTGCCTCGCAGCTGCACACCGCCCAACAAGCGACCAGCAGTGCCGGTCGGTTAGGCAGGGGCCGCGCCCAGCACCGCTTCGACCGCCTCGCCGCCACCCACAGCGAACAGCTGGGGGTACCGGTCACCGGGGCTAATGGGCGCCAACGCAGCTACGCCGCAATCCGCGACGACGTCCTGCACGCTCGGCACGGGGACCAACTCCGGGAGCGAGACCGCTGGGCGCAGACCGCCACCACCGCCACCGCCCAGCTGGGAGTGTGGGAGAAGATCCAGGCCGACAACCCCGACTACGGGGCCCACGGCTCCCCCGTCGCCCGTTTGGTGGCGCAAAGCTTCCCCCACCGCAACACCCCAGCCCGGGCCGCCTACCGCGACTACCTCACCGCACTACCCGCACCCGCGGTGTACCCGGAACGCGAACCCAGCCCCGCCGGGGCGGCGATCCTCACCGACCTCGCCCACCCCGAGGTACGCCAGCAGCGCCACCAACGCCTGCAGGACAACCTCAACACCCTCCGCGCCTACCAACACCAACGCACCCCACCACCCGTACGGACCACACCCCGCACCACCAGCAGCACGACACCCACCCGGACCACTCCCCCACCCACCATCAACCGCAACCAAGACCGAGGCCACGGAATGGGGCGCTGAGCGAAAACCGTGCTGCCGCGTCCCCGCTCCGTGAGAACTTGCCACCGGATATGCGCGAATGCGCTGCCCACCCAGGGCGACACGCACGCCTAAATGCCGTAGAAGTACCACCTTTTGAGCAAGACTGTTTTTATGCCTACAGGTGGCGCTGGACGCGCACGACGATCAAAGGCGACTTCCCTCGTGGGTATGCACAGCCGTGTCCCGGAAGCTACCCGGGCACGTGCATCCGCAGCTGCGGATGCACTAGGTATCACCCTCGGACGCTACGTCGAACTGCTTGTGCAGCGCGACGAGTTCGACCTAGCGGGCCGCCCCTTGTGGGCCAATGAGGTGTTTCCTCCGTCTCATGACCCGATTCCGGGTCTGGAGCGGACGGATGCCGCCTAAGACTGCACGACCGGGACAGCCAACCGACTGACCCCGGACAGCACGAAACCCCGCACCTAAGTCTGGTTTGGCCGCCGAGTCTGGGTGCAGGGCTTCGTAGAGAACTACTGGAGGAGACATTACACCGCCCCCGTTGGGCGGTCATCCCCGACATGCCGTGTCTTCGGCATGCCCGGATGACCCCGCCTACCGTTCTGCGCATGGCCGGCGCCGTCTTCGACGGTGACCGGTCCGGCGGTCACCCGTGATCGCCCCTCCCCCACAACCACTTCCGATATCCAGCATCCCTCGGTCCAGACCCGATCTACGGCGTCCTCGTGTCGTCGGCTGCGTGGTGCTGCCCGGACCCCGCCGCGTCTCACGACCCGCTCACAGCCCGGGCATCAGTGCACCGGCACCGATGCCAAGGGCGGATACAGCTCCCGGGCACGGCGGTTTCAACGGCGCGTCCACGCTGTGGCGAACGGGGCTGCACCGTGCTGGTTGACGTGCTCAGTGAGGCTGGACCCTGAGCACGGCGCTTACGCCGGGATCCCCTGCTGGAACGGGCGCACAGGCTGGCTGACGCACGCCGCCACCGTGTTCCGCACCCATTACCCCACCGTCCGTCGTGAAGGCGACGAGCTGTCTCTCAAAGCGTTCCTGGCGGTGGGTGCGGCGATGAGCACCCCAGGGCGGATAGACCCGGCCACCGGACGTGATGCCCGCCAAGCCGTCGCCACCATCGCCATGCGAGCGGGATTTAGTGAGTCCGTGGTGCAACGTGCCCGCCGCTACCTCGGGGTGTTAGGGCTCGGTACGGAGGTGCTGCGGGGTCGGCAACGCACCCGGGATGAGCGGATGGCGTCCTGGCGGGTCGGCGACAAAGCCCGAGGGTGGGCCTCCGTCTGGGCGTTGCACCCCCGCCGACCCCAACCCGACGACCCCCCTGTGGACAGCCATCCCCAGGTCATAGCGTTGATTCAACAAACTGGAACCCCATCCGGTAACGGTCCCGTAGGGACCTCCCCTTCAGTAAGAAATTTGGTTTCTTCCCGACAACAATCCCGCTCTGCGGGCAACGAGGACGGCGCTCCGCGCCGCGCCACGACCAGAAGAGGTTGGAAACCGGGTCGGACCGCTCCAGACGGTCCGGGGCTAGCCCTAGCGAAGCGGTGGCGGGCACAGCCGAACTGTCCCGGATGGGCCAGACGGTTCAGCGCGGAAACCTGGTCACGGCCACTAGCGGCCTACGCCGCCCACGGGTGGACCGAACGCGACCTCACCCAAGCACTCAACGACGTCGCCGCGATGGGGATCCGGATCTATGACGACCCGCGCCGCCCCATCCCCTACCTGCTGATGTTGCTGCGGCGCAGCAACATCGAAGAACGCCCCACCATCCGCCTCGACGCCCAAGCAGCCGAAGAACTCGCCGCAGCCCGCCAACGGGCCGCCCAAGCCCCGCAACGCCGCGTCGAGCACCACCAGGCGCGGGGGTCGGCGATCGCCGCACTCAACGGGCCGGCGCGAGCTCAAGTGCTGGCCATCGCTGCGGGGGCAGCGCAACGGGCACAACGCCGCCGGCAACGTGCGAGCGAACGCAGATGACGCTGGCAGTAAATCGGTCAATGGAGGTCGACTGAGCTGTAACCAGTAACGGCGCGACGGCACGCCGTCATGCCGTTACACCAGTCAATACTGGATTGATCAGCGGGCTCAACGCTTTGGTCCCCTACCTGCGCGAACTCATCGGTGGGTGACAGGTGGGGCTACCGTTGGAGATATGAGTGAAGTTTCGCCTCTTAACGACCCGCTGGCGGGGTGGGACCCCCGGCGACGGGAAGCCCTTGAGCGATTGTGGGACGCCTTCTCTAGCGCCGGCGCGGGAGAAACGAGCCTGAGTGATGAGTTGATCAGCGAACGGCGAGCCGAGGCTGAAGCCGAGGATCGTCGGGTTTCGCTGCGTTGATTGTCCTTGACGCCTCGGCCTTTCTGGTGCTGGTTAATAAGGAGCCCGGCTGGGAACTTGTTGCTCGCCATGTGGTCGACCAGGACAGCACCATCAGTGCCGTTAACTATGCCGAAGTCCTGCAAAAAGCAGACCGTGTGGGCATCGCCGCCGAGAAGATCGACTCGCAGATGGACGCCCTCGGCGTCACAGTGAGTCCGTTCAACCGCCTCGATGCCCGCCTCACCGCGTCGTTCTACCGCCACCGCTCCGGACTGAGTCTTGCCGACCGGGTGTGTCTTGCACTCGCCCGCAGCGTCGCCAGCCCTGCCTTCACTGCCGATCGCTTGTGGAAGAACTGGGCTGCACAGCTCGGGGTGCAAGTCGTCGTCATTCGCCGGGAAGTACCAGTCGATTGATGACGGTATAACGGTGTGACGGCCTGCCGTCACACCGTTATACCGAAGCGATCCGCTTCTTTACCTGGTCGAACAGGGTGGTGTCGGTATGGAGTAGGTCCACGAGCGTCCGGATGACTTCGCTCTTGTCGACTTTACGAGCGGCCTCTCGCCGCAGCCGCAGAACGTCTTCGTCCAGCTCCATGGCGACTCGGGCGCTAAGGAGCACGGTGTATTTACTCATCCGCTCACCCGCCGAGCCTGGCGGCGGAGTCGGCCCAGTGCGTTTGTCGACCTGCAAGGCAAACCGATTGGGCTTCACTTCCCCAGTTGCCATCACACGCGGCTTCCGCTTAGCTCGCCCAGTACATCGGCGTACTCGCCGAAGTCTCGGATGACGGTCCCCCACACGTTGGCGTAGGCCTCGCGGAGGCTTACCTGCGATTCGAGCAGCGGTAGACCCTGCTCGGTCAACCCGGCCCGAGCGTCCCGAGCCGAGGTGGTCCCGACCCGGACCTTGGTCAGCAGTAGGTGTGTGGCCACGGGGTGGATAGCGGCCAGGTCGTCGACCATCTGCAAGACCCGGCCCAACTCACGCACGTCCATGAGACTCGGAGCGAAGGGCACTATCAGGTGATCGGTGACGGTGAGCGCTTGGCGCAGGATTGGGTCGTCCTCAACGGACGAGCGACCGGTATCGATGACGATGTGGGTGTAGTCGCAGGAGACCTCCTTGACCCGTTTAGCGAGATCTCGAGTCGCCCACTGGACGACCGCGGCCGGGAACTGCTCGCCCGCCTCTTCGGACCAACTCAAGATTGAGCCTTGAGGATCGGCGTCGACGATGAGCGTGCGGCTACTACGAGCCAGCAGGCATGCCAAATAGACGGCGCTCGTGGACTTGCCGACGCCGCCCTTTTTGTTGCCAAGGGTCAAGATCATGGCTAGCACCGTAACGTGGTGACGGCGTAACGGTGTGACGGCACGCCGTCAGTACGGCCAATTATTTGACAAGCGTAACCAGGGGCAACATCGGCAGCACACTGCCCGCCGCTGTCTGACTGGGGTACACCCCAACCCGACGTCAGGGCTCGGCGCTCCATACCGTCAAGTAAGGGTCGTCAGCGCGGTTGATTGACACGTCGGTGCCCGGGTTCTTAGAGTCCAACCTGACATATTAGGCGGGGGAGGACATCAT
>JAABUS010004078.1_pt1 | contig 21977 bp, 21 predicted proteins | sample 5560161 | NCBI WGS metagenome assembly JAABUS01 (sample SAMN10711885, study PRJNA513376) | rock metagenome | isolation source: Antarctica rocks | place: Antarctica: Victoria Land, Trio Nunatak nord | collected 2016-01-04
CATCAACGTCAGGTACGGGGCGACAAAGGCCCATTCGTCGTCCGTCACGTCGCTCGGGTAGGACTTGCGGGGCATCGTGCTCATTTCCTGAGTCTACGACCCCCCAAAGTCCATGACACCCTCTAGCCGAGTTGGGCTACGAAGCCACCTACCTGACGCTCTGGGACGAGTCAGCCTGGGCGGATGTCCGGCAACTCGGGACGGTCCGTCAGCGCTTCGGGCTCGACGTCGCGGCCGTCTTCGCCGAGGTCTTCATCGACGCGCCGGACAACGACCGCGGCAATGGGCGGATCATCGACCTGCTCCGGTCATTGGAGGGGACTCGGACGGTCGAATTGACGCTGCGCTGGCGCGATCCGGCCGGGACACCAGCCTCTACCGCGGGCGACGGCCCAGCCCGCCGCTGGCTGGAGCGGCTGCTGTCGATCGCGGCGGAGCGGGGGATTACCCTTGCCCTCTACCCGCACATCCGCTGGTGGCTGGAGCGGACCGAGGAGGCCGTTCGCCTGTGCCAGACGATCGACCACCCGCTGCTGCGAATGACCTTCCCGGCCTTCCACTGGTACGCCGTCGACGGTCGGGACCTGCCTCAGCGGCTGGCCGAGGCAGCACCCTACCTCTCGCTCGTCAACGTCTGCGGTAGCCGGCGCTACGACAATGGCAGCGGCAACCCGGCGACGATCGAACCGCTGGACGACGGCGAGCTGGACGTCTTCGCGGTGCTCGGCGCGGTTCGGGCGGTCGGCTTCGACGGCCCGGTTGGGATCCAGGGCTACTCGGTCGGTGGCGACGCCTACGCCAAGCTTCGCCGCTCGCTCGCCGCCTTTCGCGACATCGAGCGCCGGCTGGACGCGCACCCGGATTGGGCGACACTGCGGCCGCCTGGCTGACCCCGTCCCACGATCGCCGTGATGGCTCGGAGCCCGTGCAGGTCTGCCCGGTCGGAGCGGCCGGGACCGGTCCAGGGTGAGCCGGGTACGGTATCGTTTGAGCACCGAGTGTCTGGTATCCCCGAGAAAGGTCCGTCCGTTGCTGAGGAACGTCTTCAAGGTCGTCGCGATCGTCGAGGGATTCTCGTGGCTGGCGCTGCTGGTCGCGATGTTCTTCAAGTGGGTGCTGGGCCACGATGACGCCGTCGCCATCCCCGGCATGGTCCACGGCTGGGTCTTCATTGCCTACGTCGGGCTTGCCATCGCGATGTGGCGCACGCAGAGCTGGTCGACCCGGACGGGCATCATCGCCCTGGTCGGCGGCGTCGTCCCCCTCGGCACCTGGTGGGTCGAGCGGCACCTCGGCCAGCTGGAGCGGGAGTCGTCCCGCCCGGTCGCCGCTGCGTAGCCCCTGATGCCGTCCGATGAACCGCGAGCGCTCCGCTTCCGTGACAGGGAGCGGGGCGTCGCCATTCCCGGCGATGCCCGGCCATGAATGGACCGGGCTCAGGCACGGCGCGGAGCGTCCCGACGTAGCGATCCGTCGAATGACCGAATGCGCACGGGCACTCGGTCTGGGGACCGTTTTCCGGTGGGATCAGATCAAGCGCCGCTGCGACGTTTCTTCGTTCTTGGGGCGGAGTCGGGAGTACTCCAGCAGGTCGGCGACGGTCGCTCCGCGTGAGTGCCACTCGTTGACGTTGTTCTCGCCCAAGATGACGTAGTTCCAGGTCCGGTCGTCGCGCTGGTCGGGTTCAAGCGTGTTGATCTGCTCGCACCAGGCGATGGCGGCTCGCCGCTTCCGCTGGACGTTCTCATCGCTGACCATGTTCTGAGCTTTGGTCTCGACGATGAAGATGTCGTCGTAGGTCCGAACAAGGAAATCAGGCGAGTAGGTCGCCGGCATGCCGTCCGCCTTGAGATACGGCCGGTGGAGGAACCAGTGCTTGCGCTCGTCGATCCTGACGACAGCCTCGATCTGACCGTCATTGTCGGCCCACTGGACGAAGCGCCGCTCCAGCCCGCCGTTCTGAGGCGGGATGCGTGTCTTGACGTAAATGCTCTTCCTGACGTCGACGGCGGTACTCGTTCGGACCGAGATCGAATCGACTTCTGACAGGGCGTGGTGGGTGACGATTGCGCCCTGGACCTGCTGGTTGGCGGAGGTCTCGATGAGCGCAGTGGCGAACGTGCTTGCCACGTAGTTCGCCACATCATCAAGGAGCAGGACGCGCCAGTTCTCATTGGCCAGTGGGTCGAGCTTCTCCCCGAACAGTCGGTTGCGAATGTAAGCGTCCAGCCAGCCGACGAGTTGGGGCCGATACGCCTGCATGATTGGGAGATTGCGCATCTCGGCGTACCGGTTGGAGCGTGACTTCGCGATCATTCCGGTCTGGAGCGCCCCGGCGATTCGCGTCGTCATCTTCATGAGGTATTCGTTGTACCCGTCGGCGGTCATCGCCCCGCCGTCGACCCTGTACTCGCCATATTGGGTTCGGGTCTGGGCATCCTCCGAGACGAAGCGATCACCTCGGCCGATGGTGCTCTTCAGGAGATCGAACGGAAACCTGCTGACCGGCAGCGCCATGGTATCGACGGCCGGTTCGACCAACTCTTCCTCGGCATCCTGCACGATCTCGGGAATGCGGAAGTCAAAGTCGCCATAGTCCTCCCGGAGACCAACGGTCTCGACATCGCCGGTGGAGTCCGTCGCCTCGACCTCTCGGTCATCGACCTCGGCCGCGAGCCCGCCGGTGAGCAAGTCGTCGTAGAACGCAGCGAAGGCAGGGTGCTCGACGATGAAGAGCACGTCGAAGTAGTTGGTCGGCTGCTGCTTCTTCCGGAACCGCTCCCGCGTCTCCCGCTTCTGCTCGTCGATCGCGTCGTCGTCGCGCCACATCAGGCGGAGCCCGCGGCCAATCGTCTGCTCCAGCAGGATAGACGCCTCGGTCTTGCGTAGTGGCACGATGACGCAGATGTTGTTGACATCGAACCCTTCCCGCAGCATCAGGACGCTGACGATGACCTTGGGCTGGGTGTGCCGGTCGACATCGAACAGCCGCTCGCGGGTCTTGTCCCACTCCGCCTTTGGGACCTCGCCCTTACGGTTGGAGTCGACGACCAGAATGTCAGCCGCGTCCATCCCGGTGGACTTCAAGAACTCCTCGACAGGGCCGGTGACCGACGTGTCCTCGCAGATCACCATCAACTTCGGGTACTTCGCCGGATCGACCGTCTGGAAATCGGCCTCCAGCTTCTGCCGCTTGGTCAGACCAGCACGAAGCATGACCCGCTGCCCCTCAGACAGACCAATCACCCGGCCGCTCTCGTCGCGCTCGGCCCGGAAATCCAGCTCCTGGGCGGCGAGGTCGCTGCGTTTGTCCAGCGCCAGTGCCTTGACCAGCCCGGCGCTCATGGCCGCGTTGAGGTCGAAGTCGACGACGATGTGCGGGAAGTACTCGCGACGCTTCTGCTTGCCGCCGCCGGTCTCGTTGTAGGGGGTGGCGGAGAAGTCGATCTGGACGAATCGGTGGCCCTTGGTCGCGGCGATCTCGGTCAGACTGCGCTGCCACTCGACTTCGGTGACGTCGCCCCGGTTGCGGATCTCATGGATGTGGTGGGCCTCGTCATTGAAGACGAGCAGGTCGGGCAAGTCCTTCAGCGACTGGAGCGGCCCGCCGCGGGCGTAGCGCCGGTCGAGCGTGTCGAGCGCGTTACCACCGGACGTGCCCGGCGTGATCGGGAAGAAGCTCTCGACCACCATCTTGGGGTCGATGTCAGTCCCAGGCGCGTCCACGGCATCGTCGTCGACGAAGTCCGGATCCTCCTCGCCGGCCAGCAGGTGCCAGTTGGTGATGGCGATCATGCCGCCGCCCGTGACCTTGGTGCCGATGTCGGCCTTGGTCACGACCGACGACTGGAGGAAGCCGAAGACCGGGTCGCGGTAGGTGTCGGGCACGAACAGGTCACGAGTGGCGTAGATGTCCGAGGTCTGGAAGTCACGGGCGCCGCCACGCTCCTTGCCCTGGAAGGAGTCGAGCAGGCGGTCGTAGACGATCAGGCCGGGGGCGACGAGCAGGAAGTTGCGCGTGAAGCGGGCGTCCTCAGGGTTGGCGACCCGGTTGAGGTACTGCCAGATCAAGAGGGCGTTGAGTACCCACGTCTTGCCGGTGCCGGTCGCCATCTTGGCGGCGTACTTCGGGTGCTGGTGGCGGGGCTGGCTGACGCGATCGAGCATCCCCGGCTGGAGCAGCGCCTGCGGGACGACCTCCCGGTACAGCCCGGCCAGCGTCTGGGTGCCCAGTACCTCGTGCGCGTAGATGACGGCGACGATCGCGCGGCGCTGCCCCTCGTGGAAGTTCAGGAAGCGCTCGTCGCAGTAGTCGCGTCCGAACCAGAACCGGAGCAACTCGGCGGTGACGGGCGTGACTTGCTCCATGATCTCGCAGGGGCGGCCGTCGCGGATGGCCTGGATCTGCTCGTCGATCCGGTCGGCGATTCCGGCAGCGAGCGGGAACAGCTCGGCGGTGGCGATCATCGACTGACCTCCACCCCATCGACCACGACCTCGGACTCGAACCCGAAGACGTCCACGGCCCGGATGCAGACCCGGCGCGGCCCATCCTTTCGGGGTAGTTGCAGTGTCGCTCTGGTCACCACCCGGAGCGGGTCGCTGTCACTCTCGGTGTTGCCGCGGTAGTCCTGCCAGACGGAGCGGAAGAGCTCGCCGTCGTAGTCGGGGTCGACGGCCCAGTACTCGATCAGGGCCAGCGGTTCGGCGTTGGCGACCCGCTGCAGCTCGGCCTTGTTCTTCTCGTCGAGGTTGATCGCGTCCGGCGAGAGCAGGACGTAGTTGTCCAGCCCGACCGACAGCTCCTCGCCGTCCCTTGTCGCCTTGCGTCCGACGACGTGCGCCTGGAGGTACTGGAGGCTGGAGAACCGGACCTCGCCGGCCAGCTTTTCAGAACCCTTCTTCTTGAGCCGGTCGAGCAGGTCGGGCGGGATGACCAGCACTTCCAGCCGGTCGTCCTTGAGCGTATCGACCTCCCGGCCGATCCCGGCGGTGAAGTTCCAGCCCAGCACGACGACGCGGTCGAAACCGCCCATGACCGAATCCCGCAACTGCTGGGCTCGGCGCAACGTCGAGAGCGTCGTCAAGCGCGACGGACTGTCGGCGAAGACCAGCGTACGGCTGTTCGGCAAGCGTCCGAGGTTACGGGAGACGTTGGCCTCGGCGGGCAGGGGCAGGGCGCCGAACAGCTTGATGACGATCTCGGCCAAGTCCCCAACGCGGTACGACCGTCCGAGCGTGGACCGGGCCTGCTCGACCTGGTAGTCACCGATCGCCTGATAGAGGAACGGCTTGGCGTCCTGGTCGATCAGCCGCTTGCGCGTGATCATCGTCGCCGGCTTGCCAAGGTCCGTCGCGATCCATCGCCGCCCAAGTTTTTCCGCCACGGCGGCCGTGGTGCCGGAGCCGACGAAGAAATCGGCAACAAGACCTCCTGGTGGACATGATGCGTTGATGATCCGGTCCAGCAGTTTCTCGGGCTTTTGAGTCCCATAGTCAGTCCGCTCCTTTGCTACAGGATTGACAGGTGGAATATCTTCCCAAACTGACGAGACGATATCGCCTTCCACTTCATCCAAATAGATCCGTCTGGTGCCACCTCCGGTTGGATTTACATCACCACGATATAATCGACCGTTCACGTCAGGCTTGAAACGCTTTAGATACTCGGGCGAGTGTGGCTTGTATTGTGTCCTCCAGTAAGCATCAGAACTCTTCCTATAGACGAACAGGGTGTCGTGTTTTCTGGGGAAGTTCTTGGCGGTGGCCCGCTTGAATCCAAAATAGGGCCAGACGATTTCGTTGATGAAATTCTCCTTGCCGAAGACTTCATCCAGTGCGAGGCGAACATAGGGACCGACGTGCCAATCCAGATGAACGTAAATCGAACCAGGAGCTGAGAGCATCTCACGCATCAGTAGAAGACGAGGTGTGATCATGGCTAGATACGACGCCGTACCCTCTGACCATGTATCTGAATAGGCGAATTGTTCGAGGACCGTTGGGCGCTGCTCCAACTCGGTCTCAGGTAGAGTGATCTTCGTGCGGTAATCGGCCTTGGAATCGAACGGCGGGTCGATGTAGATGAGGTCGATCTTGCCCCTCAGTGACCCGTCGCCCCCCCCGTTTGTCTGCGAGTCACCGGCCAGCAGAGCGGCCATGGCGAGCAGGTTGTCGCCGTAGATGAGCCGGTTGTGGGCGGTCGCGTCGGAGCCGGTGCCGCGGAACAGGTCGGGGCGCATGGTGTCGCGGGACGGGATGACCAGCTCGCGGGTCTGGAGGGTGACGCGGTTGCGCCCCTCGAGCTGCTCGAGGATCTGGGCCGCCTGCCGCTTCCCGTTGGCCACGATGCCCGGCAATTCTTCCAGCAACGACTTGGCCATCGGTCTCCCTGTCTCTCGCGCCGTCGCAGCCAGACGTCATCGTCTGCCTGTTCCCGCTGCGCTCTCGATTTCAGACAGAGCGAACCATACCTGATCGAGGTGCATGCCCGTAAGCGCCGTGCGGCGATACCCGGCCATGAATGGACCGGGCTTAGGGACGATGTCGCGGCTCGATTGATAGCATGGATTAGTTACCCGCTCGGATATCTACCGCTTCACTGACGATCGCATCTCGAGGAAGCTGGGACGTCACCTCAAAGGATTTCTTGAGAAAGACTATGTGTTGCAGAACGAATGATCTGTTCGTACACTTCCTGTTAGCTCACCCGTCATGATTAGAGTGTGACGAACGGAAGGATATGCTAATGATTACCATTGTGACCGAACTTGATCGGTTGTACTCAGAGACAGACACGCTCCGTGATTGGATGCGCTGGCCGCAAACTTCCCACGAGGCAACGGATCAGCATGCTCGGTATGCGCAGCGGATTTATCTTGCATGGTTCAATACAACACGGTTATTACTTCCCTCCTACTATCATGAACTTTTCATTGAACCGTTCGAGGGCAAGCCAACGACGTTTGCGGGGCTGACATCAACGACACCCCACATCCGGGCGTATATTACCGATCCGCTCAAAAAGGAAGCTGAGGTCAGTTCCCGAGATATCGTTATTGCAATCGCTAGTTCCTCATCGTCCAGAAGGAACTGGGATACCGAAGAGCGGAAGATGATATGGGCCTATTCCTTTGACCGCTTCTTCCATGAACCGTTCCAACGACAGATCAATGCCCTGCTCGAAGCCCGGTCATACTTTGTAGCAGAGGGAGTCGTAAAGCCTCTGCTGCCAAACGCTGCTCCTCCGCTAGCTGGTGTGTACCTCCATCCTCGTATACTGGCAGTGGCAGCGGAGCGATTTGCATCGGGGCACTTCGATGACGCAGTCGAGAACAGCATTCTAGCGGTCAACGAGGCTGTCCGAGAGAAGACTGGTAGCGATGCCGAAGATGGTCAGTCGCTTATGCAACATGCATTTGGTCCATCCGGCGGAACGCTGCGCCTTTCGTCGAATCCAAAAGAGCAGAAGGCCTATATGGACTTGTTCGTCGCGGCTTGGGGAGCAGTCCGAAATCCTCGCGCCCACACGACGAACTCGCGGGATGAGGCACAAGCGGCGATCGAGTTGATCGCGTTCGCCTCAGCTCTTATGCGCTTCGTCGACGCTGCGGAGATTGCCGGAAGTCAGTAGAGACTACCCGGCACTGTTGTCTCTTGTTGATTCTTCTACGTTAGTGTCTCGGTCCGGGGGATCGCTGGGCTGCTCGGCGGCGTCGCCATCGCATCGGTCGGGCACCGCGTCCACGAGACGCGGCTGGTTACGGCCGGCGCGCTGGTGCTCGGGCTGGGCATCATCCTGATCGGCGTCGCGCAGAGCTTCGTCGTCACGCTCGTCGTCATGGTCGCGATGGGCCCCGCCATCGCCGCCTTCCAGACCGGGCTCGCCACGCTGCTCCAGAAGAACTCCGAGGACGCCACCCGGGGTCGGGTCTTTGGGCTGCTCGGGACGGGGTCGGGCCTGATCACGCTGGTCGCCAGCCTGGCCGGCGGCGGGCTGGCCGAGATCTTCAGCCCGCCGGTCGTCGTCGCCGCATCAGGCGTGCTCTACCTGCTGCCGGTCGTGCTGACGGTGGTCGTCCTGCGGAAGTGGAGAGAACAAGCCGGCGTCTGATTCTACCTTCTGGATAGCTCGGGGTTTCGATTGGTCCGTCAGCCCCGAGTCTTTCTCTGGCTCAGGCTGATAAGTACGATGCGTCTCGCAAGGGCGTGGCTCAGTGTGATGCAGGGAGTGCCAGTGCTGTCACGGTGGAGACATCGAAGGGCTGATGAACAACCAATGGCGCCGGCAGTGACGGCGGTATCAGATGGTGTCTCCGTCGAAGAGGTCTATCACGACGCGGCGCTTCAATTCCTCGATTTGCAGATCCGTACGAATGAAGTCCTCGATGCCCGTACGTATCAGATCTTCACGATTGGCAGTACGGTCCTGCCGCTCACCTTCGCCCTTCTAAACCTCACCACCAATGAGGCGCCTCGAACAGCAGGGTGGGCACTCGGCGCCGCGCTCTTCTTCGTATGTCCTGCTGATCGTGTGCGTCGGTCGCGCAACGCGCCAACGCCTGCTAGCGTATCGGCTTGACATTGCCGCCCTGGCAGATCAGGTTGCCGGCTACCGCTCACTGTCCGAGGGCGGTAGCGTGTTGCGCGAATGGGTAGCCAACGAGTATCTCGCGTCCATCAACGAGAATCGGCCCCTGCTCGCAAGCAAGGGCCGGTGGATCGGACGAGCGACGGCGATGCTATTTGTCGAGTGCGTCTGCCTTGCGATTGCCGCGGGACTGACGCTCTTTCTCTGACAGTTCTTTCTTCGATGGCGCGAAGGGATACGGTGTCATGATGATGTAGTTGGGTGGTCCCGGCGGTGGCAAAGGCGGGCGCGTGGTTGACTTGGGTGTCGGTGTGGTCGCCATTGAACGCGCTCCTTTCCTGTCTGTATCGAGTATACCGTGCTGACCAATAGTGTCTGCTCCGGTCTCCACCCGCGGTCCGGCACCCTGATCGAACGCCCGCCGTGTGGTTCGGTCAAAGCAGCGGGGCCTGCGTGGCGTCCGAGATGTGCTGCCGCCACGAGTACTGTGGCTCGAAGCCGAGCAGGTTGCGGGCGCCTTCGATCGCGAACAGTGACTGATAATCGCCGAGCTCATGACGGATCTCGACGTCGGGGAAGACGGCCTGCATCAGTTCGGCGGTTGGGGTTGTCATGACCGTGTCGATCGCCGCGATGATGACGTTGTGCGACCCCTCGACCGGCGCCTCCAGCCCGAGCCGGCAGGACTGGGCGACGTCGCGGACGTCGATGTAGCTCCACAGGTTCCACTTCCGCGCCGCCGGGTCGCCCCAGGCGCCGCGCAGGGTCTCGTACTCCTCCGGCCGGAAGATGTTGGAGAAGCGCAGCCCGACGAACGGGATGCCGGACCACGCCGAGACGTGCTCGGCCATCGTCTCGGCGACGACCTTGGACAGCGCGTAGGTCGAGGTCGGGTGAGGGAAGTGGGCCTCGTCGATCGGGACGTAGCGCGGCGGAACGTCGAACGGCAGCCCAAGGGTCGTCTCACTAGACGCCCAGACGACGCGCTTCAACCCGAGCAGCGCGGCCGCTAGGAAGACGTTGCTGTTCATCGCCGTGTTGACGGTGAAGGTATGGGCCGGGGTCGAGATGTCGCCGGAGGGGATGTTGGCGAGGTGGACGACACCCTCGCAGCCGGCCAACGCCTCGACGGTCTGGCCGTAGTCCGTCACGTCGACCAGCTTCACCCGCGCGCCGAGGTCACTCGGTCCGGCGGCGACATCGACCGCGACGACCTCGTGCCCGTGAGCGAGCAGGTCGCGGACGACCGCCTGGCCCGCCTTGCCGCTGGCTCCCGTTACGCAGACTCTCATGGGGTTCGGTCCTTCTCACTGTCATCCACCAACGCCTACCATCGTCCAGCAGGCAGTCTCACCAGGCGCGGTCCCTGCAAGAAGCTGACCGGGCCGGGCCAGCACAACCCGTCAGAGCCAGTCCCGCCGGTCATTGCGGCTGCCCGATCACCGATGTCCCAGCCGGGCTGATCGGAGATTCTCCTGGCCCTGGCAGCCCGGTCATGTCGATTTCGAGCGTGTCCGTGCATCGGTTAGAGTGAGGCACTCTTGCCTCGACTGGACGACGACAGTGAGCGACAGGGAGAGACATGGCGAACTACCTGATTCTGATCTACGACAACGAAGCCGAGTGGGCCCGCGCGGACCCGTCAGTGTCCAGCGAGACCACCCGTCTGCACGGCGAATTCGCCCAGAAGAACGGTCGCGCTCTGCGGGGCGGGGAGCGGTTGGCGGGGAGCCATACCGCAACGTCGATCCGGTCGCTCAGCGACGGCACGATGTCCGTCACCGACGGGACCTTCGCCGAAACGAAGGAAGTCCTTGGCGGCTACTACGTGATCGAGGCCGCTGACCTCGATGAGGCACTGGCGATCGCGCGACAGGTGCCAGCGACATTCGGTGGGGTTGAAGTCTGACCAATCATGGCCGGCTAGCGAATGAGCCGCACGGAAGATCCGGAGCGGGTCGCCCGTGCAGTCGCGAAGGCCCACGCCGAAGAGTGGGCCTTCGTCCTCGCGACGACGGTGCGGTTCACGCAGGATCTCGATCTGGCCGAGGACTGCGTCCAGGATGCCTACGCCCAGGCCCTGGTGAACTGGCCGGTCTCGGGTATCCCCCGGCGACCCGGCGCCTGGCTGACGACCGTCGCGACGCGCCGGGCGCTGGAGCAGTACCGGCGGGCGGCGACGCTCGCCCGGAAGCTGCCGCTGCTCATCACCGATGCCACTACGCTCCAGTCGATCGACGCGGCGGACGAGGCGACCTTTCCGGACGACCGGCTCCGGCTGATCTTCACCTGCTGCCATCCGGCAATCGCCCCGGACGCCCAGCTCGCCCTGACCCTCCGGCTGGTCTGCGGGTTGACCTCGGCGGAGGTGGCGCGGGCGTTCCTGGTCAGGGAGGCGACCATGCAGGCCCGGATCACCCGAGCCAAGCGGAAGATCGCCGAGGCGCGGATCCCATACCGCACCCCGGGTCCGGACGACCTGCCAGAGCGCGTCGGCGTCGTGCTCGACGCCATCCACTTGCTCTATTCCTCAGGCTATACCGCCGCCGCCGGGAACGACCTCATCCGCACTGACCTCGCTGCCCGCGCGCTCGATCTTGCGACCATGATGCGGACGCTCCTGCCCGGGAACGCCGAGGTAATGGGGCTGCTCGCGCTCCTGCACCTGACCGAAGCGCGGCGTCCGGCGCGCGTCCGCGACAGCGGGGAGCTCGTCCTGATGGAGGACCAGGACCGCGATCTCTGGGACCGTGCCGCCATCGCGGACGGGCTGACCCTCCTCCATGCCGCGCTGGCGCACCCTCCGGCGGGGCGCTACACCCTCATGGCGGCCATCGCCGCCGTCCATGCTGAGGCGCCGGACTGGGATGGGACCGACTGGCACCAGATCGTCGGCCTCTACGACATCCTCCTGCGGCGGTGGCCGTCACCCGTCGTCGCGCTCAACCGGGCCGTGGCGCTGTCATTCGCCGAGGGACCGGCCGTCGCGCTCGAGGCGCTCGGGGCGCTCGCGGCCGACCCGCCCCTTACGTCCTACGCCTATCTCGCGTCGACCCGCGCCGACTTCCTCAGGCGGACGGGACGAACCGGGGAGGCGCTGGCGGCGTATGAGGAAGCCCTGAGCCTCACCGAGAATGCCGCCGAAGCCGATTTCCTGTCGCGCCGGATCGACGCATTGTGCGCCAGCGGGGCCAGTGAGCAGGATCCTGCTCGCTGACGCCACCGGGCACCAGGCCCTCCCTGGCGGCCTCGGACGGATACACGCTCCGGCCGTCCGCACGGTCAGGTTCGATCGGCAAGACACCAGGGCCGCGGCGTCGCGCGGGCACGCTGACTGGCGACCCACTGACGGCGGTCGCGCTGCAGGTGGTCCGGCCGACCCCGAGGCGTTGTCGATCCGGCGGATGCACTCGCTTCCCGCGCTAGTCCCGGAAGTTCACGTAGAGGGCGTAGATCACCCCCGGCACCCAGACGGCGATCGTCAGGATGACGCTGAAGATGAACGAGATGCCGAAGCCGCGCTTCAGGAAGACGGCGGCCGGCGGCAGGACGAAGCAGAGAATCAGACGAAGGATCGTACCGAGCATGACGGTTCCTCCTGGGGGTTCCGGCCGGCGACCAGCGCCCGGCCGGATCGTAGCGGGGTCGCGTTCCGGCCCCGCTCGCAACGTTTTCTCGTGCCAGCATACCGGCCCCGGTGGGCGAAGACATAACGGACCTGTCACGCCGGTGTGACCAATGCTCCGCTCAGCGCCGACGCCGGTGCCGGTGCCGAAGTGATGCTTGCTCATTCGGGTCCGCACGGCCCGACGCCACAGCTGGCCGGGCGTTCATGGCGAGCTGCTGGGTCAAAGCGGCTCCGGCAGCCAGTGGACCCGAAAGGCGTCGACTTCCAGCGTCACGCCGGCCGCCAGGGCCCGGCCGAACGTCTCGTCGTCCTCCTGGTTGAAGGAGGCGATGCTGCCGCGGCGTGGCGGGCCCTCGACCGTCGCCACTTCGTAGCGGGGAAAACGTGTCGCCGATCGGTTCTGGAAGTCGGCGTCATACCAGTCGGCCCGACCGGCGATGCGGACCATCACTTTGCTGGGAGATTCGTTGCCGGTGTCGTCGGTCTGCTCGCAATCCATCTGGCCGGACCTGCCCTTCCACGCGTCCTACGTCTGGACATCCAGGAAAGTCCGATCCGGACCATCATAGCCGACGCGGTCTGACCGACCGCTTTCGGGCGGCTCAACTGAGTCGTTCTGGCGACGCGACGGTGCGCTCGTTCTCGATGGTCCCCGTGTTCAGCGTCGTGTTCGGCTCCAGCAGGATCAGCTGGCACTCCTCGGACAGCGCCTCCGGCATGTGCTCGGTGCCGTGCGGGACGATCAGGAATTCGTTCGGTTCCAGGTCGATCACCCCGTCGGGCAGATGCATCCGCAGACGGCCCCCCACGACGAGGAAGAGTTCGTCCTCCGTCTCGTGGTGGTGCCAGTGGAACGACCCGCTGATCCGGACGAACTTGACCTGCATGTCGTTGATGTCGCCCGCGACCCGCGGGTTCCAATGGTCCGAGAAGCGGCTGAACCCGGCCGCGATGTCGACCTTTCGCAGTTCCACGTCCGTCCTCCGTCCGCGCCGCCGGGTGTCGTCCGCTCAGGGTAGCAGGGTCTCCAGTCGCGACACGGCGGCCGGTGGCGGCGCATTCTGCGATAGGATCAGGGCCGGAAAGGGTGCGTCCATCCGTTGGACGACTCGATCGATGCAGAGACGACAGGGAGAGAGCACCCATGGCCGAGGCAACCCGGGCGGACGTGAGCACGCAGGTCGCCCAGACGGTGGCCCACCGGCGCTGGCCTGAATCGAAACGGACGATGAGCTTCGGCCTGATGGTCCCGCTCGGTGAGGGCAGCGCCTACGGCGGCACCGACGCGCCATCGTTCGACCAGATCCTGGAGGTCGTCCGCGGTGCCGATGCCGCCGGGGTCGAGATCGCCTGGTTCGCCGATCACTTCTCGGTCCCGCCGTCGAAGGACATGGACCGTGAGCGTGGCTGCTGGGAAGCGTTCAGCCTGATGGCCGGGCTGGCCGGCGCGACCAGAGATCTCGGCATCGCCTACGGCCCGATGGTGGCCTGCGCGACGTTCCGCAGCGCCGGGCTGCTGGCCCGGATGACCGAGACGATCGACGAGATCAGCGGCGGCAAGTTCATCCTCGGGCTTGGCGCCGGCTGGCACCGCCCGGAGTACGACGCCCATGACTACCCGTTCGATCACCGGGTGAGCCGCTTCGAGGAGATCATCCACGTCGTCAGCCAGATGCTCCGCGAGGGCGGTTCGACCTTCTCCGGGCAGTACACCCAGACCGACGGCGCCTTCAACAGACCGGCCGGGCCGCGAGCCGCGAGCGGCGGAGCGCCGATCCTCATCGGCTCCTCCGGCGACCGGATGTTGGACATCCTCGCCCGCTACGCCGACGCCTGGAACACCGGCTGGGAGTACGAGATCGACGCCGTCCGGGACAACTTCGCGAAGCTCGACGCCGCCTGCGAGAAGGTCGGCCGCGACCCGAACAGCGTCGTCCGGACCGTCGGCGGCAACGTCGGGCTTGAGGGCGCGACCGGCCGCCGGGGCAAGATGCTAACCGGGAGCGACGACGAGATCGTCGCCCGGTTCATCGAGTTCCGCGACTTAGGCACCGACCACTTCATCGTCGGCCTCGACCCCGCCACCCCCGACGCCGTCACCCACCTTGGCCGTCTGATCGCCCAGTTCGACAAGGCCTGACGTCGGATCATGATGCTTGACGTCTGAACCCTCCTCGTCCTCCCCGGCGACATCCTCTCGGTCGCCGGCGAGACGACGGAAACCGTGCGTCCCGGTCCTGGGCCAGGAGGGCGCGGGACCGGGACGAAGGGATGGTGGCCCCGGTGACCGTGCGTTCGGCCAGGGACAGAGGAGGGTTCGGCCGTTCGCTTCACCGACCCTCGAGTGATCGTCGCTAAGCCTGGCCAGCGCGTCGGGTCTGACCAACCTCGCGATCTGCGAAGATGGCGCACCGGCCGACTCAGGGCGGGACGCGGTTCACGGCCCAGAGGCGGTTCGATGGGAGTACTGCGACGATGTCCGAACTAGTCCGCGTCGGTCTCATCGGTCTCGGCGAAGTCGCTCAGGTCACGCACATCCCCGTGCTGGGCAATCTCGGCGACCGATTCGCCATCACCGCGATCTGCGACGTCTCGCCGGAGCTCGTCGACGCGATCGGCGATCGGCTCCACCTGCCGGCCAGCGCCCGCCACACCGTGGCCGATGACCTCGTCGCGCGGGACGACGTCGACATCGTCTTCGTCCTGACGAGCGACGAGTACCACGCGGATCAGGCGGTCGCCGCCCTGGGCAGCGGCAAGCACGTCCTGATCGAGAAGCCGATCGCCCTGACGATTCCCGACGTCGAGCGGATCGTCCGGGCCCGGGACGCGGCCGGCCGGCAGGTCGTGGTCGGCTACATGCGCCGCTTCGCCAGCGCCTTCGAACTGATGCGCGACCGGCTGCCGGAACTCGGTCCCATCCGCTACGTCCGCGTTCGGGACATCATCGGCGAGAACCGGCTGATCATCGAGCAGGTCCAGCCGGTGCTTCGCTTCGATGACCTGACCGATGCCCAGAAGCGGGACCGGACCGACCGGGGCCGGGAGCAGGTCGCGGCGGCGATCGGCGAGAGCGGGCTAGAGCTGACCCGCGCCTACCGGATGCTCTGCGGGCTTGGCAGCCACGACCTGTCGGCGATGCGTGAGCTGATCGGCGTGCCGGACCGCGTCGTCGCCGCCGAGAGTTGGTTGGGTGGCGGCTTCATGGCCGCGATCTTCGCGAAGGACGACTATCGGATCACGTTCGAGATGGGCGTCGACCGACAACGCCGCTTCGACGCCCACATTACTGTCTACGGCGAGACCGGCACGATGACGGTCACCTACGACACGCCCTACATCCGCCACCTGCCCACGACCCTGACGGTGGAGCGGACCGAGGGCGAGGCGTACCACGTCGAGACGATCCGGCCGACCTTCACCGACCCGTACACCCGCGAGCTGATCCACGTCCACGATGTGCTCCACGGCCGGGCGACGCCGAAGACGACGCCCGAGGATTCGCTCGACGACCTGCGGCTGTTCCGGCAGATCATCGACCGGGCGCGGGAGGGTCAGGCGTAGTCCGGCCGCTGATGCCCCCCGTCGACGACCTCCGACCGTGCCGCGCGGATCGTCGCTAAGGCACGGACATGGGCGTTCCCATCAGCCGGGTGGGCGGTGGACTTCCGGGGCATCGCTGCTAGAGTGGGAGCGCCTCGGTACGGTCTCCGATAGCTGACCGGTGGTGACGCCGCGCCGTCGCGAGGAGCACTCCCATGCCTGTGACGTCCTCTGCCCGTCGACCGCGCCGCCTGTCCCTCCTGACCGTCGGCTGCCTGGTCCTGACGCTGATCGGGTCGATGACGGTTCCCCGGCCCGCGGTGGCCAGATCCCAGCCCGGGCCTACCGACCCGATCGACCTCGCCGCGCTGCAGCCCGGCGTCGTCGACCTCGAGGCCGCGGGGGTCGATGGTCTCGTCCCAAGCTCGATCAACGACGCCGACACCCTGAGACAGTACCTCGGCTTTCAGACCTTTCCGGACGACGACGCCTACCAGGACCAGTACGACACGCTCGACGCGGCCGGGTTCGTCCGGAACTTCCAGACCTGGTGGGCCGACGAGGCGGCGATCCTGGCCAACAGCGCTGGAGATGGCTTCGCGCCGGAGACGCAGGTCCGTTTCTACGCCACTCAGTTCGCGGACGCGGGAGGAGCGGCCGACGCCTTCGATGCGAATGAATCCGGCGACACCGATATCGACGGCGCCGACATCGATCTCGGGGATGCGACCGATGTCAGCGAGGCCAGCACGGCCGCCGACGGGGTCGCGCTCGACGGCGTCGATGTGACCGTCCGGGTGGGTGCGCTCAACGTCGGTGTCCTGGTCTGGACGCAGGCGGGTAGCCCGATCCGGGGCGACGAGTTGCTGATCGCGACCGACCTGATCGGTGCCTATGTCGACCGGATCGGAGCGTTCGATCGGGGGGAGTTGCCGACCGACACCATCGGGCTCGACCCGGTCCGGTTCGTCGGCGCGTCGCTCTACACCGCAGTCGATGGCTACCTCGTTCGCGATGGCGAGCCGGTCTGGGCCTACGCCGGGACATCGCCCACGGAGCGCGACGACCTCACCGGGAACCTGGTCGACGCCGGGGTGACCGACCAGTACGAGATCCGCCAGATCCTGGTGACCGAGGAGTTCGCCGGCGAGGCGTTCGGCTACATCCTCGACAGCCTGGTCACCTCCTACGAGACCGAGGACCAGGCCCGCGACACCTTCACGACCGCCCGCGACGACTGGAAGGCGATTGGCTACGACGTCACGGCGCTCGGTGGTGCCCCCGAGGCCGGCGATGAGTCGATCGCCTTCCGGGCCGTCGATGCCGGGGGAAACGACTTCGTCTCGATCATGACCTGGCGTGACGGCGCGACGATCCACCGCGCCTACATCAACCTCCCGGTCCGCTTCGCCGAGCCGGAGGCCCTGTTCGCGCTGGTCGATGCCCAGGTCGGCTGCCTCGGCGACGGGACGTGCTGGCGAAACCAGGGGCTGCCCGATGAGATCGCTGCCGATGCCGGGCCGGTTGCCGACGCCAGTGCCAGGCCGTCGGGCGGTACGCCAGGGGCCGATGACGAGACCGGGACCCCGGTCGCGGACGATGGCGGCGCGACGCCCGAGTCGACCGGTGACCAAGCGAGCTACCAGAGCGTCGACCTCGGCTTCTCCCTCGCCTGGGATGAGACGGTCTGGGCGGAGGTAGCCGACTATGAGCCGTTCTTCGGCGTGGAGGGGCTCCGGCTCGACCATGCCGACGGCGGCACGCTGTTCATCGAGGTCCAGGATTCCCGCTCGGCGCGGACGGTCGCCGGCTGCGTCGCAAACCTGAGCGACATCGTCCTGAGCGAGGGAGGCGTCGCCGACGTCGAGCCGGCGGTGGACGCGGACGGTGGCGAGATCGCCGGGGAGTCGGATGGCGTGGCCTTCGCGGCCTACGCGATCACGTTCGGAGGGGACGACGGGCTCGACTACTTCGCCTGCGCGACGCTGGTGGATGGCGAGTCGGCCGTCGGCTTCATCTACATCACCAGTGCGCTGGATACCATCGAGCGCCAGCTGGCCGACGTCGAGGCGATCATTGCCTCCTATGACGCGGGGTAGTCTCTGGGCGGCAGCGTCACAGCGAGCCACGCGATCGAACCTGTACGGATGTCGTACCTACCCGATTCGCCCCGCCACCGTTCAGACACCGGTGACCGGTAGGGGTCGGCTGAGCGTCCGGAGCGATGGCAGGAACAGCATCGCGACGGGCAGCGCGACGTTGACCGCGACGAAGACCGCCAGCGTCGCCTGGAGCCCGATCCCCGACAGCAGGAAGCCGTAGGTGAGGATGCCAACCGGCAGGGTGCTGGCGCCGACCGCGCTCCAGGCACCGAAGACCCGCCCCCGCATTCCCGCCGGGATCTGCTCCTGCATCACCGACATCGACATCGGGTTGATCGGCTCGAAGGTGCTGGCGCTGACGAAGATCGCCGCCGCGATCACCCACCACGGCGGGACCGCGAGCAGCACCGTGAAGCAGAGCGCCCGCATGGCGAACCCGCCGTAGAGCAGCAGACTTCGGGAGAGGCGAGGGGCGGCGACCGCGTAGACCAGGTTGCCGACCAGCGAGCCGGCCCCAAGGGCGGCGAAGATGAACCCAAGCGGGAGGGCGCTGCCGTAGACCTCGTTGGCGTAGACCGGCTGGATTACGGCGTAGAGCGGCTCGGCGATCAGGCTGCCCAGCGAGAAGGCGACGATCATCCAGAACAGCGTCGCCCGCCCGTAGAGGAAGCGGAAACCGGCCCGGACTTCGGCCAGGTAGCCGGTCAGCCCGCCGCCCAGGCCCGTCGGGGTTGGGCGGCGAGCGGCGGGGATCGACGTTGCCACGAGGCCAGCCGAGACGGCGAACGTCGCGGCGTTGACCCAGAGCAGGTTGGCCGGGCCGACGGCGGCGATCAGGACGCCAGCCAGTGGCGGGCCGAGCAGTCCGGCAACCCGGCCCGTCATGCTGTAGGCCGCGTTGGCGCGGTCGAGAGGCATGGCCGTTCGAGCGACGAGATCGGGGAAGATGGCCAGCCGCGCCGTCCGCCCGGGTCCGTCCAGCACGGCGCCGAGGAAGACCAGCGCCAGCAGTTGCCAGAACGCCAGTCCGACCGTCAGGTAGAGCAGCGGGATCAGCAGCGTCGACAGACCCGATGCGACATCCGAGACGATGCTCGACGTGCGGTAGCCCAGCCGGTCGACGACCGCGCCGCCGAAGACCCCGACGACGATGACGGGCAGCGTGCCGACCGCGACCGTCAGACCCGTCTGGCCCGCACTGCCGGTCGTCGCCAGGACGAACCAGGGGATCGCCAGGATGCTGAAGGTGTTGCCCACCTGAGAGATGGTGTTGGCGGCAAGCAGCGCCACGACGGGGCGGCTCGTTGGCCCGTCGTTACCTGACGTTCGATCCCGCATCGACATAACCCTCCATCATCCAATGAGGGCCAGTCTCGCGCTGGGCGTCAGGTGTCAGGATAGCTCAGCGACCCAAGGCTCGCCCTTGCGCCGCCGGTAGGTTCGAAGAAATCAGTCTGGCGTCGAGCGGTACGGCTCACATCCCATCGACGAGGCAGAACTCGTTGCCCTCAGGGTCAGCCATCAGATAGTGCCGATTGCCTGGCTCGGCGCCAACCAGCCGTAGCGCTGTTGCCCCCAGTCGTTCGAGCCGGTGGCGCTCACTGTCAAGCGTCGTGTCTTCACCAAGCCGCAGGTCGAGGTGGATCCGGTTCTTGACGATCTTGCCCTCGGGCACTTTCTGAATACAGATGCGCGGCCGAAGACCGTCGGGATGCTCGACCCACGACCAGTCGACGCCCCCCTCGACTTCGCGATGGCCAAGTGCCTCAGCCCAGAAGCGGCGAATCTTCGCCATATCGTTGCAGTCCATGGTGATCGCATCGACCCGCAATCCCAACCTGGTTCCTTTCGTCCGTAGCCGGAGCGTTCACCGGGCGGCTTTCGCATTTGGTCAAACATTATCAACCAGAGGAGCGCGAATCGGGCAAATCGTGCCCCATAATGACCATCTGCTGGTGGAGTGTCCGGCGAGACGATCCCTGACGAGAGGACAGACCCATGGCAACGCGGACGTGGTTCATCACCGGGTCGTCCTCCGGCTTCGGCCGCCAGATGACCGAGCTCCTGCTGGCGCGGGGAGACCGGGTCGCGGCGACCGCCCGCCGCCCGAACGCGCTCTCCAATCTGGTCAGCCGCTACGGTGATCTGATCTGGACCGCCCAGCTGGACGTCACCGACACGGCCCGGGTTCGGCAGGTCATGGCCGAGGCCTTCGACGCGCTCGGCCGGATCGACGTCGTCATCAGCAACGCCGGCTACGGTCTAGCCGGGGCGGCCGAGGAGCTGAGCGACCGGCTGATCGAGCAGCAGATCGCGACCAACCTGCTCGGCTCGATCCAGGTCGGCCGGGCGGCGATCCCGCGCCTGCGCGAGCAGGGGGGTGGCCGCATCATCCAGGTCGGCTCCTGGGGTGGACAGCACTCCTCGCCCGGCCTGAGCCTCTACCACGCGACCAAGTGGGGGATCGAGGGGTTCTACGAGAGCGTCATCCCCGAGCTCGCCCCCTTCAACATCGAGGTGACGATCGTCGAGCCTGGCCGAGCCCGGACCGAGTTCGTCGGCGGCAGCATGGTCTTCGGCGACCAACTCGAGGTCTACGACGGCGTGATGTCGTACTTCCGCGACCTGGCGGCGGGCGACATCGACGGCCGTGTCGCTCAGCAGTCAGCGCCCGGCGACCCACGCAAGGTCGCCCAGGCCATCATCGACTCGGTCGACGTGTCACCGGCGCCGCGCCGCCTGACGCTTGGCAGCGACGCCTACGACACGATGCTCGCCTCGCTGCGTGAGCGGCTCGAGGAGATGGAGTCCAACCGGGACCTGGCCTATAGCACCGATGCCGACGACGTCGTGGCCGCCCGTGCCCGTCAGGCCCGCACCGGGCAGTAGGCGATGAAGCGAGCCGCGGTCAGCGACGCTGTCAGTCCTGGTTGGGACAGTCGTGCGGCCGGTTCTGGGCTGAGGCTGCTAACGGATCGCGAGAGCCAGCTCGATCGCGACCGGGCTGCCCCCCTCGTCGAGGACACCGATCTGTCGCACGGATGCGTGAATGAGGCTGAGCCGGAGCGAGGTGGCGTGTTCAAGCAGGGCGATGTGAGCTGCTTGCCCCTGCCCGCTGTCGGGTTCGTCATGACTCTGGGGAAGCGAAACGTACAGTTCTCGGCGAACGGGAAGCACCCCCGTCTCGATGGTCGCACCCCTCGCCTGAAGGCTGGTCGGTGGGAGTCGCTCAACGGGCCAGCAGCACACGGCCTCGACCATCCCGATACCTGGCGTCGATCGCAACGTAGTCCACCATGCTCCTGAGGGGGCCATGCCCGCGTCCCTCAGGGCGGCCCAAACCGCAGCAAAGTCGGCGTTGAAGTCGACGGTATCCTCGTCGTCCTCGACGTCGGAAATCGATCGGGCCAGCCCGACCCAAGGCTGCTCCCGGCAGTCGCGCTCTCGCACGGTATAGGTGTCTCCCAGAGCCGCGATCATCGCTCGTCCCTGCTGTAGCGCGGCATCCTCCCGTTCGCGCTCCCGAGCGACCGTGGCTATGCGTTCGGCCGTCATCGCGTCGATCCGGTCCGGATGCTCCAGTGCCTGAGCGATGTCGTCCAATGGGATGCCGATATCGCGCAGGGCACGGATCGTTGCGGCCGAGCGGAGTTGATCCGTCATGTAGTTCCGATAACCGGACGCCTCGGTAGCGGTCGGCTTTAGCAGGCCAAGCGCGTCATAGTGCCGAAGAGCCTTGACGGTCAAACCGCTCGTCATCGCGAACTCGCCGATCCGCATCATGATCGTCTCCTCATTGATGGACCCCGAAAGCTCGGGTATGACGATCCTCGCGCCTCCTCTAGCAGGAGAGTCAACCCGGCGAAGATCGTTGGTCGATGGCGCTATGGGGAGGTCTCTGCCCCTGTAGGTCTTCCGCCAGGTGATTCCTCTCTTGACAATACCATAGATGTGAGTGTCTAATCACTCACGTCGTGTTGAATGATGTCAGGGAGGAGGTGCAGATGCCACGAGCGGAGGGTGACCGGACGACGGCGGAGGTGCGACGCGAAACGATCGCCAGTGCGGCGCTGCGAGTCTTCGCCAGGACTGGCTACCACGCGACCCCGGTCGC
>JAABUS010004080.1_pt1 | contig 21967 bp, 16 predicted proteins | sample 5560161 | NCBI WGS metagenome assembly JAABUS01 (sample SAMN10711885, study PRJNA513376) | rock metagenome | isolation source: Antarctica rocks | place: Antarctica: Victoria Land, Trio Nunatak nord | collected 2016-01-04
GCGTTCTGCTCCGGAGCTTCCTTCAACGGATCTGCTGAGATTACGTTGCTTGTGGCAAGACCGAAAGTACCGTTGGTCAGGCTGTTGTAAGAGAACCCTGCCTGAACCGGCTGATCTATGTAAAGCGTGTTGACATGATTGTTGAAAGACCACGGATTGATGGTGGTGCTATTGCCATCAAAATTGGCATAACAAGGATCGCTCTCGCTCGAAAGTACAGCGTATGTAGATGGCTCGCCAGGCCCACCTGCTAGGTAGATTATAAGCAGAGCTGTCTTTGCATTATGACGTGCTTCGAAGTACCAGAAGAATGTACTGAGATTGTAGTCGCCGACATTTGCTAGGACACTGGAGGGAAGATATACGTATCCACTATACGACTTGACACCCGGTGTGGTTTCGCAGAGATGGGTCTAACAGTGGCTAGTAGGTGAACCTGAATGGGAGATACTATGTTCTACTTCTTTGAACGAGATATCGACGCTTGGCTGCAACTTCGATTGAAGCTTGGTAGTCCCAACTGGCATGGATGGGCACTGGGCTGCAGCATAAAGAGACCAGAAGGCAACGCAGACGAGGGTTAAAAGAGCGCGCATAGTGCAGACAAGGAACTAAAGTCACAATTGGAGAAGAAGAAGAAGAAGAAGAAAAGGCGTAAGACTGCCAATTGCTCCTAGGGACTCCTGTTGTATTTAGCCCAGTCCAGAATACATGAATCATAAACGCCTCCCTTCCGCGTAAGCAAAGAGTCTGCTCTAGCCGTGGCTCATACTGCAGAAACATACGCAAGCAAGAGACGGTTCCCTCCAGAGCCTCCTGCAATACGTCAGACGTTGGCCGAATAGTGCATGAATAGCAACAAACAAGACGATGCATAGGAGAGCTCAAGTAAGATATATTATACAGACTGGCCAATCACGGTGGACTTGGCAGGAAGACAACTAGTGCAGAACAGCCAGAATCCAAGGCATCTATCTACTACGTAGAAAACTATGTGGTACCTTCTCGTAACGTCTTTTAGTCGCATGGTCGAATGTCACTCCCTTCGTCAGGCACTCCGCCTCCGCTAACAACCAACAGGCTGAGATGTTCGCTAGTAGTACAGTTCTACACTTTGCTTCTTCGCAGAAATCTTGAACGAAGGTTCGATCGGTTTAGAAAATTCCTTCGTGAAGGCCATGCACGAGCAATGTGAGCGTCATTGCTGTCGATGTTGATAATGATCAGATACTGTATTATTACACTCGGTTCCTTGAGCTGTACCGTATGCTGTACGCCTGTGTATCACTAGTGGACTGTACTGTAATATATAACTTACTTAGTCTAGGTAAGTATGTAAGATATTTTCTGTTAGGATATCTAGATCTTTCAAAATGCTCCTGAGAGATCTTCTACTGGAAATATTTCTTCACCGTGACGCTCTTGATTATATGCCTGAAGGCTTGTTTTTCACGAGATATCAATAGTACTAGTATGCCCACAGCCTCCGTACATCCTTGCAAAAACCCTCAGCCGCCCTTAAAGGTATCCATGAGTGGGTTCATCCATGGATGGGTTGATCCACCGTTCGGGTGCATCATAATTTTCCTTACTTAAGGCACCCCGTAAAATTGCTGTTCTTCCAACTCACCAGTACGTCCCCAAGTCCTGACCTGAGCTCACCTGGCCTCCTGATCATTTCAACAATTCCAGATGTCTGTTAAACCATCATCTCTTCCCGCGCTCGATCAGTCAAAAGTCACTCGACCCTTCCGAAAGAACTCAACCTCCTTATACAAGCATGAAGGCGAAGAATATGTGCATACCAGGCATGTGAAACTGGACTTCGCTCGAGTCTGAGCTGAGTTCTTCTGATACCATCCTAGCTGATTTTGTCAAAACGCGCTCCGCTGACGAAGTGACTCAACTCTCTAGCTGCAGGAGATTAATGCGCCTTTGGGATGAGTTTGCGTAGTCTAGGGAAATCTAACATTCCCTTCCAAACCTCTTTATCGCTTTCCTGATCCCCTCAACAATGAGCACCCATTCTTCTTGATGGATCCTCGCTTCTAAATCTTCCAGCGACTCCCCTTTTTGCATAGGTATTTCTTGGAAAACTAGACACTCTCCAGAATCGACTTCTTCGACTACATAATGTATCATACAGCCCTTTCAGGGTCAGTCTAATTCTCATGGTACGCAAGTGCGCTCGATTGAGGTGCCCAGGAAGCTCACCGTCTTCTCTATTTCTCCTTTCTGGAAAGCTTCGTACGCTCTAGAGATTGCGTTGGCACCTTTGATCGCGTTGGGGGCGGGGAGACTAGGATGGAGGTTCTTTAAAAGTTGGGTCAGCGTGAGGCAACGGGGGTAGGGGAGGGCGACGCACGATTACGGGGACAGTGGCTTTTGCCATTTTATCGATGAAAGAGGCCGAGAGGACGAGCATCCAGCCTGCGCATACCACGAGGTGGGGATTTTCATGGAGGATTAGGGTAGCCAGTCTAGGCAGAGTGTCTGTCAGTAATGGCTGGATGGGGATTTCCCAAAATGTTGATTAGAGTAGTCAATTGAAAGTATCAGATTATAGGGCTATAGGTGTTTCGGTTTACCACCGAAGTCGGATTCGGACTGACTTTGAGCACAAGCTTAAGAAAACTGGGAGAGCAAAGATATAGTACGCAGAGCGCAAGTTCAATTGACGGAGGCCAAAGATATTCTTACAAACGAAATCAAACATACTCGTCGTCAAAGGCATATTTAGCAGCCTTCTCATCTCCAGGAAATTTTTCACGGAAAGGAATAATATTATGATATGTCGATGGAATTTGCGCCTTCTTGGCCCGTTCGATACCAAAAGCATTCTTGCGATTACCTGAAAGGCATCAAAGACCGAACAACTATGGTATCGGAAGATGACAGTGCTCACATATTACACGGACAATTTTAGTCGAAGGTAAACTCTCGTTTGAACAGGCATCAATTATCGCCTGCAGATTACTTCCGTGGCCGGACAAAAGAACGACTAGCCTCGTTGGTTCTTCATGCGTCAAGGACATGGTATGAGGTAGACGATCTAAAGAAGAGATCACTTCACAGTCTCAAAGAGCCAATTTGGTCCTCTGAATTGCTCATAGGGCGAGTAAAGGGGCGGGGCGGAATGGTCATTCGTCAGAGGGTGCAGCTAGGGGCAGTGTGGGCATTTTCGGTGCCAAGCCAGTTTTGCTGACTAATACGATAATCCCCAAATCATGAAGATTGAAGAAACATTGAATCTAGATGCGGTCCCACTCCTGATCGTCTACTCTACAATCTTGACTCTCCGCTCAATTCCACGTTCAGTAGGTATCCTCTGGTGCTTAGCAACTGGTTTCCGGCCTCATACTTCTCGAGCCGGCTCTCTTTTCATGGTACGCGATGTGATAAACTGTCTCCGTATGTGAACTGTATGGACTGACTGGCTTCACAAATAGGCGGACTAGGCTCTGGAGTGTTGCATGCAAGTCGACCCTCTTTTGAATATTCTAAGCAATCATAGCCCTGAAACTTTCGAGCAGCCTGCTTTGTGCGGCCAATTCTTTCATCTCAATCTTTTTCGTTCACGAGCAGTCTAGCATTCGTGATAAACATGTGTAGATGATGTTTAAGGTTGACCGCTGCGACGTCAATCTTGATGTAGTTCTGTCATGTTATGCTCTTGAACGTTTCAAATTAGCAGTGTTCTGAATAGCAGACATGGATTCGATGGACGATGATTCTCCTATGCCAGATGCCTCTGAAATAGCGTCAAGAAATGACCAATCGCGCGCCATGCGAGAGGTCCGCAGGTCGATGAATGGGGCACTGATTTCAGCGCCCCCGGCGCTGAAGTCCTCGGACGTTCCCAACGGTTTTCTAAATTTCTCGGAGAACTTAACGTCAAGACTTGGTGTTGCCCCCCAAGCGTCATCTTTCCGGGGATTCGACCACCCCTCACGCGACTCTTCTGTCTTTGCAAAAGATGTAAACGAGCAGCCTAGCACAAGCTCTTCTAGAGGTTCGACAACACCATCAGATGACGCTCGAGGTACAGACGCAGTAGCTGAAGCTCAACTGCGAAGAGGATTAGCCATGTTACGTACAGGGCTATGTTACGACGTGCGTATGAGGTATCACTGCGAGCTGGATCCACCGAAGCAGCGGGTTGATTTTCATCCTGAAGACCCCCGAAGGATCTTCGTCATCTATGATGTGCTCTGCAAAGCTGGTCTTGTTGATGACAGAGATACTCTAAAAGATGAAGAGGGTGCAAAGATCCTGGTACCTAACCCACTCATGCGTGTTTTTGCCCGGCCTGCTACGCAAGCCGAGATATGCCTCGTTCATGACAAGAAGCACTATGATTTCATAGAGAGTACCAAAGGTTCGCTCTCTGCTCACCGTTTGTTTTGCGTGTTGAGCTTGGCTGACGGTTTTACAACTAGATATGACCGAAGAAACGCTCGTCCACCTCGAGAAACAATTTGATTCGGTATATTTCAACAAGCTCACTTTCCAGTCCGCCTTGCTATCTACCGGAGGGGCCATAGACACTTGCAAAGCCGTTGCTGGCCGTCAGCTGAAGAATGCTATTGCTGTCATTAGGCCTCCGGGACACCACGCCGAATGCAATAGGCCAATGGGATTCTGCATGTTTGACAATGTATCAATCGCGGCAAAAGTGTGCCAGCTAGATTTTGCAGACACCTGCAGGAAGATCCTGATCATCGACTGGTACGTGCTTATAGGCTTGTGTGTCATGGACATTATACTAAGATCAAGTGTATCATAGGGACGTACATCATGGTACGAATCTATTAGAAAATTCAATGCTACCTGAACTGACATGCTCTAGGCAATGGCATTCAGCAAGCCTTTTACCAAGACCCTAACGTCTTATACATTTCGGTTCATGTACATGAAAATGGTGAATTCTATCCTTCAGGACCGTTCGGTGATCATTATCATTGTGGTGCAGGACCCGGATTGGGAAAGTCAGAAAACCAAAAGAGTTCTTCTTATACTCAGCTGAAGTTGGTCCTAGGAACGTAAACATCCCATGGCCTACGAGGGGAATGGGTGATGCCGATTACCTCTATGCTTTTCAGCAAATTGTCATGCCAATCGCGTATGACTTCAATCCGGATCTGGTCATCAGTCAGTTCCTCTTACTTAGATGTAGATTCAACGCTTACTTTTTCTAGTTGCTGCTGGCTTCGATGCTGCTGCTGGAGATCAGCTTGGGGGTTGCTTCGTCACTCCAACATGCTACGCTCATATGACGCATATGCTCATGCCTCTAGCTGATGGGAGGCTAGTCGTATGTCTCGAAGTTTGTACCCTAGTTCTGAATCCACTCATTTGTCGTTACTAAATAGACGAAGGGCGGCTATAATCTCAAGTCAATCTCGAAATCTGCCTTGGCTGTCACTCGAACGTTGATGGGCGCAGCACCAGATCGAATGCTGCAAACCAAACCTACCGCATCTGGAGCTGCTACTGTACGGAAGGTCTCGGATTACCAATCCAGATTCTGGCCTTTTCTCAACTCAAATGCAACGGAAGGTTAGATAGCAAATCAATGCCCACTGAGAGCAGTATTGACGTTGATAGCTTCACTGGCTCCGGCTGGTTACGTCCGCACGCATGGTAGCTACCTTGATGCTCCATACTTTCGTTATACCTTCTGACCCTAGCTAGATGTCGTTCGAGAACACCAGGGCGAGCAGCTATACAAAGAGCATAAGATGAATACTCTAAAGATATTCCGAAATGAAATCTCTCAATCTTTCGAGAACCAGGTCCTTGCAACGTAAGCCAAATGGTCCCTGCCTTGAGAATCCAAGTGAACCCTTCAGATAGGCCCGATTATCATCAAGCATTGCCTCTGGTAGTCATCATTCATGACCCGTAAGAGATATTCTCCTTTCCACGACTTTACACCTTTCAACTAATCCTTTTGGTAGACCCGAGATGTTCAAGCGCTCCAAGAAAAAGGATACCGATTTAATGGAAGCCCATGAAGCCTTCCTGGTACGCTTCCTCTGCTATACCCATACTGAAAACAAGAAATACTGACGGTTCGAAAGGCTAATGGGATAAAGAACTACACCGACTGGGCTATCAAGCAAGGGTATAGCGTCATTGACATCAACGTCCCCAAATTTCTTACTGGCATCGATGTGCGAATTCCACCTTTCGGATCTACGTGACACGGTGACTAATGGCAGCGGTAGCCCGAGGACACTCACGAAGACAAACCTGAAGAAAAGTCAGAAGACAAGCAAGATGAGAAAACAGAAGAAAAGCCAAAGCGCATTGTCGCTCTCAATGAGCTCTTAATATACATCTGGGAGAATTACATCGAGTATCCAACCCCCTCCCTTCCCCACACCTCCTCCTCTCCAAAATCCTAACCTCTTTGAAACATCGCAGGCCCAACCCCGCAAATCCGATCATTTTCATCGGCATCGGTAGCGCATACGAAGGTATCATAAACCTCCTAAACACCCGTGGTAAGGCGCTACCCAAAAGCTGCCCCCCCAAAAAAGGACAAAAATCTCTAACCCCTGGACAAGAGGCCTTCTTCCAACGTGTCGCCGGAATCGTAAACTTCGTCGGCGGAAATCCGCTCATCCCCGTTTCGGATCAGAACGTCTATTACTTGAGCAAATGGTATAAAGCTGTATGTCCCCCCTCTTTCCACCCTCACCCCATCAATCGAACCACCAAACTGACCTCACCCCCCAACAGAACTCCCTCCTCATCATCCCCCCCACCCACGGCGTCTTCCACCTCACCGCTCCCAAGAAACCCTCAAAGCGCTTCGGCACGCTCGTGAAATCCGAGGAGAACAACCTAGGAAACATGCTCGTAGCGCATCAGGAAGGGGTGAAAGAGTTTATCGAGCAGAAAATGGCGGCGAAGGGAGGCAAGGCGAAGGTGGCCGGAGTGAAGAGGGGAGCCGAGAAGGCGGAAGAGGGGCAGATGGGGGTGTGAGTGGGATTAAGAGCGAAGGGAGTGAGTAAGGTTGGGTAGTGGTCTTTGCGAAAGGAGGCACGGGCAGTAGTTTTGGGCAGCGACGGCATGTAAATTCAAATGGGGAAGCAGTGGTTCAGAGAGGAGGGTGGTTTACGAAAAGGTATCACAAGCAATTCTTCCGAAACGCGAGGGCATCCTTTTTTCCCCCCAACTCCAAGAAAGTGGAAGCAGTGGTTCTGACCCCTAAAAACTTCGATTACGAGCGAGCCGGTCGCAAATTCCTTTCAAAGAACCCGCGGTATCAAGACAAATAGGGGTGCAAGCCCTTCCCTTACCAATGGTTTCAGAAAAAATCCAGTAAAAGCCGATTCTCAGTCGATTCTTCCTTGTCACTACAAAACAACCCCCAACCCCAAAGTATTTCTCATCCATCATGCTTCTTTCCATTATCCATTATCCGTTATCCATCCTTCTTTTTCTTCTTTTTCTTTCTTTCTTTTTCTTCTCACACCCAAGTTAAACAACACTGATTAATTGAACTGATGCACACACCACACACCACACACCACACAACTAAAGCCGAACCCGCCCCCCAAAAAAAAAACACCGAAGCATGCATGAGTGTGATGGTTTGTATAAAACGTAAAAAAAAACAGACTCTCTCGAAGCAAAAAGGAAAAAATTGAGACTAGGGCCAGCCGGGCGAATACAAAGGGGATTGAGAGGAGAGAAAACCCGAGCTTTTCAAATGGTAGAGAATGTGGGGTATTGAACAAGACGATGGAGTGGGGAAAAGGGGGATTTTTGCGTGCGTGCGTGCGTGCGTGAGGGAATGACCGGGAGAAAGATTTTAGGGGGTTTTCGGCAGTTCTTGGGGTTCGACAGTAAATGGTTGGATAGGGGGTGTTTGCTGATAGGTGAATTGTGAAGTTAAAGGAGATGAGGACGGGAGGACTGTTTAGGAAATACAGAAGCAAAAGTTATGTGATATTGGTTATTTAAAGATGTGCGGGCTGTAGACGCTGCTGAGTATTCGAAGAGAGTAAAGAAGTTAGACATGTTTAGAAGTGAAATATCCTTCCCATCCTCCAATCCCACCCCCCCAAAACCTCCCCCTTTCCCCTCCAGACATACTCCAATCCTCATTGTCCCTCTTCTACACCTAACCCCTTCGCCCCTCTCACACGACTTCCCCCTCCTTCACAATCCCCTCCACCTTATCCTCCACCCTCTCCTTCAAAACCTTCACCTCCTCCCCTCGATCCCCAACGACCAGCGCCGCCGTCTCCACAAACGTCTCCCCATTATTCTCAAACCACTCCCCTCCCAAACCCGCGACGAACCTCTCCACTATCGTCTTTCCACCGGCGTAGCCTCCGTTGACTGGATATGCCGTGCCGGTCAGGCTCGCGGTGCATGCCTCGTTCGTTTCGCTTGTGCACGTGAGTTCGTTGTATAGCCACATCAATTGTCCTGGGTCTAGTTTCAGCATATCCTCTACGACGTAGTAGTGTGCGATTTCATCGCCCCAGCCATCGAAGCCGTATGTGTCTTGGCGGGATCTCGCAAGTAGCTTTGGTACGTGCGGTGTGCTGTGGAAGTATGCTTGCGGGAAACCCGGTGGATGATGTGAGGCGTGGAATCGCGAGGGGTATGGGTCGTCTGGGAAACGAGCTTTGTGTCTACGCATGACGAGCGCGTTGCTGGGGCAGATGTGCGTTTGCACGACGTTGCGAAATATGGTATACAAGTCCAGCATTTGCGCCAAGTGATCTGTTGGCCATGAACGCAGCAGAGCAGCGCGGGAGCGGATGGCCGGGGGCGACAGACGCGTTGTACGGGGGCGCATAGGCGTGTGGAAAGCGAGGCTGTAGAGCCAGAGACGGTAGCAAGCGCGGCGGAGGCGGTGACGCTCGGTGGAGTTCAGCAGACGGCGGGAAGAGCTTTGCGGGCCGCGCCACTTCTGGAAGGGGTAAAGGTTCGCCCATTGGTTTGCGACGCGGCCGACGGCGAGGAGGCGTGTGAGGAGGGCGAGGGAGTGAGGAGGTGAGGGCCGCGGTAAATGCGGGGGTTGGCTAGTGTTGTGGGTGACGAGGGTCATGGCGGAAGAGAGGGGGCCAAATTGAGCTTCGGCGGCGAGGTAGAGGGTAGGGAGACGCCTGGGTAGGGAAAGGACCTTGCGGAAGTGATGGCAGGTTGATGCGAGGTTCAGGACAGATGGAATGTCGGTACAGGACTGGTAGATGTGGAGAACTAGCTCGTTGGGGAGGGCGGTGAATTGCATCGTGGTTTGTTTGTATTGTTTTCTCTTTTTTTATTTGGTTTTTAAATTTTCGGATTTTTTTTGGTTCAGTCTGGCTGCTCTTTCTACTCCTTCTGCTCTTCTTCCAATGAGACCTCTTTAAGGTGTTCTCTTGATGTTCGACGTAGTACAGTGCTTACAGTGTACCAACGCCGAAAGGCAACTCAAAGAACTCAGCTAATGAGAACCCCTTCTTTGGGGCTATGGTTGGGTTGAGATGCATCGTGAGATGATCTCCACACATCTTCTCGCAAGGTCAATGTCAAGCCCTCGGGGCAGGTGATAGATTTGTACATCATGTTCGTGGTGGAGAAAGAACAATGATGGGCAGCTCGCTCTCAAATATAAATATTCTAACGATGCACCCCTGACGCGGAGATTATAAACTAGGTGTGCGCTAAGCCAATCTCACAGACTCACAGCCTCACAGACGACAAGACACCTTCATCTAGCTTCACTCTGCCAGTATTCGACTAGTTCGCCTACGGATGAGTTTGTGCTTGCGCAGTGGATGCTTCAATGTGCAAAAACCATTCTACGTCTCAAATCCGCTTGGATCTAGAGAAGTTGCGTCAGGTACGCAAGCTCGGAGGCTTGATAGAGATCACTTGAAGAACATTTAAACTGCATAAACTGTGTTTTGAGAAGTTCTAGTTGTATTGCGGTTGCGGTACCAAGACCGAAGCATCAAGTCCATTGCGTCCACTTGACTTCAGTACTTTTCCCCAGTGTCTGCACTCCTGGCCCTCTCCGGAACAAACCTCCTCCTTCATAGCCGACTACGGACATCAGTGCTCCATCCTGATACTTATTTTGAGTGGTCGACCTTGGAAATGTAGGCTTTTAGGAAGTCAGTTAGGAGAATCTGTGCAAAATTATACATATCAAATCATACCTAGGAGGTCCAACACACGGCGGGAGTAGCCCCACTCGTTGTCGTACCATGCGACGAGCTTGACAAAATGGTCATTGAGAGAGATACCAGCCTTTGCATCAAAGATGGAGGAGTGATCGTCCCCGTTGAGATCCGTTGAGACAATGTCGTCCTCAGTGTAGGACATTATACCTTTCACCAGTCAGCTAAAACTTAAGCTAAGTCCTTAAATTAGCATACCTTTCATGGGTCCAGCAGCTGCCTTCTTGATAGCTTCCTTGATCTGGTCATAGGTGGCGGACTTCTCAAGACGGACGGTAAGGTCGACAACCGAAACGTTCGATGTTGGCACACGCATCGACATGCCAGTAAGCTTGCCATTCAATTCTGGGATGACCTTTCCAACAGCCTTAGCTGCACCAGTGCTGCTAGGGATAATGTTCTGAGCAGCAGTCCGTCCACCTCTCCAGTCCTTTGCAGATGGGCCATCGACCGTCTTCTGAGTCGCAGTGTAGGAGTGAATGGTGGTCATGAGACCTTCAATGATACCGAATTCATCGTGAACAACCTTTGCAAGAGGAGCGAGACAGTTGGTTGTGCAAGATGCGTTGGAGATAACCTCGATGTCGGATTTGTACGACTTCTCATTGACACCCATGACGAACATAGGGGCATCTGCAGAAGGTGCTGAGATGACAACCTTCTTGGCGCCACCTTTCAGATGGGCTGAGGCCTTCTCAGTGGTTGTAAATACACCCGTTGACTCGACGATGTAGTATGCGCCAGTGTCCTTCCATGGGATGTTGGCGGGGTCCTTCTCGGTGTAGAATTTAACTTTCTGGCCATTGACCACGAGGTCATTGCCGTCAACTTCGATGGTGCCTTTAAATTGGCCATGCTGAGAGTCATACTTGAGCATGTATGCCTAGATGGAGCACAATTAGTTACCGTTCTCAAAGGAACCCACCACAGCAACATGGGGAAATTGGGTCACGAAGAGGGGAGCTAGAAGAGAACTTACAGCATACTTGGGCTCAATGAATGGGTCATTGACCGCGACAACCTTTACGGCACCGTGCTCGACGCTGTTGTGGTTTCCGAATCAGCTTTGCTTTTCTGTGGCGGAAAAAATAATTATCGATAAGGATGGTGGGGCACATACGCATTGCGGAAGACCTGGAGCAGAATTAGGACCAGCGAAGCTTTACACAAGAGCTGCATTGACTTACAATTCTTCCAATACGACCGAAGCCATTGATTCCGACCTAGAATTGTGAGCTATAAAGCTTCGATCCGTTGATGCGATTCATACCAGTGTTTCCGACATTGTGCGGTCTAGCAGACAATTAGCTATGCTTGGCCGCAATTAGGGAATGGTGGTCTTACCTCTGTATAGACAGTTATAGTGTGGAGGCAATGTTTGAAAGCTTTTAGAATGATTATATCTTCCAAAGTATCAAAGTATGGTGGTTGTAGGGTGAAATGTCTGCTAAGAGAAATTGATGGAAATGGAGGGGTTTTAATCGGCCCTATGATGCTTTCGACCTTTGGTACGTGCCTTACAAGTGACGGCTCCGGGCGAGTTTCCGGCGAACTCCGCTCAACGACGTGACAAAGCTCAGCCCGAGCGTTGCAGCTTCGACCAACGCGCCCATATTTGGTATGCGCGATTATTTGCACACTTACTCAGGGTATGAATCATAGCTGGCGTATCTGGCGATTGACTGGTATTGCTATCTTGTGACGGGCACGTTTTTCCTTGATCCATATACTCCGTACAGGTCCCTCGTGTGCTGTCATTGTAGGAACGGCCTTCAGATTCGGCTTCTATCTTACTAATTCATCAGATCAAAGGGCGTGCAAGGCCCACGGGCATGAAGGATACGAATGGCGGTGACACGTTCTAAAGGACTGTTATGCTTAAAAGTTTGTTTGGCCGCAATGCCGAGTCAAGCACTGGAGAGACGCAAAGGTCTGATTCTGCAACCTCGTAAACGATATATCTGTGTGAAATATCGGCCAATGGACCCAAGTGATGCAACGTATCTGGAAACAGTCCAAATAGGTGGAAGACGGTCCACGTGGATTTGACATTGTTTATTACTTCTCGGACTGTTATAGATTAGGATCATGAACATCCGCGATCATCTCCCTTAGATCAACCAGGGTCTCTTTCAGCCTTTGCTGACCCAACAAGAGCAGGCTGAGAAGGCAAGCAAGTCATACTGATTTGGGAAAACGATGGGCGTTATCTTACGGATAGTGCTGGAGACTGAATGAGACAGACAAAGAGGACAGCAGAAAAGAAACAGATGGTAGCAATATGTAACAAAGCTTACATCGTCTCGAATGAGAAGATGAAAGTCAACAGACGCGTAAGTAAAAGTACGGCTATCAATGCTTGTGTTTGTACAAAGAAGGAAGCGGAATCGTGAGTGAATTAGTAGACAGTGTATCTGTGCTCCCTTAAGAAAATTCCAATGATGAAATGGTGTGCTCATAGGAACGAGAATAGAAATATCAGTCCTCATATGACTGACCGAATGAGGTGCCGTATATATATTGTATGTTCAAATTCTCTATGCGTCTGTACAAAAGCCCAAGCCTGGAAAAAATTTCAAACCAAGTACCCGAGGCCCATCTTCCATTTTCCACAATCATCTCTTTTCTCGCAGCGGTATCGTAGGCCACTACGAAGAACAGGCAAGCTTGTGGGTGACAGCCAATACTTCAGGGATACATAAGCTCTTCCGTGCCGAGATGTCCGAGGGGAGAAAACTTTGGCGAGCTGTTAAAAGTACAATACAGGTATTGCAGCAATCTTATTTCATAGACACGCCTATGGTTTCTTTGGTTTGCTCTGCACTTGGCCTTTACCTGTGTAACCCTGTGATGAGACTCCGGAGATGGCCTCGGTTTTTTGGTTCTATAAGAAGTAATGAGTATATGTGGTATAACATGAGCCAATAGGCAAACCCACCTTAAGATACTCGTTCGTCATCTCCTGATATTGTTGGTTCATAGTTCCTGGTGGAGGTCCGGCTTGCGATCTAATAAGCAAGAAGATCACGCCAGAGATTCCAACTGCAATCATTGTGTAGTAGAAGATGAGTCTGCCCTCTCCAGGAGGAGGAAGCGCGCGGGGTCCGTGAGGCCCGAAAGCAATCCAGTATGCTGAAATCGGATTGTATTAGCTTTACTACTCTCAAGATTGATACGTAATCTATCGTGTTGCGGCTCTTTGACCAACATCGCAAAGCCACATCGCGGGGCCGCCCTCGATATAGACATGCTATTGGTATGCAAACTTACCGGCCTTCTTCTCTTGTAACGTCAATTCATGCCAATCGGTCTTCATCCGATCCCTCAATGCCATCCATAGGTCCGCCTGCTCCTGAGGAGGCATCGTTTCCCATCGCTTCTCTATGCTTGCCAGTGTGGGGTTCGAAATAGCATGAGCAGATGCCTGTCGCGACTGTTTGCTTTGTGTGTCGAGCGTACATATTGGTGTAGAGCGTCGTATGGTTGCTCGGATTGAAGGACCTCGGAGTAATGAAGAGCTGGGGCCAGCTCGGGGGAATGAGCGTAGCATTGTGAGGTTGTTGTGCAGAAGACAGGAGTAGGTCGTGGCCAGATACGCTGAAAGGTTGAAATTTACAGCTCCGCGTAGCTGTCGCAGCTCAATTACAGTCGATCCGCATAAATTCTGCGACGTTGACAGTAGTCCTGGAGGTTGACGTGGGAAAATGAGGTCGTGAATTAGCAGCTAACGGCGTTAGGTGTAGCGGCAATTCCTCCCAAACTCTTGCACGAACCGACCTCACTCTTTGCTCCTCAAGTCCCAGCTTCCACCGATTCCATTCATCCCCTCCCATATCTCCTATTGTTCTTTAGCATCAATCATAATGTTCAAGAGGCAAGCTTCCTGAACTATCTACCTTCGATGCTCCCAGCTAATCTGCGCATCCTCGGAACAGCGGCCTCGCCCGGACTCTTCGAACCGCAGCGTTTGTGAGGCCAAGCGTGGCTCGAAATGCTTTCCAACCCATAAGAAGCAATTTCGCTCCAGCGTTTAGTGCGCGGCTTGCAAGTACCAGTTCCCTCGAGGGGAAGATCTACCAAGTCATTGGTGCTGTCGTCGATGGTAGGCCAAAGACCTTCCTCGAAAGACGTGACGCTTAGTCTGCGAGCTTGGACAACCGACTGTGAGAGCCGTACTGAGTCTATAACCCTGTCGAATAGTCAAATTCGATACCGATGCACTACCGCCGATTCTCAATGCCTTAGAGACAAGCAACAACGGCCAAAAGCTGATCCTTGAGGTTGCCGTAAGCTTGCCTGGAGCAAAATACAGCACGCAATGGCACTAAGCTAATTTGACGGATAGCAACATTTGGGAGAGAATGTCGTCCGGACAATTGCTATGGACGGTAAGATCCTTGACGACTACAGGCTAAGGAGGAATCAGCGCGCTGATGAACATCTTCCAGGTACGGAGGGTCTCGTCCGAGGGCGTAAGGCTACCGATACCGGCTCGCCTATTATGATACCAGTTGGACCTGGTACCCTCGGTCGTATTATGAACGTTACTGGTGACCCCATTGATGAGCGGGGCCCAATCAAGCACACCCAAAAAAAGCCCATTCACGCCGATGCTCCCGAGTTTGTCGAGCAGTCAACGTCCGCCGAGGTGCTTGTTACCGGTATCAAGGTCGTAGACTTGCTGGCTCCCTATGCCCGTGGAGGAAAGATTGGTCTTTTTGGAGGTGCGGGTGTCGGCAAGACTGTGTTTATTCAGGAGCTGATTGTGCGTGGTTTGGCATTGAGACGGTACATTCTTTTAAGACGTTGCTAATTAGGCAATCAGAACAATATCGCCAAAGCCCACGGTGGTTACTCGGTTTTTACGGGTGTCGGCGAGCGTACCCGTGAAGGCAACGACTTGTATCACGAAATGCAAGAAACCCAGGTCATCAACCTCGATGGCGAGTCTAAGGTCGCCCTTGTGTTTGGCCAAATGAATGAGCCCCCGGGAGCTCGTGCCCGTGTCGCTCTTACTGGTCTGACCGTCGCCGAGTACTTTCGTGACGAAGAAGGCCAAGATGGTATACAAATGCCTTTTTCGAAGTTTACAGTTTGAGCTAACAACATCAGTGCTCCTCTTCATCGACAATATCTTCCGCTTCACCCAGGCCGGTTCCGAAGTGTCTGCCTTGCTTGGGCGTATTCCTTCAGCCGTCGGTTACCAACCCACCCTTGCCGTCGACATGGGTCTCATGCAAGAACGTATCACCACTACGCAAAAGGGTTCCATCACCTCCGTGCAAGCCGTCTACGTGCCTGCTGACGATCTGACTGACCCCGCCCCTGCTACCACTTTCGCCCACTTAGACGCCACCACTGTGCTCTCGCGCGGTATCTCTGAGTTAGGTATTTACCCCGCCGTGGACCCTCTCGACTCAAAGTCTCGTATGTTGGATCCTCGTGTCGTTGGTGACGACCACTACAACACCGCCACGCGCGTGCAACAGATGTTGCAGGAGTATAAGTCGTTGCAGGATATCATCGCCATTCTCGGCATGGACGAGTTGTCAGAAGCTGACAAGCTTACTGTTGAGCGTGCTCGGAAGCTGCAAAGATTTTTATCACAACCATTCACAGTCGCGCAGGTTTTCACAGGCATTGAGGGCAAATTGGTGGACCTAAAGGATACAATCCGCAGCTTTAAGGCTATCATGAGCGGAGAGGGTGATGATCTACCAGAAGGTTCGCATGTCCTATACCTCGTGCATAGTAGCGGTCTAACTAAAATTATGTTTTGCTAATACGATTCGCAATAGGTGCTTTCTACATGGTCGGCGATATCGATTCCGCCCGTGCCAAGGGTGAGAAGATTTTGGCAGATTTAGAAAAGGATTAAGGGTCGTGAGGTCTATGAGCTTTCAGTATGTATTCTTAGTAGATAAGGTGTAGTAGAAATCGATCGACGGCGCGAGATTCTAAGCTGTTCGCCGCGTGCCCTTTTCAATCTTTCGGGTCAGATTCTTGCTCTTATACATGTGACTATATACCACTCCGTGCACTATCAATGCGTCCCATCATCAAAGCCCCAAATATATACACCAAGACATACTCATATTCCATCATGCATCATCCAAACATATATACCCCAAGGCCATCATATTAACCCCGCAGCCTTACTCTTCTCCCTATACTCCTCGAAACTCCCCGCTGTTCCCTGTACTCCCGCACCACCACCTTCAGTTCCCCCATCTTCGTCAGGCTTATTCTTCGCATCAAATTCTTCCTCCTCCGCCGCAAGCAGCGCCTGGAACTTATGCTGCTGCCCTCTCGCCAGATAAACCGGCGCACACTCCCTTCGCGCCACAGCAGCCGTAATAAGAACATGTTTGATGCTGGACCCAGGCGCCTCAAACATCGTCTCCGTCAGCAGCCGCTCACATACTGTCCGCAGGCCCCGCGCTCCGGTGCCCATGCCCAAGCTGCTCGCTGCGATTTCGCGCAGCGCGCCGCGAGTGAAGCGCAGCTCGACGCCGCTGAGGGAGAAGAGCTGCTCGTATTGTTTGATGAGGGAGTTGCGGGGCTCGGTGAGGACGCGGACGAGGGCGTCTTGGTCGAGAGCGGAGAGGGCGGCGGAGACGGGGATGCGGCCGACGAGTTCGGGGATGAGGCCGTAGGTTTGGAGGTCGGTGGGTTCGACGAGGTCGAGAGGGTTGTATTCTCGTGGGGTGCCGGAGGGGGAGGGGGTGGTGGTTGTGAAGAAGGGGAGGTGTTTTTCGAAGAGTTTGGATTCGGAGGAGTTGGGGGGAACGGTGATGGTGGTAGGATTGTTGGTGTTGTTTGACGAGGAAGAGGGGGAGCGGATGGTGTTGTTGAAGCCGATGGAGCCTTTGGCGATGCGGTTAAGGATGACTTTTTGAAGGCCGACAAAGGCGCCGGCGAAGATGAAGAGGATGTTGTCGGTGCGGACGTTGTAGGTTTCGGGCTTGGAGGGGCCGGAAGAGGTGTTGTTGGGACTGGAAGAGGAGGAAGTGGGACCGCCCATTACGCCGCCTGAGAGAGGGCTGTTGGTTGGGTAGGTAGTTGTAGATGAGGAACCGGGGCTGCCACTGCGCGAAGAGGTGGATTTCTCTTGCTTGGCTTGGATTTGGAGGGTAGTGCCTTCGATTATCTTTAGCAACGCTTGCTGAACGCCCTCGCCGCCCACGTCTTTGCCGTGGCTAACTTTCGTAGTGCTAATTTTGTCGACTTCATCTAGGCAGATGATTCCTCGTTCTGCGGCGGCAACGTCGTAGTTTGCGGCTGCGAGAAGCCGTTGGACGCAGATTTCGGCGTCTTCGCCGATATAGCCGGCTTGAGTGAAGGGAGTGCAATCCGACATGCTGAAGGGCACGGCGAGGACACGAGCGAGGGTTTTGGCCATGAGGGTCTTTCCCACGCCAGATGGGCCTAGTAGGAGGATGTTGGCTTTATCGAGGGTAAGCGGCGAGGAGTCTAGAATGGGTCCTCCTATGGGTGGACCCGGTGGGTGTAAGTGGATGGTCTGCTGGTGGCCTGGGTATTCATCTAGGTCAGGGGTTTAGCCTATGAAACCGTGGGTGGTGCTTGTCTCTGTACCTTCCAACGGATGACCCTTAGCCATTTCTCTTCGTAGACGCTGCTGCAACAAAGCCTGCTCCTCTTCCTCCTGCCGTAGAGAATCTTGTATCCTTTGATAATGATTATACACCGCTACGCTCAGAACCTTTTTAGCCCTTTCCTGACCCACAACGAACTGATCCAAGTGCTGTTTGAGAACTTTCGGAGTCAACTTTGGCGCCCCCAAGACAGAGGCGCCACCAAGTGGCCCTGTCGTCCTCTCATTGGGCTCATAGCTGCCGGTGAAAGGCTGACTGGCAAAGTCGGAGCGGTGGAATTGCGAAGATGAGCTGGCGGTCGTGGAAGTGGCAAAAGACCGGCAGATGGAGGACAAGGCTATGTATGAAAGCCGAACCTGGGCTGCAGGATGCCGGGTGGCCATGGAAGGTGATGCCATTTATTGCAGCTGCTCATCGAGGACCTGGGCAAGTTGACATGGAGGTCCTCGGGCTTCAGAATGATCAACGGAGATATAGAAAGTCTAGCGAACACTGTGACATGGGCATCGGCTTGATGTGTCTGCTAAGTACACAGCGCAAAGATTCGTGAAAGCCCCTGCCACCGCGACCGAGGTGCCTCCAACCTCACAACTGTCGGTGATGGTGACGACCAGCCAGAGTGAAACGATAAGATCAAGCACGTGACGATACGAGCCTCAAGCGCCGTGTCCGCATACTCGTATACAGTACACAGTATGCACGATGACGATGATCTGCGAATATGGATGGTTTTCTGTTGGCTGTTGAGGAACTTCCGTCTCCTCTAGCTTGATGGTGGGGAACCACCCACTGGTTCAACCCCCGCGGTTTTGATACGGAGTCGGATAAATAGTGGTACTAACATCCTCAAAACCATGGTTATACTATTTCACCTTTTGCTCAATTCTTGAAATTGGTTGAAGTAACCTAAGGAGTCGTCCTGACGCTGCTCTTTTCCAATCGGCCAATCTGTTCAAGCAAATCAGAAAGAGCTTCCACAGGATGGCTCTCAATAAGGAATCAGATAATTCAGTCATGGGAGAGCCTGGCGGCAGCAAGGTCCCCGCCGATGGCACAGGTAAGACTCCATACTGCTTTAGTAGGACATGTCTAGCTGACATGCTTAGGTGTTGTTCAGCTTGATCCATGGCTTTCGCCCTTTAAAGACCCTCTTAGAAGCAGATATAGTCATGCCCAAAGGTGGATAAAGACAATCAATGAGACTGAAGGTGGCCTGGAAAATTTCAGCAAAGGTTTCGAAAAGTTTGGGTTCAATGTTCATGGAAACGGAGACATTACCTACCGAGAATGGGCGCCGAATGTTACCAAGGCATATCTCATTGGGGATTTTAGTACTTAGAATCTACCGCACCATTTTCAAGGAAACCTACTGACAATGGCTACTTGCTAGATAATTGGGACCGGGAAGCCACACCCATGACGAGGGGTGAGTATGGCATGTGGGAAGTCACCCTACCAGCAAAGGATGGCCATTCCGCCATACCACACAGTTCCAAAGTCAAAGTAGGTCATAGAGCCTTTACGATTCAAGTCTGAGGTTGACTCGAGGTTCTAGATATCCATGATAAAACCATCAGGGGAGCGCATTGAACGTATCCCGGCATGGATCACTCGTGTGACCCAAGATATCACCGTCTCTCCAGCCTACGATGGCGTTTTCTGGAACCCTCCGAAGAACGAGCGTTATACCTTCAAACACGCCCGTCCATCGAAACCGGCCAGTGTCCGCATATACGAGGCTCACGTCGGAATATCATCCCCAGAGCTCCGAATAACAACATACAAAGAGTTCACCAAAAATACCCTGCCCAGGATACATCATCTAGGATATAATGTTATCCAATTGATGGCAATCATGGAACATGCATACTACGCGAGTTTTGGTTATCAAATAAATAGCTTCTTCGCTGCGAGTAGTCGATTCGGTACCCCAGACGACCTGAGGGAGCTCATCGACACTGCGCATGGCCTAGGAATTGCCGTGCTTTTGGATGTTGTGCATAGCCATGCTTCGAAGAATGTCTTGGACGGTCTCAATGAGTTTGACGGTACAGACAATGTATATTTCCATGAGGGCGCTAAAGGTAGGCACGAGCTATGGGACAGTAGGTTGTTTGATTACGGCAGTCATGAAGTTTTGAGATTTTTACTTTCCAACTTACGATTCTGGATGGATGAATACCAATTTGATGGGTTTCGGTTTGACGGCGTCACCAGCATGCTTTATACCCACCACGGTATTGGCACGTAAGTGAACCCCTTCACGACCTAGAGCATTACTGATTATGATAGCGGATTTTCTGGGGGCTATCATGAGTACTTTGGTCCAAACGTTGACGAAGAAGGAGTCGTGTATCTGATGCTCGCCAATGAAATGCTGCACCAGATGTACCCAAATTGCATCACGATAGCAGAAGATGTTTCAGGCATGCCGGCATTGTGCGTAGCCTTATCACTTGGCGGAATCGGTTTCGATTACCGATTAGCTATGGCGATCCCAGACATGTACATCAAATGGTTAAAAGAGAAGGAAGACGCGGAATGGGACATGGGAGCTTTGACCTTTACCCTTACTAACCGAAGGCATGGCGAGAAAACCATCGCATATGCTGAAAGTCACGACCAAGCGTAGGTCTATCCAACATTAGCATATGACTTCCGCTGACAGGAGAGTCACAGGCTTGTCGGAGACAAATCCCTGCTAATGTGGCTTTGCGACAAAGAGCTCTACACGCACATGTCCATCCTCTCCGAATTCACCCCAGTAATCGAACGTGGCCTCTCCCTGCACAAACTGATCCGCCTCATCACCCATGGCCTCGGCGGCGAAGGCTACCTCAACTTCGAAGGCAACGAATTCGGTCACCCGGAATGGCTCGACTTCCCGCGCAAAGGCAACGACAATAGCTTCTGGTACGCCCGGCGCCAATTCAACCTCGCCGACGATCACATGCTGCGCTACAGATTCCTGAACGAGTTTGACGCCAAGATGCAATGGACCGAGGAAAAGTACGGCTGGCTGCACTCCGAGCAGGCGTATATAGGCTTGCGGAACGAACAGGATAAAGTCGTTGTCTTTGAGCGCGCGGGACTGCTGTGGATCTTCAACTTTCACCCCACGCAGAGCTTCGCAGATTACCGCGTCGGCGTGCAGCAGAGCGGCACATATCAGATTGTGCTTGATTCCGATGACGTGGCGTTTGGCGGCTTTGGGAGGAATGCGAAGGGGACGAGGTTTTTCACGACGCCGTTTGAGTGGAATGGGAGGAAGAATTTCATTCAGGTCTATATTCCGACGAGGACTGCTATTGTGAGTCTTGATGGTCCCGCTGTTTGAGACTTTTGAGAGATGCTGACAGGAATGTGTCCGCAGGTTCTGGCGTTGGAGTCGACGTTGTGATTGGGGGTGGTAGAGAGAAGGGATAGGGTGGTTGGTGCTTTGCGTTGCGTTCAGTTCTAGAGAGACGTGTGGGGAGAAGGCAGATGGCATTGGAGGTTCGAAACCTCTCAACGGAGGTGCCTACATAGTAAGTTTAACGCACAGGGTGAAATACGTCCATAAACCATTTGTTCGCCATTTGAAAAGACCATCTGGAACACTGCTCGCCTGACATATACAAAACCCGAATTAGGATCCTTTTTGCCCTCTTCAGATAATCCGAATCTCATAGGCGACGTCCACCCCACTTCCCCCACTTCCACCCCTCCCCCTCCCCCTCCTCTCACCACGCTGCCTCACTCCCCCCTTCCTCCCCTCTTCCCCGCTTCTCTTTCTCTCCCCACTCTCTCCCCCCCTCGATCCCCCTCTCTCCACATCCTCTATCTGATTTTCTCTACCCGAGCCCTATTCCAACCTCAACCCCCCCCACCTCTCCCCTCACGCCATTTTCACACCCTTTTCATGCCGCCTCACCCGGTCCCCATCCTACTCCCACCTCAACTCCTCCTCCCTCTTCCCTTTCCACTCCACCACTACTCAACCTCATTTAAAGCCCCCCCCCATCGATTCTCAGTACCCATCGCATGTAGTATCCCATACAGCGGAAGCAATTATTCACACATCCTATCAGGACGACGGACTGTGTAGGAGGATGGAGGACTGCGTTGGAGAATGGAGGAAGGGAGGTGGGGGGGGGGACGGGAGAGGAGAAGGAAAAC
>JAABUS010004081.1_pt1 | contig 21966 bp, 2 predicted proteins | sample 5560161 | NCBI WGS metagenome assembly JAABUS01 (sample SAMN10711885, study PRJNA513376) | rock metagenome | isolation source: Antarctica rocks | place: Antarctica: Victoria Land, Trio Nunatak nord | collected 2016-01-04
TTTAAGAAATTATACTCTTAATCCCGTAAAAGTTTTTATAGAAAATAAACTTTTTTTTATACCCTAAGAAAGTTTCTAGATTTAAGAATTTTAATCTTTAATTTTATCCGATATTTATATAAAATAAACCTCGATTTAAAAGGAGTCGCTAGTATATAAAGAGCCGTTATTATTTATAGACGATAACGTTATTATTAAATAATTAATTCCGACTCGAGAGAAGTTACTTTAACTCTAGGTTTATTAATAGTATATTTAATTCTAAATTTATAAAAAGTAAATTTTAATTTAAGAAAAATTAACCTAGTCCTAGGTTTACTAGAAGTAAACCTAATTTTTAGTTTAGTTTAATACTTATATAAAGTAACCTAAAATTTAAGAGGAGTTACTCTAATTTTAGATTTATTAATAATAAATTTAGATTTAAAAAAAGTCTTCCCCGCCCTAGTCTTAGTTATTTATTCTTATAAGAACTAGTTATAATAATAAATATAATCGTATCGTTATTATTATTAAATAAAGAAAGATATTTAAAATTAAATATCGTAGTCTAGCCTCGCTTCGTTCTAAGTTTTAGTATTATAAATAACGAACCTAGTACCTAGTTACTCTTAATATATATAAGATAGGATCTCGATTATTTACCCGGTTTATTATATTTAATAAATAAGCCGCGTTTTATTTATTATTTATAGAAATCGATCGATTCTTAGGTATTCTAGAAGAAATCTCGACTTTAAATACTTAGTTTTATTAAGAACCTAGATATTATAAATTTAAACCCCGCTTTAGTTAAAATCTTAAGTTAAATATTTACGATTAAGCCTAGAACCGAGTTATATTTAAAATAAATTAGGAGTTTTACCTCGCCGCCGTTATTATTTAAGAAGAGTTTTAAACCTACCGAAATAATAAAAATATTAACCTAGTTATAATCCTACCTACACGGTATTATAAATTCCTAAATATTTTTTCGAGAAAAGATATTAATACCTTACTCTTATATTAATTATATAATTATATTATTAAGTTTAAAGAAGAGTTATAACCTCCGTCGTTTAGTTTATATAATATAAGTTATAATAAGATCCTAAAACTCCGCCGTTACCTAAATAAGAATTTTAATAAAGGTTTTATTCGAGTTAATTAGTTTTATACTATATTCTTTATCCTATTCGTAAAGAAACTTAACGGAGGTTTATATTTCTATATTAATTACCGAGGGCTTAATATTATTATTATAAAGAATAAATATTTTTTACCTCTAATCTTAGAAACTTTAAATCGATTAAATCGTATTAAGGTATTTTCTAAATTAGATATTATATCTACTTTTAATCGTCTTTATATTAGGGAGGGCGACGAAGAATTTATAATATTCTATACCCGATTCGGCCTATTTAAATATTTTATTATATTATTTAGATTATATAATAACCTTACCTCGTTTTAATATTATATTAATAATACTCTTCGTGAATTTCTCGATAAAATCTATACCGTATACCTTAACGATATTTTAATTTATAGCGATATCGAGGAAGAGTATAAAATTTATATTAAGTATATTCTTTAGAAACTCCGCGAGGCGGGGCTCTAAATAAATATTATTAAATATAATTTCTATATTAAGGAAGTTATATACCTAGGATTAATTATTATTATTAAAGAGATTAAAATAGATTTAAAGAAAATTAATATTATCCTAAATTAATTATAGTTAATCAATATTAAGGATATTTAAAGTTTCCTAGGATTCGTTAACTTCTATCGGCGTTTTATTTATAGATTTAGTAAATTTATTATATTATTTATAGCCTTAACTAAAAAAGGTACCGTCTTTAAATAAAGTACTCGATATTAAGTAACTTTTAATACTTTAAAAAAGGCTTTTACCTCCGATATTATCCTAGTTTATTTCGACCCTAACTATAAAATTATAGTAGAAATAGATATATTCAATTACGTATCTAAAGGGGTCCTATCCTAGTATAATAATTAAAATATCCTTCGTCCTATTATTTACTTTTTAAAAAAGTATAACGGGCCTATTAAATATAATTATAAAATCTATAATAAAGAGTTTATAATAATTATTTATATATTTAAGGAATAGTATTTTAAACTAGAGGGATCTACTCTCTTTATTAAAGTAATATTAGATTATAAGGCTCTTAAATATTTTATTTTATCTAAAGTATTATCTCGCCGTTAAATAAGGTAGAGCGAGTTTTTATCCCGTTTTAATTATAAGATTACCTACCGGCCTAATAAAGAAAATAGTAAACTTAATATATTAATATATCGATTAAGAGACCTTCTTAAAGAGGGGGATAAATTAGATCCTAAATATTAATATTAATATTAGATTATATTAAAAAGAAAAAACCTAGCCCTAGAAGTCTTTAAGGATTATACTTATAGTATATTATTAAATATAACGACCCTAGTCTTAGTCCTAGTTACCCTAGTTATATTAATAATAGATTTAGAGATTCTTATTTAATTTTTTTAGTTATATTTTATATTAATTTATACGACCCCGATAAACCCCGATATAGATATCGATTTAGAATTTTAGACCCTACCTACGTCCTATAAGCCCGAACTAGATAAAGACTAGTCTATTAACCTAGATAAAGACCTATATAATACCCCGATTTATTAATTATAGGATATAATTAACTAAGCCGATTAATTCGCCTTTAGAGTCCTAGAAATATTATATTTTAAAACGCGTTATTATAGTAGAATTCCCCTCGCTAAATATGAAGATAAAGATAAAGTTCTCTACTTCCGAGGAAAGAGATATATTCCGAATTCTAGTAAATTACGCCTTCGTCTAATCTAGCTAGTTTATAATAATATCGTAGATAATTACCTAGGTCGTATTAAATATTACGAATTAATTAACCGGGCCTATTAGTAACCTAATGTCTATATTACTATCTAACGATTTATTAGGAATTATTATATATACCGAAGAATTAAATCTTCCCGTTAATATATTTAAAAATAACTACGCTTATTACCGCCCCTATAATAATATTAAAAAGATATTTTAATAAATTATATAAGTCCCCTACCGCCTTATACCTTTATAGGAATTTTTTATCGGTATATCCTAGTTTTTATAGACCGCTTAACTAAGATATAGTATCTAGTATTAATTATATTAATAAAAATAAACGAAGCCTACGACGCTTTTTATTAGACTATATAAAAACTTTATAAACTATTAAATATCTTTATTTCGGATTAACGATTTTAATTTATATCGGAGTTTTAGGAGGCCTTATATAAGCGCTTTAAAATCGATTAATATATATTTACCGAGTATTATCTTTAGACGGATAACTAAACCGAGTAGTTTAATATTATAATAAAATACTACCTCCGTATATACGTTAATTATATATAGGATAATTAAGTGAAATAATTCTTTAAAGCGGAGTTTTCTAATAATAATATTAATTCTTTTAATACTCTAGCCTCGCCTTTCTTAACTAATTATAATTAATATTTATATATCGGTTTCGAGCCTATTAAGTCTTTACCTTAAGATTTTACCGCTTAAATATATATTTATTTAATCGCTACCGATAAGTTTATAGTATAAATAAAAGTTTTAAATAATTACCTCTACGATAAAATATTTATCGTTTAAATTATTTTTAAATCCTTAGTTAACTAACGAAGGCGCCTATATTTAATATATTTAGTAAATAATTAAATATGGCTAAATATTAAGAATTTGAGTATTATACGCCCCTTAGTTAAGCTCGACGATTATAATATCGGTTTTTTCCGAGTCTCTAAAGTTTTCGATAATCCTTTTATAGTTTAATTAAATTTTTTATATTTAATAAAAATTTACCCCGTCTTCTACGCTAACCTATTATAATTAATAATTAATAACTCTCTACCTAGATAAGTCTAGTTTATCCGAGAATTTATAATTACCGAAGATAACTAACGAGAGTAGTATATTAACGGTATCTTAAAATCTAAATATAATCGCTATTATAGTCTACCTTTATTAAAATACTACGTTAATTAAAAAGGTTATATCGTTATATAAAAACCTTTTTATTATTTTACCCGTTATTAATAATTTATTAATAAATATTATATCTCGAATCCTAGCGCCGCCGGCCTTTATAAATTACTATATATTATTTAGAGGTATTAATATAAGGAACCTCTACTATTTTTATTTTAATCTAATTTTTAAGAAGTTAACCCCCGTTTATACTATAGTTTATTCTCTATCCGTTATCGTCCCCTCGGTTATTATTCCGTATCGGCTTCGACCGATACTTCGTATTATTATATAAATAAATAGTACTTTATAGCCTAGCCCCGCCGTTATTATTTATAGATAATAATGTTAACGCCTAGTTTTATTCGTATACCGCCGTTTATTCCCCGTCCTATCCCTTACTCGTTATTATTAATAACTCGAATACTCCGACGCGCCATTATTTTAACTATTTTATAACCCTAAATAAGATTTAGGGTTACGAAATCTAATTAATTAAATTAATTATTTATTTATCTTATAGGAGCTCGACTTTAAAGAGGGGGTTATTATTATAATATAACTTTATTTACTTTAACCTAGCTTAATTTATTTTAAATTTAATTTAAATCTAAACTAATTTCCCTATTTTTATCTTAATATAATCGAGATAGGAAATAAATAAATACTCCGTACGTTAATTTTTATTTAGATAGTAGCTGGCCCTACCCTAGTTTTCGTTCTTTATTTTTTATCTTAGTCTACTCTTATATTATAACTAGGCTATAGTTTAGTGAACCTAACTATTAATTTAATAAATCTCTAGATACTAATCCCGTCCCTTAATAAAGTCGTACTCTTAGAGTTTAGTTATTTTTAATATTATAACTACTTATTTATCTTTACTAAATACGAGGACGTAGTTATAAAGCGGGGGATAATTATAATACTATAATATATTCTATTTTAAATACTATAATAAGGGTATTTTAATATTAACTCGAATACTCTATATCGCTCTTTTAACCTATTAATATATACTTTATATATTATATTATTTTACTTTTTTATTGGGTAATTTTAATACTATATAATATTTATAATACGAAATTTATTATTTATTAATTCTTAATACTCCTCTTTATAAAAACTAACCTAGGTTTTATTATATCGATATTGTATTAAAATACTAAATAGAGAGTGTTAATATTTTAAATACTTTTAAGATAAATGTTTTAAAATAAACGACTTTTATTATTATTTATATAGAAGATAATATATAGAAATAAATTATATTATTTTTAAAATATTATATAAAAGAATAAAACGACGTAGATAATTTAATAATTAAACTTTAAATAAAGAATTTCTCTCAATTTAAAATTAAAATTTAATATATATTTAAACTTTCTAATAAAAGTAATATAATAATCCGTATTATTTAATATTTAATATAGCGGAGATATATATTCGATTATTTAATATAATTTTAATATTATATAATATTAACGGACTAAAATATTACTATCTTTATAATAATATATTAATAAGAATTAAAAAATAATATAAAAAACGAGTTTATATAAATAAAAACCGAAATTCAAGACCTCGATAATTTTATAAAATAAATAATTAAGATCGACGATAAATTATATAAATATATAATAAAGAAATATTATAACGGAGGAATTAACGGATAAAGATATTTAAGAGTTTATAATAATAAATATAATTTAGTTAATTATTACCGCTATAAAAAATCTAACCCGTATAATTATATATTAATAAAACTCGATTTTACTAAAAAGGGACCTACGAGAGAATTCTAGAAAAAAAGTAAATAATAATACGGGGGAAAGAAAATAATAAATTATAATAATTATAATAAACCGGGTTATATTATTAAAAACTATTATTCGAAAAATATAATAAATTTATAGTAAATATATTTAAGAAAGAGATATTAAATAATATAACCGAGTCTTTTAAAGATTTAATATAAAATAATATTAAATTTAATAATTAATTAAAGAAGTAAAAAAATATTAAAGAAGAAATCGCCTAAAGAATTTAAGAACTCGAAGAATTAAATAATAATAACGATAAAACTTTAAAAAAGAATTTAAAAGAAAGATAAAAATAAAAATAAAATAAAATAAATTTTGAAAAATAATTTTAAATAATAAACTACCTCGATAATTTTAAAATTTAATTTATTATATTAAAAAAATAACCCGAAGAAAAGAAGAAAGAGAAAGAATTAATTTTTAAAATTAATTATATTTATAATAAATATTACCCACGATACTAAGAAATATATTAATTAATATATATAAATAAATATTATATATATTATTACGATAATTTAGGAGAGCGAAGATATATTATTAAATTAAAATATAATTATAATTAATAAAATAAATATATTAAAGATAGTTATTTATAATATTTAATTAAAATAAGAGAGAACTAAGTATTTCTAAATTATAATAAAGATTAATAATTATAATTACGAAATTAAATAAATTATAATAAAGAGCTAAAGTATTATAATTAAAAAGAATAATATTATTATTTAACCGAAGGATACGAAAGATATTTCGAGTCTAAAGAGTATTACGGATTTTTATCTTCGTCGGGAAAAGACTAGTTCCTTATATTAAAGAGAAATATAAAGAGATTAATATATTAACTCTAGAATAATATTTATATTTAATTTAATATAATATATATATACGAATACCGGTAAAAGTTAACGGATATAAAGTCGTTATAATAATAAATTTAGGAGCGATTAATAACTTCGTATTTTAAATAATAATTTAAGTAATTAAACTATTAATTTAAAAAAAAAGAAATAATATAAATTTTAATTAACCGACGGGTTAAAATTATTAATAAGAAGAGTAAACGGGGAAATATTCTATTATTAATTATTATTTAATACTACTATAAGGAAATTACCTTCGATATAATAAAAATAATTATTTATTATATTATTCTAGGGATACTTTAATTAAAGAAATATAATCTAATAATTAATTAAAAGAGAGGAGTATTTATATTTCCGTATATTAAAGATATCGCTAGTATAATATTTATACGTCTATAAAGAATATTTATAAATAAAAAGTCGAATTATAACTCGGTCGAAACCTATAATATTTTATTTTCGAAAAAAAATAATTATACGAAAATCCGATTCGATATATAATAGTTAAAGAGGTTAGTAAAGCGAATAAATTAAAGTTTTTAAACGTAAGAACGAAGCTCTTAATATCTCTAAAAAGTATTAATAATAAAAGTACTTTTTTTAAAAAAAAGATAACTATAAAAGTATTATTTAAATATTGATTATAGGATTATAAAATCGAACTCGAATTAAATAAATAACCGATATTTAGACCTATTTATAATTTATTAAATAAAGAACTCGGAGTACTTCGCGGGTATATCGATAAAAATCTTAAAAAAGAATTTATTCGAGAATTTAAATTACTAATAAATTCTTTAATTCTTTTTATAATAAAAAGGATTGAAATTTATAATTATATATAAACTATCGAAAATTAAATAATATTATAATAAAGAATCGGTACTCTTTACTAAATATGAATAAATTATAAAATGAGTTTATAATAATGAAAATCTTTATATAACTAGATCTTCGAGGTATATATAATCTAATTCGAATAAAAGAAAGTAAAGAAAGAAAACTATTTTTAAAACTAAATATAATTATTATAAATAATTATATATACCCTTCGGATTTACTAATATATTAATAACTTATTAAATATTAAATAATAATATTATACGAGTATATTTAAATATAACGATAATTATATATTTTAATAATATTTTAATCTACTCTATTAATAAGAAAGAATATATTTAATATATATAAAATATCCTAATCTATTTATTACTAGCTAGACTTCTCTTTAAATTAAAAAAGTACGAGTTTTATAAAGAATTAATCGAATTCCTTAAATTTAAAATTAATACTAGAGGTATTTATATAAGCCCCGAAAAGATGAAGACTATTAATGAAATAATTAATATTATATAATATTAAAACGATATAAAGTTTCTTAGAATTTATAAATTTTAATAAAAGATTTATTAAAAATTACTCTAAAAAGACCTTATTATTAATAAATATTATAAAGAAAGATATTATTTTCTAATAAAAAAAAGAGTTATAACGATTTTTTAAATTATTTGAAAAAGTTTAAAAAAAACCGCCCGTATTATATTCTTTTCGAAGTAATAAACTAGCTCGAATCGAGATTAATATTTTAAACTTTATAATAAAAATTTATATCCTCTAATAAAAAGATAATAAATAATACTCTATTATATATTATTTACGAAAGATATTATTAATAGAATAGAATTATAATATTTATAATAAAGAATTACTAGTAGTAATATTCGTATTAAAACAATAAAGAGTATATAAAAAAAACTATCTAAACTTTACTATTTTTATAGATTATTAAAATCTTCTTAATTTTATTACTATAAAATAGTTAAATAAAAAATAAATAAAATAATTAGAATTATTAAAATAATATAAATTTAAAATCTTCTATACTTTAAAAAAAGATAACGGTCGCGCCGATATATTAAATAAACGAGAAGATTATATAGAGGATAAAGACGTAGTAATATAATTAGTCCTTATTTAATAATAAAATAAATCGCTAGTCCTAGTATAGTAACTAGTAGCGATACTATATATCTTTATTCCTAGGATTATTAATAATATCCGGGAAAGATATAAAAATAATATTTTAATTAAAATATTAAAAAGTTAGTAATTATAAACTAAATTATTAAAATATAATAAGAAAATTTATTTTCTTAAAGGATATTTTAAGGAAATTATTTATAATTATTATAATAATTTAATTAAAGATACCCTAGAGTTATTAAAATTATAGAATTTATCTATAAAGAATACGACGCGCTAGGACTATAATCGTACGTCGAAGAATATATTAAAGAATATATTAAAGAATATATTAAATATTAATAAAATAAGTCTATAAAATATATTAAATATAATTAAATATAATTCGCCCCGGTACTAGGGATACTATAGGACGACGTTATTATAAATTTCGTTATTAAACTACTAAAATTAAAAGACCCTATTATAGTAGAAATCTTTAACCCTATAATAATAATTTATAATAAATTTAGTAAATATACTATAATAATTAAAGAGATTTATAAAGTAGAATAAATCGCCTTTATATTACTAAATTAATAAATTAGAGATTATAATATCTTTAAATTAATTATTTTTAATCGAGATAAATAATTTATTTCTAATTATTAGAAAATATTAATTAATATTACTAAAATTAAATTACGAATATTAATTATATATTATTTATAGAGAAATAATTAAATAGAGTATATAAACTAGAGAATAGAAATATATTTATAATATTACGTTAATAAGAAATAAAATAATTAGGTAAGACTTTTAATTACAATTTAATTAATATTTAATAATAACTAATTTAATATAACGAAACTTATATTATTCTTCGCGAATTATAATAAATATATTAATATATTTCTTAAATCTAAATAAAGACTAAACGCCTAGAAGATTTTAATTTATATAGATAATATAAGAGTATTATACTAGGATATATAAATCTAAATTAATCTAATAAATACTCGAACGAAAGTAATAATAGATATTAGGTTATAGTATTTAGGGTATTTATAATAATATGAAAATAAATATAAAGTCTTAATAGGAAAAATAATCTCTATATTTAAATAATAGAATTAATCTCTAAAGAGTTAGAGCGAGGGCTCCGAGCTTTTTATTTCTAAAAAAACTTTAAAGTACCGGAAACTATAATATAATACTATAATATTAATAGTGTAATTACGTCGTATAATCTCTTTATAAAATTTATATATTATATTTAATAATTATTATAAAACTAGTTTTAATATAGTATAATAATTACCTCCTCTTTTAAGAGTTTCGCTCTCGAAATTAATATATATTAATTTAATACTTTACTATTTTTAAATAAAAAGTATAATATAAGAGAGTCTAAATTAAAAAGAGTATATATATAATATTTATATCTTTTATTTAATTTTATTAATCTCCTAGATTTTTAGTAATAATATATTAATAAAAAACCTCTAAATTTAATAAGAAAAAAGAAGGGAACTAAATTATACTTTAAAATTAATAATCCGTCGCGTATACTTCGTATACCGGTGTAATTATATAGTTATACGTCGTATTGAATATTCGATAAAAACTTTAAAACCTAAAGTAAAAAATAAAGAAAAGAATATTATAATTATTATCGAAAACTATAAATCTTTACTATTAATAAGGTTTTAGCGATATCGGCGGTAGAGTAAATTATTCTATCTTATTATTTAGAAAGAATTCTAGTTATAAAAATAAATATATATTAATAACGGTCTTAACGTAGGTATAAAGTCTTTATTTATTTTTTAACTTTTCTTTTTCCGTAATATCCTACTATCTTCTATATATATAAACTCCTATATATTATTATCGATAACTATATTATTTGCAAACTCTTATTAATTTATAATAATCTCGATTATATTTTTAATCTCTTTTCTTCGAGGTCGTAAATCTTATTTATATATTCCGTAGGTAAAACTAGAGTTAATATATTATAATTTAAATAAATCTTTCTTTTCTTTTTTTATATTCTTTCTTTAATTTTATAATTATTAAAATAAATAAAATAACTTATTCTATCTTTAAATAAGGTATTTATTTATATTTAAAAAAATTAGTATTATAATAATTATTTTTATTTTTATTTTAATAGTTTTATATTTTATTTATTAATAATATATATATAACTAGATTACTTTAATACTTAATATATTAATTTAATCTCTATAGTATATAATATTAATAATAATATTTAAATATTTATTATATCTCCGATTATCGCTCTTTATAGAATAACCGCCCGCTCCGCTTTTATCCCGCCCTTATTTATACTTTTATACCTCCGTTACTTTAAGCGGATAAACTTAAATAACTACGTCCTATATAATAAAATATTATATATAAAATATATTTATTACGTAAAGAATAAGTATTTATATAATTCTATATATTATTTCATATTTTTAAACCGAATTATATTAATATATCTAGATTTCTTCTAAATTTTATATCTTTATAAATTATCTTGTTAACTTTTTAGAATATTAAGGCCTTAATAAATATCTTCGTTAATATATTATTAAATATACGAAAGATATTATAATCCTCCTTCGGGAGATTAAATTTAAAAATAATAATATTAAGAAAAGAAAGAATATATTATAATTAATATCTTAATTTATTATAAACGTCGAGGGTATAAATAATACTTTTTATACTCTAATAAATTAATATAATTTATATATAATTTATATATTAATAGTTTTCTAAAAAGAGATTATTATCTAGAATATAAATATACTTTGAAATAAAACTATATAATATTAACTTAATAATTTATTTAAATTAACGGACGAAGATAAAATTAACGATATAACTAAAAATAAAGTTTATATACGATATATATAAAATATCTCCGAGTACGACTTTTCTCCCGGCTTTACTCCCGTTATTAATTAATTTAATATATTTATTTTCAATAATCTCGATATTAAGGTATTAATCCTATTTTATTCTTTAATAATATATAAATAATTATAATATTTAAACGTAAAACTTTTTTAATTAAAAATATTATTATTTATTTTAATATTATAAAGCCTCGTTTTTAATACGGCGGTATAGAGGGTATAAATCGTTATATATTAAATAAATTAATATCTTCTTATAAAGTTTTTAAAAAAGAAATTAAAGATAAAGTTAATAGTTTTACTTTTAATTTTATTTTTCGCCCTCGTTTTTTAACTCGACTCCCCGGTCGCGCCTCTATTTATAAATAACCTAGTTTTAAGATTAAGAAAACTAGTCGTTTTAAATATAAACCTATTTATAAATACCCCGTTAATTATAAAAATACGTCTCGCTCGAAGTTTATTAATTGAAAATAACTAATAATAATTAGAAATTAATAATACCTCCTCTTTTTTTTCTTCGCTTTCTATATTATTTTTATCTTTATATTCTCTTCGAATACTTCTCGTAGTTCTAATATATTATTTAAAATATTTATATTAACCTATCTATTAAAGGTCTTTAATTATCTTGATTATTTTGTAAAATAAAATACCTTACTATTTACTTTCTTCTTTTTTAATATCTTTTCTACTTTTTATTTATTCGTATTATTTATTAATTCAGGTAAAGATATATTAGGAATCGAAATATTACTTTATTATTTATAATATAACTCTAAAAACAATATATAAAAGATATTATAAATTCGGTAATTAATTAATAATACTAGGCGGTATATTTATATTCCGACGGTATCTAAAATCTTAAATAATCTAATTATTTTATAAAAGAGTTTTTTATTTAATTATTTTTATATTAAATTTTTAGTTAATAATAATATAAAATTATTTATATTAAATAATTTTAGTTTATGCTTTTTATTATAATTATATTTCTACGCCTCGACCGCGATAGTTTAAACTCTTATTAAATACTTTTTTAAAATATTCAATTTTTTAATTCTTTTTTATATCGATAGTATTTCTCCTTTATACGTCTCGCCCTCGAGACGCGGTTTAAGAGATAAATTATAATTATATATAATTATAAATAATATCTATTTTATTATCGTATATTATATATTATAATATATTTATTTTATTATAAGTAAAAATACTACCTAGTTATTTTATTTATTTAAATAAAAGGGGTTTAAATAGTATTTTAGGGTTTAGTTTTAATATTTTATTTAATTATCCGTCTATAAATAAAATACGGTATTTAGGCGCTTTTTAGTTTTTATTAAATAATATATCTTTAATTAAAATATATTTATAAAGATAGAATCTTTATTAGAAATAATCTTATTAAGAATTTTAAACTTTAGGATAATTTTTTTAAATATTAACTCTATTAACCCCGTAGAGTCGATTATTTTTATAATTAAAATATAATATAATATCTTTATATATCTATCTATAACTATAAGAATCGTATTATAAATATATTTATATCGCTTATTTAGAGGTAAATTAATAATAAAATTTATTATAATTTCCTTCTACGGTCTTATAGGATATAATAGAAAATTAATCTCGTTATAAAGGCGGTATCGATATACTTTAACCCGCTAATATATATTATATATATCGATATATTCTTATACGTCGGTCTTAAGAGTATTTTAGAAATATTTTCTAATAAATAACTCCGTTATTTTCTTAATATTAAAGTACCCCGTTAATATATTATTATAATATCGTTTTAATAGCTCTTCGCGGACTAATCTTTCTTTAAATATATAAATCTTATTATTATATTTAAGAATTAATATAAAATTTAAAATTTATACTCTAGCGGAACGTTAATAATTCGTTTATATAATTTTAACGATTTTTATTTACGAGAAAGAGTTATCCTTTTATAAAGCGCGAATTATTTTAATAATTAATAAATTTTTAATATTATAAATCGTTTTATAAAATATTATAATTTAGTAATAATATATAGAATAATTAGTTTATTACTTATAATTCTAATAATAAAATTTAATAATTCCTTTATTATATTATAATCGATTTAAATAAGCGTCTTGTTTAAACTCTTTAGAATTTCTTATTTAAATATTAACTCTTTAGGTCGAGATAAATATATTATCGAAAAATATATTATTTTTAAAGTAAACCTTAACGACCCTAATAACGTAAATTTTATATATATTAAATTTTACGCGACGCCCGCGGATATACTATTTAATACCCGCGAAGTATTATCTATATCTAGATCTTTTATATCTACGAATATATTTCGTATTATAACGAAAATAGAGCCTTAACTAGTACTTTTTAAATTTAATAATTTTTATTATAATATAAATAATATATTATTTAAAAAATTATCCTAGCTCTTATAATTTAAATAATGTAAAGAGTTATCGGCTAGATTACTTTTTCTAAAATAATACGAAATTTAATAATAAAAAAATTAAAATCTTATTACCTAACGCGCCTAGCGATTATTTAATTATTTCATATCTATAAAATCCTTTAAATTATTATAATTAATTAAGACTTCTATTTTATATAAATTACTTTTAAAGTAATATCGTTATTATTTAAATATTATAACGATTATAAGGAGTTTTTTATTATAAATCTTATATCGAATTTTTAAATTTTAAATTTTATAGGACTAGAAAATAATAAGATATTATTTATTATTATTTTATAATTAGATTAAAATCTCAACTACGGTAAAATTAAAAGTATTTATTTTAATTCGAATTTTTAATTCTAAATCAAAATATATAAAAATAAGTATATATATAAATAAATCGCGAAGTAGGTAAAATACCTACTCCGCCTCTTTAGGTTATTTAAATAAATTAAATTTTTTATTATCTTAATTACTTTTTAGTAGACCCGTTAATAAATTTATTATTTACGAATAATAATAAATAAATCGACGATAAAAATAAATAAAGTTTAAGAATATTTATATATTATAAAAGGACATTAGTTTTAGTTAGGACTAAACTATATTAATTTTATATTCGTTTATCGATACTCCTTCGGTATTTATAATTAATTTTAGAAATTTAATTAACCGAGTAAAGAACTCGTATTTCTTAAAACTCGCGAATAAATAATATTTTTATAGGCGTTAAAGTATTTATTATATATAATTAATATACTCCTTTTTTAAATTTAAATAAATTAGGATATTATTTAAATAAATAATATAAAATATATTTATTAAACCCGTTAACGATTTATTAATATAAATTTAAAAAGTAGTAAATATATTCGTTAAATTAAAAGACATTATTATATATTTAAAAAGATTATACTATATACGAAATATTCTCTTCTATTTATCGCCTTCTTTAATTCTTATTCGATAACAAATATTTTTTAAATTAAACTTCGTAGATTATATAATATTATTTAAGCGGTCTAGTATTTTATTAATTTAAAATAACGGGTAGCGATTTTTAATAATAATCTTATTAAGATCTCGGTAGTTAATATAGAGTCGTAGTTTATTATTCTTCTATAAAATAAAAAGGATAAAAGTCCCGGCGGGGTTAATAAAATATTTAATTTAACCCTTTATTAAAATATTATTTAAATATCTCCGAAACTTTATTAATTTAAGGTTCGATAGATTATAAAGAGGCCTATATAATAAGTTATTCTTTATATTAATAATATAATTACCGTCTTTATACGACGGTAATCGACTTACTTCTTTATTAGAAAAGATATCGTTAAAATTTATAAATTTATTAAGAAGCGTAGGCGGTATAATAATATAATTATTAAAAAATATTCTATTAATAATAATATCGCCTTTTTTATCCTCGTTTTTATTAATAAGATTTTAATTAAAGAGATTAATTTTAATATAAATTAATATATAAATAACTAGTTACGTCTTTAATAATTTCGTAAAATCCTTAAATAATTTTAATATATACGTATTTAGCGCGATACCGAATTATTAGATATATATATTATAATTAGTTTAAATTTTTTCCTTTTTTATAACTAGTATATTTATAATAATAAACGAGTCTTTCTTATTAATAAAATAAAAGATAGTATTATACTCTTTAATTTATCTTTATAAATTAATTAACTAATAAATAATATTATAAATATTATAATAATAAATAAATTACCCGTTTATCTATTTTAAAGTTAATAACGACTCGTTTTTAAAATACTTTAAATTATATTATTATATAAATATTTTATTAATTATATTTATCTTAACTCCTAGATTCTTATCTATTTTAATATAAATAATTTTTATATTAATATTAATTAAATTTATAATAACTTCGTTATTAATATTTATACTCGATTAAGTTTTTATTTCTTTTTATTCCTTTAGGATAAAGACTTCCCCGAGGGTTTATTATTTTTTAATTTTACGGTATAATCGCCGATATAATTAATAGTCTTTATCTTTATTTTTTTCTTTAGATATTTATTCGAGTAATAACCGAATTTATAATAATTAAAATTTTTAAAATTTTTAAGATTCTTCTCGCTCCCGTAAATCGTATATATTTTATTAGTATTTTTATAATTATTATTATTAGAATCTTATCTCTTAATATTAAATTTGATTTTATTATCTCCGCTCTTTAACCCCGTTTTATACCTCTTTCGAGATCTTAATTAATTATTTTAATTATTATTTTATATCTTAAAATCCCGATTAAGATTATATTTATAATATATTATAAATACGCTTCGGATTAGTGTGGGGTAGAGTAGAGATCGAGGTATAATCTCTACTTTAACCTAGTATAGAGATCTATTAGCGTAGAGTTTAGAATAAAATAAAATAGAGTAGAGATCTCTTAAGGATCCCTACTATATTAAAGCGGATTTCTAATAATTATTCTAATAACGCTACTATCTTTATAGATATATATATTTATAACTACTACTACCTCTATAGATATACGCGTACTTATAGCTACTACTACCTCTATAAATATATATACTTATAACTACTACTATCTTTATAGATATATATATTTATAGTTACTACTACCCCTATAGATATACGCGTACTTATAGCTACTACTATTTTTATAAATATATATATTTATAGCTACTACTACTTTTATAGATATATATATTTATAACTACTATTACTACTACCCCTATAGATATATATATTTATAACTACTACTACCTCTATAAATATACGTACTTATAGCTACTACTACCTCTATAGATATATATATTTATAACTATTACTACCTCTATAAATATACGTATTTATAGAATAAACGCTCGGATTTATAATTATTTAAATTAATATTAAAATTAAAATTAAAACTATTATTAACCTAAAGTTAGATATAACCGAAAATTATATTAAAGATATAGTTTAATTCGTTTATTTTAAAATTAAAGAGACGTTTAAATAATAGTTTAATTTAAAATTTAAAATTAACTATTTTTAAATATTTATTAATATATTTTAATATTAGTATTTTTCTTTAAATTTATTATTTTATTCTTAAGAATATTTCGATTCAAAATCGGTTAAAAAGTAAAAAGTGAAGAATAATAATAAATATTAATTATAATAATTATTATAATAATAGTCTCTTTATAGTATAATCTATAATATATCTTATTATTAATCTATAATGGGGGTAGTAGTAGTTATGAGTACACGTATATCTATAGGGACAGTAGTAGTTATAAGTGCGTATATCTATAGGGCCAGTAGTAGTAGTAGTTATAAGTACGTATATTTATGGGGCCAGCAGCAGTAGTAGCCATGAGTACGTATATCTATAGGGGCAGTAGTAGTTATGAGTATATATATCTATAAGAGCAGTAGTAGTAGTACCTTAGTCATGAGTACGCGTATCTATGGGGGTAGTAGTAGCTATAAGTGCGTATATCTATAGGGGCAGTAGCGTTATTAGAATAATTATTAGAAATCCGCTTTAGCGTAATAGAGATCTCTTAGAGATCTCTACTCTACCCTACCTTAACTTAAAGTAGAGATCGAACCGCGATCTCTACTCTACGCTCTACCCTACTTTATTTTATATTAATATTCCCTCTAGGGATCCCTATACTAATCCGAAGTATAATTATAAATAATATAAATTCGGTTCGCTTAATAAAAATATTTTAGGCTCGGTTAATTTCTTTTAAAATATTAAATCTTAAACGGGTTATTAAATAAATTCTTTATTATTCTTTATTATAAAGAAGTAGTTCGGTTTTTAAAGTATTAAAATAAATATTAAAATTTTATATTAATTAATTATTCCTTTAATATATATATTAGTATTTAAAATTCGTATTTCTAACTCGATTTAAAAGATCCTCGATTATATTAAATAAATAATCCGAAAAAAACTTCTATATTAATATATTTATTAAATAAAATTCTTAATTTACTTTTTTAAATAGGGTATTATATATAAAATCTCTTTTTAGTTTATTCGAAAGTTTACGGGCGTTAAACGAAACGTAGTCTCCGTATTATAAATTTATTCTCGATTATTTTATAAATTTTATATATATAAATCCCGTAATTTCGATAATCGTAAATTATTTTAATTTATATTAAAACCGATTTTATTATAATTTATTATTAGGCCGCTTTTATTTTTTATATTTTATTTTTAAAAATTATTTTCGATTTCCTTATCTTCTTTACCTACGATAGTATATCGTAGGTTTTTAATATTCTTTTAAATCGTAATAATAGAGGCCTTTTTTTCGAGGGCTTTTTATTTATATTTTAATTCTATAAATTATTAAATTATTATTAAATTAATATTCTTTAATAAATCTTTTATATATTTATTTAAAATATTTGTCTTTTATATCTCGTCTTTAAAATACTTATTTCTAAAAAGATTTTTTATTCTTTTAACGAATTATTATTTAAAAAGATTAAAAAAGATTATAATTATTAAATTATAATACCTAGAGTATTTATAATAATATAAAAAAAAATCTTTATATTTAAATAATAAAATTAATTTTTAAAGAATTAAAGCGAGGGCTCCGAGTTTTTTATTTCTAAAAAGAACTCCGGAGTATTAGAAATTATAATATAATATTATAATATAATATTATAATATAAATAGTATAACTACGCCGTGTACTCTCTTTATAGGATTTATATATTATATTTAATAATAATTATAAATTTAATTTTAATATAAAATAATAATAAATAAATATCGAGAAGAGTATTTTTAATTAAAAAAAGAGGATAAAATATACTTTTTAATAAAAAATATAAAAAGTAAAAGACCGAGTAAAAAACTAAATTATATTAGAATCGGACTATTTTCGATTAAAAAGAGTAACGAATTAGTTAATTATAAACTAAATCTTTTAATTAATATTAAAATATATTTAATATTCTATATTTCTTTATTAAAGTTAATAGACTTTATAATATTTTTATAAAATACTTTTTATTTCTAGATTAAAGAAAAACCGGAGTTAAAAGTAGTAAAAATTTTAGATTATAAAAATTAGAACTACTTTATTGAATAAAAAGAATATAACGAATTAAAAAATATTCAAAAATTAAATATAAACTTTAAAAACTACTTAAATCTTCTATAAAGATTTTATCGGGAATAAAAGATATAATTTATTAATTAAATTCATCTTTAAATTATAATTACTCCGAGGATATATTAAATAAGAAATTATTAAATTTATAATCGATATTATTAATTTCTTTATCTTTATTTAACTCGATAATATTTTTTAATTTACTTTTAACAAGTTATTTTTCTTTTTTTTTAATAACTCGATTTTAATCTAAAAATAAATTTATTTTATTAATATTATTTTAGTTTCTACTAATTTCTCTTTTTATAATTTCTAGAGATAAATTTATTTTATAAATAAAAAGAATACTAAATTATATTCCCGCTTAATACGAATATATTTTATATATTTATCCGAGTAAATTCTAATTTATACTTTTTAAAATACAGCTTCTCGACGTAATATTAATAAATATATATAATTAACTTTAAATTAAAAAGAGATTTATAAAGTTATCGTTAATAATAAAGAGAGGAAAAAGAGGTAGGACTCGATATTTATTATAACTAATAATTTATTTCCGGGATAAAAGTTTCGAGAGGGGAATTTAATATTATAAATATTAATAATAAAATTATTTATTATAATTAAAGAGTAAATAAGGTAAATAACTTATTATTTATTATACTCGAAAAGTAAATAAAGTAAATATATTACTCTTAATACGATTTCCTTTTATTATATAAATAATATATTTTTTAATAAATAAAAACTTCGTTTTTAATTTCCCTTAAAACTTTTAATTATAAATTCTAAATATAGATATATATTAAATTATTAATTGAGTTTATTAAATTTATCTATATATATTTATTTATTTATACGAAGACTATTATTTATTAATTCTTAATACTCTTCTCTACGAGTATTAATCTAGGTTCTATCGACGTTATATTAAAATATTAAACGGAGAGCCTTAATATAAATCTATTAATAATTAGTATTATTTGTTAAAAGTAATTTACTCGGAATTTTAATTTATTACCCGAAGCCCCGATTTATTAATCCTACTAAACCTCGGGTCGGTATTTAATATAGAGTTTTAATATAAACCCGTAGATAATTTTCTAATAAAACTAATAATATTCAAAATATACTAATATTTACTTTTAAAATTTACCGATATATATTAAACCTTTAAATCTTTAAAGAATTTAATTATATTATCTAGTATCTCCTTTTCAAGTATATTTAATTATTATCGATTTTTTATATTTTTCAGATAATAGTTCCTAGCGATATAACCCGAATTATTATAATTATAATAATTTATTACTTTTTTACTTTTATATTATTATTTATTTCTTTTTTAAAATTCTTTTATAAGTTTCTTTTTAATGAAATCGAGTTTTATTAATATATAATTATATAAATTAAATTTCTCGCGGTAGTAATAATTAACTAAATTATATTCGTTATTATAAATTCCTAAATATTCTTATCCGTTAATTCCTCCGTTATAATATTTCTCTATTATACGTTTATATAATTTATCGTCGATCGCGATTATTTATTTTATAAATATATCGAGGTTTTAAATATCGGTTTTTATCTATATAAACTCGTCTTTAATATTATTTTTTAATCCTCGTCGATATATTATTATAAAAATAATATTATCCTAGTCCGTTAATATTATATAATATTAAAATTATACTAAGTAATCGGATTAGATCTTCGTTATATTAAATATTAAATAATACGAACTATTATATTACTCTTATTAGAAAATCTAAATATATAACGAATTTTAATTTTAAACCGAGAGAAGTTCTTTATCTAAAATTTTATTATTAAATTATCGACGTTATTTAATCTTTTTATATATTATTTTAAATATAATTTAATTTATTTCTACGCGTTCCCTTTTATATAAATAATAGTAAAAGTCGTTTATTTATTAATTAATATAATACTCTCGTTGAGAGCGAAGAATAATTAAAGTTAAATTAATTAAATCGTTAAGTTTCTTATACTCTCTATAATATTAATTTAAATAAGAAACTTTAATATAGTCCCCGTTATTTATAATATTAAGTTTTCTAATATTCCTTTAGATATTTAGAGTTAGGGTCTTTATTAATTTTAAAGTATTTATCCTAAAGATATATAAAATATTAAAGTTCTCCGGTTAATATTTTAATATAATATCGATAAAACCTAGATTAATACTTATAGAAAAAATTATTAAGAATTAATAAATAATAATCTTCGTATAAATAATTAGATATAACTAGATAAATTTAATAAACTTAATTAATAATTTAATAAATATCTATATTTATAATTTATAATTAAAAGTTTTAATTAAAGGAAATTAAATACGAAGCTTTTATCTATTAAGAAATATACTATTTATATAATAGAAGAAAATTATATTAAGAGTTATATACTTTATATATTTATTTCTACGAGTATAATAAGTATAGTTTATTTATAATACTTATTATTACGAGTAAAGTAAATATTCTCTATAGTATTATTAGTCCGCGTATATACTATTACGATAGTAAAGTCGTAATATATCGACGTTATATTAAAGTATTGAAAGGAGAGCTTTAATAAACCGATTCTAGATAATATTTTATCTATATTATTATTAATACTAGCGCGTATTTACTCTCGTATTATTTTATAAATTTAGTTCTTTATAAAAATAT
>JAABUS010004083.1_pt1 | contig 21960 bp, 21 predicted proteins | sample 5560161 | NCBI WGS metagenome assembly JAABUS01 (sample SAMN10711885, study PRJNA513376) | rock metagenome | isolation source: Antarctica rocks | place: Antarctica: Victoria Land, Trio Nunatak nord | collected 2016-01-04
CGCATTTTTGCCTGTGTCAACCAAAACAGGCCCTACGAAAATAATTATACAAAAGCAGTTGCGTAAATCATAGAAATCGACCAAAGGGAGAAATCTTCTTCCAAGCGGAAGGGAAACACGCTCATTGTTCAAATAAGATTTCTCCCTTCGGTCGAAATGACAAAATTTTACCAGCTATTATTTTTTGACCTAAAACAAGATGTTTAAACAACTGTTTTTATTTCCTTTGTAAACACTTATTTTAACCCTATAAAAACAGTATTATGGCAACAGCAACAAAATGGGTTTTAGACCCCATGCACTCCGAAGTAACTTTTAAGATCAAACACCTGGTGATTTCTAACGTAACAGGCATGTTCAAAAAATTTGAAGGCACGTGTGAAGCTCCTTCTGATGATTTTGAAGGTGCAGAAATTGATTTTTCTTTAGATGTGGACAGCATCGACACAAACCAGGAACAGCGCGATGTGCATTTAAAATCACCCGAGTTTTTTGATGCCGAGAAATTTCCAAAAATCACTTTTAAATCAACCTCTTTTACCAAAACCGGCGATAATGAATATGATTTGAACGGTAATTTAACTATTAAAGATGTGACCAAACCCGTAACTTTAAAAGTTGAGTTTGGTGGCACGGCCAACGATTTTTATGGTAATTTGAAAGCTGGTTTTGAAGTAACCGGAAAAATTAACCGTAAAGAATTTGGTTTAGTTTGGGGCGGTATTACCGAGGCCGGATCTATAGTTTTGGGTGATGATGTGAAGCTAAGCATCAACGCACAATTTGCAAAACAAGCGTAACCGTTTCATTATATTCATTGGAAAACCGCCTTTTGAGGGCGGTTTTTTTATTGAAAGCCGATGCTTCTTTTATGAGGTAAAAATTGATATTTGTTTTCCGGTCCCGAACAAACGTTCTGTTTTAAAAAACCTGATTACTTTTACCGCATGATTTTTCTGACTTTCTTCCTGGGTGTCGTATGCAATTTTATTGGCTATGTTCCGCCTGGAAACGTTAATTTAACGCTTATACAAATCACCGTAAACCGTGGCTTGAAACAGGCAATTTATTTTATTTCTGCCTTTTCGGTTATCGAATTTTTTTTCACCCTGCTGATTATGTACGGAGCCAGCTGGTTATCGCAGCAAATGAAATTGGGTACAATTATCGATTGGGTGATGGTAATTTTATTTACGGTATTAGGCTTTGTTACCTGGCAAAACCGCAACGAAGAACCAAGCAAAGATTACTCTGATAAAGACAGCATCAAATATGGGATAATCCTGGGTATTGTCAACCCGATGCAAATCCCGTTCTGGCTCATTACCGGCACGTATCTAATCACACACGAATGGATAGAAGCTTCTGGTTTTGAACTGATTGTGTTTAGTTTTGGTTCGGCATTAGGCGCGTTTTTGTGTTTGTATATTTATGCTAAATCAGCCCGTTACATTAAAAGTAAATTTGCGCTTAGCAGTAAAATCATCAACAAAAGTATTGCTATTTTTTTCTGGGGTTTTGCCGCTTATCACATCGTTAAGCAAATTTATCTGATGTTTTTTAAGCATCATTGATTTGGGTTGATGCTTCTTTTATCGTACTTTTTTTGGTAAACTGAATGTTTCAAATCATATTTTGATAAACTTTTTTACAGAAATACTGGTTTACTTTGTATGAAAAAAATTGTAACTTATATGATAGTAGTGCTGGCAGCGGGTTTTGCTTCCTGCAACAACAACAAAATTGGCAATCAATCCTCCGAAAGCGATGCCAATAAAAATCCAGATGCCACTACCAGCAAAAATGCAGAACACAAGATTGAAGCTATTTCTAACAACAATAAATCAATAAAACTGGAGCAGGTTTTTGCGGATCCGACTTACCAATTAACCGGTGTGGCTATTTCTAAAACCGGTCGTTTATTCACTAATTACCCTTTGTGGACACCTTCTATTTATAAATATGCTTTGGTGGAGGTTTTACCGGGCAATCAGGTAAAACCTTATCCGGATGCCGCCATGAACAGCTGGAAACCTGGCGAAAGCGGCAAAAATAAATGGGTTTGCGTGCAGGCGGTTTATATTGATGCAGATGACGTGATGTGGGTGATCGATCCTGCCGCCCCAAAACTGGATAAAGTTTATCAGCAAAGCCACAAACTGGTTAAAATTAATCTTGGTACAAACAAAGTAGAACGTACTTATACTTTTGAAGGTATTGCTGATGAACACAGTTATTTAAACGATGTCCGCGTAGATACAAAACGCCAGTTTGCTTACATCACCAATTCCGGTACGGGCGGTATTATAGTGGTTGATTTAAAATCCGGCAAAGCACGTCAGGTTTTGCAAAATCATTATTCTGTACATACCGATAAAGATTTTAAGTTTATTATCGATGGTAAAGAAATGAAACAGGACGGCCAGCCGGTAAAATTTGATTCTGACGGGATTGCACTGACTTCTGATGGTGATTGGCTGTATTACAAACCGCTAACAGATAATAAATTATATCGGGTTAAAACAGAATTTTTGCGGAACGATACTTTGACCGGCCAAAAACTGAAAGGTTATGTAGAAGATTTAGGTAAATATATAGTAACCGACGGAATGGAATTTGACCAAAAAGGAAATTTATATTTGGGTGATCCGCAGCATTCTTCCATTGTAAAAATTACGCCCGATTTGAAAGCAACTACTTTAGTGCAGGATGCGCGTTTGATCTGGCCCGACAGTTATTCTATTTCCAAAGATGGTTATTTGTATGTAAGTTGTTCGCAAATCCAGAAAACACCGGAACACAATGCCGGCGTTAACAAACGTACTTCGCCTTACACGATCTATAAAATTAAATTGCCATAAAAACAGTATCATTAGGCTGATGCTTCTTTTATCACCTAAAAATCAAAATTAAAACCATGAATTCTTTCAATATCTATATTCCCCGAAAAGATCATACCATGACAGTTCGGGTTGAAGATGCTAATAAACCTAAGCTTACTGCTTATAACCTTTTTTATAATGATCAGATGTTTGGTTGTTTGGTTTGTAATGAAAACAATGTTTGGATTTACGAGCCACATGCGCACGAAGCACTGATTTTGAATGCCGAAGAAATTCAGCATTTGGGTAAGCAAATTGGCCAGCACGTCAGTTAAATGCTATAAACCTGAGCAAAAAAGGCTGTTCCTAAGCGGAATAGCCTTTTTTGTTTATTTTTGTTTAATTACACAAATCACATTATTAAGGTTAGGTTGATTAACCTTTTTTAGAGCAATATGGCTGATAAAACGATTGACCTGGGCGAGCAAAGCGAAGTAGAAGTTTACGGTGCCAGGGTACATAATCTTAAAAATATAGACATCTCTTTTCCACGAAATCAATTGGTGGTGATAACCGGTTTGAGTGGCAGCGGCAAATCTTCTCTGGCTTTTGATACGATTTATGCGGAAGGGCAGCGTCGTTATATGGAAACTTTTTCGGCTTATTCGCGCCAGTTTATGGGCGGCATGGAGCGGCCGGATGTAGATAAAGTTTCTGGTTTGAGTCCGGTTATTGCCATCGAACAAAAAACAACCAGCAAAAACCCGCGATCAACGGTTGGCACAATTACCGAAATTTACGATTTTATGCGCCTGCTTTTTGCCCGCACCGGCGATGCCTATTCGTATGTAACGGGCGAGAAAATGGAGCGTTTATCCGAAGATCAGATTTTTAAAACTATTTTAGAACGTTTTAAAGATCAGCCGATTAATATTTTGGCACCGGTTATCAAAGGTCGAAAAGGCCATTACCGCGAACTTTTTGAGCAGATCCGCAAGCAAGGCTATTTAAAAGTTTGGGTAGATGGCGCAATCCGGGATGTGGAACCAAAAATGCAGGTTGACCGCTACAAAATCCATGATATTGATATTGTGGTAGATCGTTTGGTGATCACTGAAAAAGACGAAAAACGGTTGCAAACTTCGCTACAAACCGCTTTAAAAGTGGCTAAAGGAATAATTCGCGTTGCCGATCAGCAAAACCAGGTTTCTTTTTTCAGTAAATTTTTGATGGATCCGGTTTCCGGGATTTCTTATGATGAGCCTCAGCCTAACACCTTTTCGTTCAACTCGCCTTATGGTGCTTGTCCGCGTTGCGATGGCTTGGGTTATATCTCTGAAGTGGACGAAGATGCCATCATTCCGGATAAAAAATTAAGCATTTTGAACGGCGGTTTGGCTCCGCTGGGTGAATACCGCGAAACCTGGATGTTTCAGGTTTTGAAAGCACTAAGTAAAAAGTATGAGTTTTCGCTTGCCACGCCTATCGAAAAACTATCACCGGAAATTGTAAAAATTGTCCTGAACGGTTCGCCTGATATGATTACGGTTCCGGTAGAGTATAATAAATACAACGTTCAGAATTATCAGATCAATTTTGACGGCATTATCAAAATGCTGGAAGAGCAGCAGGAACGCAAAACTGAAGATCAGGGCGAAGATCTGGACAATTATCGAACGGTAAAAATTTGTCCGGAATGTCATGGAGCGCGCCTTAAAAAAGAATCGCTGAATTTTAAGCTCGACGGTAAAAATATTTTTGAGCTGGCTACAATGGATATTGTTACCTTAAACGATTGGTTCCGGGGTTTGGAAGAACGTTTAACAGATCGCCAGAATATCATTGCCAAAGAAATTTTAAAAGAAATCCGTACCCGCATCGGTTTTTTGCTGGATGTTGGTTTGAGTTATTTAACGCTTGATCGGACAGCCAGAACGCTTTCGGGCGGAGAAGCGCAAAGGATTCGGTTGGCTACGCAAATTGGCTCGCAGCTGATGAACGTGATGTACATTTTGGATGAGCCAAGCATCGGTTTGCACCAGCGCGACAACGACCGGCTGATCCACGCGCTGAAAAACCTTCGCGATCTGGGCAATACGGTTTTGGTGGTGGAGCACGACAAAGACATGATCCTGGAAGCAGATTATGTAATTGATATGGGTCCGGCAGCCGGTGTGCACGGCGGAATGGTGGTAGCGCAAGGCACACCGCAGCAACTGATGCTCCAGCAAACGCTGACCACTTCGTACCTGAACGGCAGCAAAGAAATTGCTATCCCGGAGAAAAGAAGAGCCGGAAACGGCAAATTTCTATCGATAAAAAAAGCATCAGGCCACAACCTGAAAAATGTAAATGCAGATTTTCCGCTGGGGAAACTGATTGGTGTAACAGGCGTTTCCGGTAGCGGCAAATCGAGTTTAATTACAGAAACGCTGTATCCGGTTTTGAACCATTACTTTTTTAGGGCGAAAAAACAACCTTTGCCTTATGGGAAAATTGAAGGTTTGGAGCATATTGATAAAGTGATCGAGATCGATCAAACACCGATTGGCCGCACACCACGCTCTAACCCAGCTACTTACACGAGCGTTTTTTCTGATATACGGAGTTTGTTTGTTGGTTTGCCTGAAGCACGGATCCGTGGTTATAAACCCGGCCGTTTTTCTTTCAACGTAAAGGGCGGAAGATGCGAAACCTGCCAGGGCGCGGGCGTGAAGCTGATTGAGATGAATTTTTTGCCTGATGTGCAGGTGCCCTGCGAAGAATGCGGCGGCAGAAGATACAACCGCGAAACTTTAGAAGTTCGTTATCGCGGCAAATCCATCAGTGACGTGCTGGATATGAGTATTGAAGATGCCTGTGTGTTTTTTGAACCGATTCCTTCTATCTACCGAAAAATCAAGACGTTGCAGGATGTTGGTTTGGGATATATTACTCTTGGGCAATCATCAACTACACTTTCCGGCGGTGAGGCACAACGCGTTAAATTAGCGACAGAGCTTTCTAAAAAAGATACCGGTAATACGTTTTATATTTTGGATGAACCGACAACCGGTTTACACTTTGAAGACATCAATGTGCTGCTTGGCGTTTTAAATTTACTGGTTGATAAAGGCAATACGGTTTTAGTGATTGAACATAATTTAGATGTGATAAAAGTAGCAGATCACGTGATTGATCTTGGGCCGGAAGGCGGTTCTGGTGGTGGCAGAATTTTATTTTCTGGTACACCGGAAGGTTTATGTAAAGTGAAAGAAAGTTTTACGGGTAAGTTTTTGCAAAAGGAAATGCACGCAGTGGTTTAAAATTTTCAAATAATCTTCAAAAAAGGGAATGCTTCTTTTACAGTGATAAAAGAAGCATTCCTTTTTTAAACATTGGTGTAAAATATTTTGTTAAGAAATTATGTTAAAATTGATTTCAGCTACACAAATGCATGAAGCTGATGCACATACCATCAGCACAGAACCAATTTCTTCTATCGATTTAATGGAACGGGCCAGCAAAGCTTTTGTAAATTGCTTTTTCAGTTATTATTCGGATAAAAATATTTCAATTTCGGTTTACTGCGGAACAGGAAATAATGGCGGCGACGGTTTGGCTATTGCGCGTTTGCTAAAAGCTAATGGCTACCAAAATATCAACGTAAAGATTGCGCGGTTTTCGGATCATTCCACTTCGGATTTTGATACCAATTTTACCCGGATAAAAGAAGCATCGATAGATTTTAGAGAATTGATAACAGGTGATCTTTCGGAAGAAAATGCTGCCGTTATCATTGATGCTTTGCTCGGCAGCGGACTGAATAAACCACTAAATGGTGCTTATGCTGATTTGGTTGAGAAGCTGAACGCACTTCAAAAACAAGTTGTTGCAGTGGATGTTCCTACCGGTTTTTTTGCAGAAGGTGAGATCGATCCGAATGCAATCGTTTTAAAAGCAAAACTGGTAATTACTTTCCAACGGCCAAAAATCAATTTTTTACTACCTGAATCAGCTTCTTTTATGGATGATTTTTTGGTGGTAAATATCAAGTTGGACGAAAACTTCCTCCAAAATAGTAACAGCTTTTATCATTTAGTTGAAGAAAAAGACATCGTTAAAATTCTCAAATCACGCAGAAAATTTCAGCATAAAGGAACGTTTGGCCATGCATTATTGATTGCTGGCCAGGCAAAAACGTTGGGAGCAGCTTTGCTTTGTTCTTCTGCTACGGTTTATGCAGGTGCAGGTTTGACAACATTGTGCCTTCCGGAACCTGGTTTAACTGCACTAAATGCTGCAATGCCTGAAATAATGGCGATTGTGCGGGAAGAAAAATTGTTGCCAAAAATTGAATGGGATGTATTTAAAGTGATTGGTGTTGGGCCGGGATTGGGAAAAGATTCGCAGCACTTGATGCAAGACCTTCTTAAAAATTATAAAAAACCCATAGTTTTGGATGCCGATGCGTTGAATATGCTTTCAGAAAACCCGGCCTGGTGGCAATCCATACCGGAAAACTCTATTATTACGCCGCATGTTAAAGAATTTGATCGTTTGTTTGGCAAGCACAATTCCTGGTGGGAACGCTTGGAAACCGCCAGAAAACAAGCTTCAAATAAAAAAATTGTGATTGTTTTGAAGAATCAATATACAATTATTGCTAATTCTGACGGGCAGCTTTATTTCAATTCAACCGGAAATCCGGCAATGGGAACCGGTGGTATGGGCGATGTACTGACCGGTACAATTGTTGGGCTTGTTGCACAAGGCTACACGCCTTTTGAGGCAGCTTTAACAGGCGTTTTCATCCACGGAAAAACAGGAGATGATCTGGTTTTGGATAATCGCTTATCGACAGTTTTACCTTCACAAGTTGCTAAACATTTACCTGTTACAATTTCAAAATTATTGGCACAAAAAAATAGTTAAGCAAATTGGCTTAACTATTTTTTATAAGGTAAAAACAGTATTATTTATGGCTGATACTCATGGCAACCATTTGCGTTAAAGTTGGTTTTTTACTTCCGCCTCTTGGTTCTAAGGTTACTGCAAAAGCTGCCGCTTTATCAATTGAAAGCATACTTTGTATCATAGAGTCTTTTTTACCAATGTCAAAAACACCCAGGCTTATTGGTTTTAATTTACGTATTGCCCACAGTTGGTATTGATGATCTTTGTCATTAGGTAAAAGTCCGGAACCTGACTTATTAATAAAAAGTTTCTTTTTATCCGGGTTCCAGGCAATTAACAAAGCAGAACCTGATTTATTTCCGTTTGTACCTCTGAGTTTAATAAAACGGCTATCAGGATCATAAAAAATGCTTTCAGCTTTCTCGCGATCTTTACCAGCTGATTCCAATACTAAAATCCGGGATTTTGATCGTTTTAAAGCATTTTCTAAAGCAACAAGTTCTGGAGAGTTCCCTTTTGCTTTTACAGTGATGCTATCTACTAAAACAGGGTTTTGCAAAGCAGGTTGACCGGAAGATTGCTTAAATTGGTCAATCTGATTTTGCTGATAATTAACCTGATTGGCAAATTTTTGATTTTGTAGCTGTAAGCTTACCAACTGTTGCCTGGATTGTTTTAAGTTGTTGTACGTATTAAATAAAGCAACCAAACTTACCAGCAATAAAGCTACACTTGCGGCAAAAGCATACTGATAAAAATAGCTTTGATTAACTGTTTTTAGCGGAACTATTTTCTTTTCAGCAGAGAAATTTTGTTCAGACAAAAGATTTTTTTTAACCGGTGCATTATTTACCAACTTACTAATTATAGTATCTCTTATACTTTCGCGTGGTTCGATGGCATTATGATCTGCAAAAAGCTCCATTGTTTGGCTTATATCGTTTAATTCTTGTTTAATTGCCGGATACATTGCAGCATAAGTCTCTACTTCCTGTTTTTCTTGAGGCGTAAGATCATTTAAAACGTATAGTTCTAAAATTCCGGATTCAATATATTGTCTTATATCTTCCACACTAATTAAAATATTTCCTCAATTGTATGATAGCCATCCTTAGCCGGGTTTTGATCGTACCGAGAGGAATACTCAATTCATCTGCTGCTTCCAGATGCGTATATCCTTTAAAATAAACCAGGTCCAAAATAATTTTCTGTTCCGGTTTTAATTTATCCACCAAATCCTTAACGCCCAAAAGTTCAGGCTTATAAGTAGTGTTTAAATTTGCATCGATTGAAGTTACGTTGATTTCGAGTTCATGGTTTTTTGTTTGATTTTTATAATCTTTTGACCGTATTTTGTCAATAGAAAGGTTTCTGGCAATATTTACCATCCAAGTAAAGAGGCGGCCTTTATCCGAACTGTAAGATTGAAAGGAATTCCAGATTTTTACGAATGTTTCCTGTAACAGATCTTCTGCAATTTCATTATTTTGTACGATCCTGATTATCACACCGAACAGCGAAGCAGAATACATGTCATATAATGCTTCAGCAGCAATTTTATCCTGCCGCTGAAGAGCTGCAATGAGTTCTGCTTCAGAAAGTGATATTTTACTCTTCTTGGCCAATGGAATGGGAAATTACAAAATTTTAAAAGTTGAACAAGTGTTTTTCGGCATGATAAGAAGAGCGGACTAAAGGGCCACTTTCCACATATCTGAAACCCTTTTGTAATCCTATTGTTTTGTAAAACTGAAACTGGTCCGGGTGTATCCAATCTAAAACGGGATGATGGCTTTTTGAAGGCTGCAAATATTGCCCCAGTGTTAGTATATGAACACCTGCTTCCGATAGATCGTCCATCGCTTGCAAAACCTGGTGCTCCATTTCGCCCAAACCCAGCATAATACCTGATTTAGTACGAATTCCAGCGGCAGATATTCGTCGCAAACATTCCAAACTCCGGTCATATTTTGCCTGTATCCTTACTTCTTTTGTCAGCTCTTTTACTGTTTCTAAGTTGTGGGAAATTACTTCCGGACGCACCGCTATCACACGTTCCAGGTTTTCCCAATTCCCCCTAAAATCCGGAATTAAAGTTTCCAGCGTAGTTTCCGGGCTTTCGCGGCGGATAGCATTAATTGTTTCTGCCCAAATAATCGAACCGCCATCTTTTAAATCATCACGATCTACAGAAGTGATTACGCAATGTTTTACCTGCATTAGTTTCACAGAACTGGCCACCCGTTCAGGTTCGTTCATATCAACAGCCAGCGGCCGGCCAGTTGCAACAGCGCAAAAAGAGCATGACCTGGTACAAATATTTCCCAAAATCATAAATGTAGCCGTACCAGCACCCCAGCATTCTCCCATATTCGGGCAGTTACCACTTTCGCAAATGGTATGCAGTTTATGCGTATCCACCAACCCGCGAACGTGTGCATACTCTTTTCCAACAGGTAATTTTACCCTCAGCCAATCTGGTTTACGCTGATTTTGAACAGCAGGAACTACTGGTAAATCGATCATAACACAAAACTAATTATTTCCGTTCTATTTGCAGAAAATACTACTTAACTAAAAGGTTAATGACGATTAACTGACTACAATTTATTTAATTTGCCTGTATAATCCAAAACCAAAAATGGCAACTATTGAAACCGTATATCAAGGCACATTGAGGACTCAAGCTAAACATATGCAATCCGGAACCGAAATCCTAACTGATGCGCCGGTTGATAATCAGGGAAAAGGTGAAGCATTTTCGCCAACGGATTTATTGGCTGCATCTTTAGGAAGTTGTATGCTGACTATTATGGGTATTACCGCTCGGGAGCACCAGATCAATATTGAAAACACAACTTGTGAAATTACAAAAGTTATGGTGGCGAACCCGCGCCGGGTTGGAGAAATTGATGTAAAACTGAATTTTCCTGAAAAATATTCTGACAAGCAGCAAAAGATATTAGAAAGGGCAGCTTTAACCTGCCCCGTTTATCTAAGCCTGCACCCGGATATTAAGAAATTAGTGAATTTTAACTGGTAAAAACAGTATTACTGTATAGATTCTACAGCTTCTTCTGCGGAAATAGATGAGTGCGATTGATCGAGAATACATTCGCCGTTTCTGATAAGCAGCAACTGTGGGGATTCGTGCTGAACATTAAATACTTCTGCAACTTTAGCAGAAATCTCACGGAATTTAATCAGGTCTAAAAAATAAAGTGGAGTAACGTTTACGTCAAACAGTTTTTCATCCAGTTCAAACTTTCTTTTTGCCATCATGCTGATCGGGCAACGTGTGCTGTGTTTAAAAATTATGCTGTAACCACTATTCGTTTTAATTGCATCAATTTGTTCTGCGGAGGTAAGATTTGTCCAATTCATATCCGCAAAATTAGGAGGATGCTTCTTTTATCGACCTAAATATTTGGAAATTTACAATAAGCCGATTATCTGTGATGGCTATTGCCGTAAGCCGGACAAAGTTTGGAAGCGCAAGATGACAGAGAACCAGACAAACCAACGGCTAAAACAGCCAGTAAAATAATTTTTCTCATTTAGATAAATTTATAATTCCTTTAAAATCAAATAATACTTGTTTTACCGAATTAAGGTTTCAGCCAATTCTGCCATTTTTATGGCGGTTATCGCTGCCTCATCACCTTTGTTGCCATGTTTTCCGCCGGAACGATCAACTGCCTGCTGCTGGTTATCTGTGGTGAGCACACCAAAAATCACCGGCTTTGAATACTTTATTGAAACATTACTTAAGCCATTGGCTACTGCATTGCAAATGAAATCAAAGTGCCGGGTTTCTCCCTGGATCACACAACCTAAACAAATTACGGCATCTAAACCGCCTTTGTTCAACAACAAATCAGTACCTGAAGTCAATTCAAAACTTCCCGGAACCGGATAAATCAAGATATTTTCTTCTTTAGCACCATTGCTGGTCAACGTTTGATGTGCACCTTTCAGCAAAGCATTTGTTATTGCTGAATTCCATTCTGCAACTACAATGCCGAAACGAAAAGAAGCGGCAGATGGTATAGTTGTATGCGAAAAATCAGATAAATTTTTAAGTTGAGAGGCCATTAGAAAGATTTAATGTAGCGGATTTTGCCTGATGCTTCTTTTATCAAGTAAAAATTTGCCCGTTTACTTTTGAGCTTGTGCCCTGGCAATGTATTTATCAATATTGGTGGCTTCGTTACTTTCCGGAAAATCCGTTTTGATTTTCTGATAAGCATCCAACGCATCACCATAACTTTTTTGGTTCTCATAAACCAAAGCCAATTTTTTTAAATAAATCGGAGAAACAAAGCTGTTATTTCCCTTATCGATCGCTTTTTTATAAAAGGTAATTGCTTTATCGTAATCTTTCAATTCTACATAAGCATCGCCGGTATTACCCAAAGCCTGGGCTGCAATAATTACATCATCACCACGATAATTGGTAAAATTTTCCGCAGCTTTTTTAAATTCACCTTTATTTAAATACGCTACACCCAAATAATAATAAGCTAAATTGGCCGCTTTGGTGTTGCTGTATTCATCTATAATTTTGGCAAATCCCGGATAGCCGGCATCACCGTTAATAGCTTTGTCCCATTGTTTTTTCTCCCAAAAATCCTGCGCCACATACATTTGGTTTGAAGCCGTTACTTCACGCGGGGCAAGGTAAAATTTTTGATATGCAAAATAAATCACGATCAAAGCCAGTACAGCAGTGATGATAAAAGTCAGGCTTTTCTGATTTTCCCGTACAAAATTTCCGGTTTGAGCGAGGGTTTTAGATTCTACAGGCGTGTTTATCTCCGGTGCAACTTTAGTATTTGGCTGATTGATTGACATTTGTATCCAAAAATTTAGTTTGCAAAAATACGGTTTTAACCATCTTTAGCAACACTTAATTTTTGGGAAATTTAAACCTGGTTTTATGCTGATGCCTCAGCAATACCGCAAGGATTGCTAACTTTGAAGCCCGACATGCATTTAACACAGCTTTCCCTTTTAAACTTTAAAAATCATGTACAGGCTGAACTTAATTTTCAGCCGGGCGTAACTATTTTTGCCGGTGATAATGGGGCTGGAAAAACCAATTTGCTGGATGCCATTCATTATCTTTCCTTGTGCAAAAGCTACTTCAATCCGATTGATAGCCAGCAGATTTTGCAAGGCACAGATTTTTTCATGGTAAACGGGGCATTTATTAAAGAAGATCAAAAAGACACTATTTCCTGCGCCATCAAACGCAATCAAAAAAAGCAGTTTAAGCGTAATAAAAAAGAATATCAGCGGCTGGCAGATCACATTGGCTTGTTTCCGCTGGTGATGCTTTCTCCGTATGACATCAATATTATCATGGAAGGCAGCGAAGAACGGCGGAAATTTGTAGATAATGTGATTTCGCAAACCGATCATCAATATCTGGATGAACTGATTTCGTACAACAAAACGCTACTCAACCGAAATATCCTTCTAAAAAACATTGCTGATACGGGCAAATATGATCCGCAATTATTAGAAGTTTTTGATGAACAGCTGGTGGCTTCCGGCAACATAATCTTCCAAAAAAGAAAAGCTTTTATGGAAGTTTTTACGGAGATTTTTAACAAACATTATCAATATTTAAGTGAAGATGCCGAACGCGTAGAATTGATCTATGAATCACAATTATTGCATGATAATTTTGCTTCGCTACTCAAAAAATCAACAGAACGGGACCGGGTTTTGGAACGCACCAGCGTTGGCATCCACAAAGATGACCTGCAGTTTTCCATCCACCAAATGCCAATGAAAAAGTTTGGTTCGCAAGGGCAGCAGAAATCATTTTTGGTGGCTTTGAAACTGGCGCAATACAGTTTTTTGTATCAGCAAAAAGGCTTTAAACCATTACTTCTTTTAGATGATATTTTTGATAAGCTGGACGAAAAGCGAATTCATAAATTGATGCAAATGGTTTCGGATAATAACTTTGGGCAGGTTTTTATTACGGATACCAATGCTGCCCGTATGCAACAAATTTTTTATCATATAGGGGTGGAAGTTGCTATTTTTAATGTACATAAAGGACAGGTTGATGGGCCGTACAAATGATAAAACGCTGAAGGAAGCTTTGGGCCAGATGCTTAAAGTTTACAAAATCAAGCGCAAATTTGATGAAACGGCCGTTATTGCACACTGGCAGGATTTGGTGGGAAAACCGGCTGCAAACCGGACTAAAGAATTATTTATCCTGAACCGAAAACTGTTTATACGAATGGACTCTTCAGTGCTTAAAAATGAATTGCTGCGGATGCGTTTAGATATTATTGAGAAGATCAATGAACAAGCAGAAACAGAACTGATTACGGAGATTATTTTGCTGTAATATTTATAAAACCAGATACTGTTTTTACCATGATAAAAACAGTATCAGTGATATTTAAACTTCAACTTTTAATTCTGCCTGTCTGTCCGTCAGTTCAAAAACTTCATTATAAGGAATAATGGTAATTTGGTCAAACTGTTCCAGCAAATTTTTATAAGCTTGTGCAACCGGGCGCGGCTTTCGATCAAGATCAGTCATCTTTTTTCTGCTCATTCCACAAGCCATCTTTGGCACTTGCTTTTGCAGAAACATAAATTTCGTTTACAAGTGTGTAAAACTGCACCCCAGGATAACGCTGGGCAACGGCTTCGGCATATTTGGCAAAATGAATAGGCAGTTCCGGGTTTTGAAAATTACCTACCCAATCCGGCACACCAAAGTGCATCAAATCCAAAATTGGGGCAATGCCCAGCCGCTTGATTTCATTCATGGCTTCATCTGCAAAACTCCAGTCATATTTATCATCACTTTTGCTGATAAAATAATATGGCAGCCCATACCTTAAAACGTTGAGCCCCGTTTCTTTAACCAGTCCAAAATCTTGCTTCATATTTTTGTAATGGCCACATTCTTCCAACAGATCGCGTCTTGTTTTACCATTATTGGTGGTTGGATAGGAACATTCTATACCGGTTGCACACATAAAATTACCCGGATTATTACCTGGTAATCCGTTGCCATCCCGACCGGTGCCGCCGCCAAACTCATCCCCGGTGTACATACCATTACTATGGTTTTTTTGTATGTAGGATAGAAAACTTTTATCGGCCATTAAGAGGCTGTTTAAATTTCGTTCAATTTATTTTCTATGCTTCTTTTATCGCCTAAAAAACAGGAAAACCCATGCTTCTTTTATCTGTATAAAATGCAAACACAAAATTCATAGACATAAAAGAAGCATTATAAATTTTTCTGATATAAATTTAAACAGGCTCTAATTATTTTTTATAAAAGCATCAGCAATACGGTACGAAACCGCAATAATGGTTAAAGTAGGATTGACACTTAACGAACTTGGGAAAATAGAATTATCGGCGATGTATAGGTTCGGAATATCAAATGATTGTCCGTAGCTGTTTACCACATTTTGCTCAGGATCATTTCCCATCCGGCAAGTGCCGATAGTATGCGCATTACGATTTATCGACCACACATGCTTTGCACCAGCATTTTCCCAGATCGCTTCCATATTTTTTTTGGCATGGGCAGCCATTTTTTGTTCGTTTTCGCCGTTGCTGAAATGAATGCGCGGTTTTGGAAGGCCCATTTCATCCAGTTCAGTTGCTAATTCCAGGAAATTATGGTCATAAGGCAAACATTCGCCATGCATATTAATGCCTGCCACTTGGTTATAATGGTGCATTCTTTCGCGTAGCTCTTCACCAAAAATCCCTGTTGCACGCGCCAGTTGCGACGCATAAGTAACTGGCATTACGCCAATAGATTGGATCAAATATCCACCGGCAAAATCAGCATCTGGTGCACGGTGCATATCTTCAGAAATCAATCCGCCCGGTATTCCTTTCCATGGATCAATCTTTTGGTCAAATTCGCCCCAAACCTGCAAACTGGTATGCGCCATAAAATTTTTGCCAACTTGTCCGCTGCTGTTTGCCAATCCATTGATTAATAATAAACGTGGTGTTTCAATAGCCCCGGCACATAGGAAAACGTTTTTGCAAAGCTGTTTTTCTAACTGACCATTCCTTTTATACACAACAGCTTCTATTTTACCAAAATTATCTTTCAGTAATTCGGTCACGAAACTGTTTGGCCGTACTTCGGCACCAAAATGGATGGCTACCGGAATCAACGTTACATCCATACTTGCTTTAGCCCCTGTAGAACATCCGGCCTGGCAAAAACCACGATTGGTACAAGCTTGTCGCCAGCCAATATGTTCCTGATAATAAGCCGATGATAAAGCTGCATTTGCTGCTGGTGATGTTCTGATGTTCAGTGGTTTACATCCTCTTTCCATCAATTGGGCTGCTGCATTTAAAGCCAGCGGCGGCAAAGGGTAACTGACATTTCTATCTGGCCCCCAAGGGTAAGGAGTTGGGCCAGAAATACCCAAATTAACTTCCAGTTCATCATAATAGGTTTCTAAATCTTGATAAGAAAAGGGCCAGTTATATCCAACGCCGAAATCAGTATTCAGATGAAAATCATCTGGGATCGGCCGCGGTGTGTAAGCAGTATAATGCAAAGTAGATCCGCCCACGCCAATACCAGAATTATTTTTGCCAAAAGCAAGCGGGTCATTGCCGGCACTCAATCGTTCATGCGTCCAGAAAAGTTTATTTTGCTCGATTTCGTCAGTTGCAAAATCAGCTGGCGGGTTCCAATAATTTCCCGCCTCTAATGCAACAACTTTTAGTCCGGCTTTGGCTAATTTGGCCATCAAAGGCGCACCACCGGCACCTGTACCAATAATTACGGCATCTATAATTTCGCTGTTTTGATATTGGCGCATAAAATAGAATTCAGTTTAAATAATATTTTCGGGTTTAAGCTGAGGGACTTCCCAGCCATTTGCGTCTGCAAAACCCGTGTAGTTAATTTCGGCTTGCGCATTGGGATGACCATAAAAATGCTCTGTCGCTTCCGTCAGCATCAATTCAAAAAATAGTTTTCCTGAAAAATTTTTCCAGGTTTCCCCATCTGCATTTCCTTGCTGTACTGTTTTTAGCAAGTCTTTTTTTTCTTCTGCGGATAGCTCACTAAAATTTTGATGCGATAAAAGAAGCACGCTTTCTGCAATTCCTTTTAAACCTGTTTGATAAGCGATGCCATCAGCTGGAAGCTGATCATAACGCCAGCCAGGACTTGTTTTGGCAGTCAAACGCTGATCTATCGCTCCGGCAATATCCACCAAACGATTATCAGTCTGTTGCGCCAGTAATACATCACAAACAGATTGCAATAAATCAAATTCTTTTGTTGAAAAAAACAATGGAGAAGAGCTGATATTGTTCTCCCGCTGCTCCAGTACTTCCTTGGTTTTTGGAGTAACCTGATCGGAATGCAGTAACTCAGCAAACGCTTCTTTTATCATACATTTATTTTGCTGCGGATAAACGGCCACCAGTTACTTCAACCAAACTGCCCGTCATGAAACTACCATCATTTGAAGCCAGGAAAACATAAGCCGGTGCAAGTTCTTCAGGCTGGCCAGGTCTTGCCAAAGCCACTTCATGACCAAATTTTTCTACTTCATCTATCGGCATTGTTCCAGGTATATTCGGTGTCCAAACCGGGCCTGGTACTACTGCGTTTACTCGTATATTTTTCTCACCCAATTGCAGCGCAAGGGATTTTGTAAACGAATGTATAGCACCTTTGGTAGATGAATAATCAACCAAATTTTCCAATCCCGTCATTCCTACAATGCTTCCGGTATTTACGATAGAATCACCTGTTTGTAAATACTTTAAAGCCGCTTGTGCCATAAAAAAATATCCAAAAATATTAGTTTCAAAAGTTCTACGAAGTTGTTCTTCACTAATATCTTCCAACTTGGTTTGCACTTTTTGAAAAGCCGCGTTATTTACCAAAACATTTAATCTTCCATATTCGGCAACTGTTTTTTCAACTGCGTCTGTACAAGCTTGTTTTTGGCGCACATCAGCTTTAATCACTAAACATTTACCGCCTTTTGCTTCCACCAATCTTTTGGTTTCGGCGGCATCTGAATCGTTTTCGTTGTAAAGGATCGCAATATCTGCGCCTTCCATCGCAAAAGCAATAGCTATAGCGCGGCCAATGCCAGAATCTGCACCAGTAATCAACGCTATTTTATCTTTAAGTTTTCCTGCGGGATGATAGTTGGATAAATCAGAATCCGGTTGCTGTTTCATATCAGACTGCTTAGCCGGGTAAGGGAGCTGTTCTGCTTTTATCTCTTTTGAACTTGGACGAGGTTCCAGATCATTCATAGCAAATTTTTCATAATTGTATAATTCAACAAAACGCAAGCAGTTAAAGTATGTTTGTTTAAACTTCTACAAATTAAGAATTATGATACTGCGAAATTTTGCTTAAAGCCTTTTTAAGTTTTGTTTTGATAATATTTCTATGCTTCTTTTATCAGCTAAAAATCATTGTGTTATGCTATTGTCATGCCGGACTTGTTTCGGTATCCTAAAGGATTGACATGTTATTTCGTCTTAAGAGATCCTGCAACAAGTCTATGATGACAACCAAATGCTTCTTTTACCACCTAAAAATTGGTAAATATTCAATTGGAATTTTCTTGAATTAATTCAAGCATCAATATTTACAAGCTAAAAGAAGCATTAAATTTTTCTTTTATAAATTTTAAACAAGCTCTTAAATTTTATATAAAATTTCTATGCTCTATGAGTATGTTTAAACTTATATTAGAAAGAATGGTAGTGCTTTTTTAGCACTATAAAACTGAAGTCGCACAGTTTCTAACGTTATAAAAGTATTGTAACATCAAGTTTTTTGAAAATAAGCGAAGCATAGAAGATAAACTAAATAAAATTTAAACAGCCTCTATATTTTATTTAAAAATCTACTTTAGTTATCGGCCTATTGCAATTTTATCAATACTGCTTTTGATACTTAAATTTTACCTATGCTCTTAATATTTTCTGCTATAATAATAATTTCTTTAAATTGAATAATGCATATGTTGTTTAGGAGGTAGGTATTTATAGTGTAAAGGGGATATTGTTTACGGCGGTTACAAGAGGTAATTTTTAGTAAGATTATCCTTCCGTTATTGGCGGGGTTTTATTTCAAACAAAAAGCCCTTCATTTTATGGTGAAGGGCTTTTTGTAAGGTTTGGCACCGACCTACTCTCCCACCTTTTACGGCAGTACCATTGGCTCTGGCGGGCTTAACTTCTCTGTTCGGAATGGGAAGAGGTGGACACCGCCGATATAGGCACCTGAATATTTTAAAAGTTGGCATGCAGTAACCGGTATCAGGTATGAAGCTTGCAGACATCCGTCTTGCTACTTTATACTTTATATTTGTTGCTGTTTCCAACAATGACATATTATTGAAAGAAGATATTGTGTAGAGAAAACAACGGTATTAATGTTTGCCTTGCGGCATTGATTATCTGCTATGAGAAAGCTTCGGGTGATTAGTACTGCTTGGCTATGGTGTTGCCACCTTTACACCGGCAAGCCTATCAACGTAGTCGTCTGCTACGGCCCTCAATGGAAGTCTCATCTCGTGGCCAGTTTCGCACTTAGATGCTTTCAGCGCTTATCTGTTCCCAACGTAGCTACTCTGCAGTACACCTGGCGGCATAACAGATTCACCAGAGGTTAGTCCAACCCGGTCCTCTCGTACTAAGGTCAGCCCCACTCAAACTTCCCACGCCCACAACAGATAGGGACCGAACTGTCTCGCGACGTTCTGAACCCAGCTCGCGTGCCACTTTAATGAGCGAACAGCTCAACCCTTGGGACCTTCTCCAGCCCCAGGATGTGACGAGCCGACATCGAGGTGCCAAACCTCCCCGTCGATATGAGCTCTTGGGGGAGATCAGCCTGTTATCCCCAGCGTACCTTTTATCCTTTGAGCGATGGCCCTTCCATGCAGAACCACCGGATCACTATATCCGTCTTTCGACCCTGCTCGGCTTGTCTGCCTCACAGTCAAGCAAGCTTATGCTATTGCACTCCACATACGGTTACCAAGCGTATTGAGCTTACCTTTGAAAGCCTCCGTTACTCTTTTGGAGGCGACCACCCCAGTCAAACTACCCGCCAAACAATGTTCTCCGCTATGCAGAGTTAGACACCAATTGCAGAAAGGGTGGTATTTCAACGTTGGCTCCACGATGCCTGGCGACACCGCTTCAAAGCCTCCCACCTATCCTACACATCCTGCAGCCGATATCAATGTTAAGTTGTAGTGAAGGTGCATGGGGTCTTTCCGTCCCGTTGCGGGTAACCGGCGTCTTCACCGATACCACAATTTCACCGAGCTCATGGCTGAGACAGCGCCCAGATCGTTACACCATTCGTGCAGGTCGGAACTTACCCGACAAGGAATTTCGCTACCTTAGGACCGTTATAGTTACGGCCGCCGTTTACCGGGGCTTCGATTCAATGCTTCGCCTTGCGACTGACATCCCCTCTTAACCTTCCGGCACCGGGCAGGTGTCAGGCCTTATACGTCATCTTTCGATTTTGCAAAGCCATGTGTTTTTGTTAAACAGTCGCCTGGGCCTTTTCACTGCGGCTGACATTGCTGCCAGCGCCCCTTCTCCCGAAGTTACAGGGCCATTTTGCCGAGTTCCTTAGCCATGATTCACTCGAGCACCTTAGGATCCTCTCCTCGACTACCTGTGTCGGTTTACGGTACGGGTTTTTATGACCTGAAGCTTAGCAGGTTTTCTTGGAAGTCTGCTTACCTACGCTATCAGCGCCCCCGAAGGTTTGCTGTACTATCAGCTTTCATCAAATCCTGCGTACTTAACTGCAAGACCTATAACTACGGCCTTTAACGAACTATTCCGTCAGTCCGCGGTAGTGTCACTACTCCGTCACTGCATCGCAGTTATAAAAAGTACTGGAATATTAACCAGTTGTCCATCGGCTACGCCCTTCGGCTTCACCTTAGGCCCCGACTAACCCTGATCCGATTAGCGTTGATCAGGAAACCTTAGTCTTTCGGTGGGCGGGTTTCTCTCCCGCCTTATCGTTACTTATGCCTACATTTGCTTTTCTGCCCGCTCCACAGTAACTTACGTACCTGCTTCTCCGCTGGTAGAATGCTCCCCTACCACTCACGTGTCTTTCAACGCAAATCCATAGCTTCGGCAATACACTTGATGCCCGTTTATTATCCATGCCCGATCGCTCGACTAGTGAGCTGTTACGCACTCTTTAAATGAATGGCTGCTTCCAAGCCAACATCCTAGCTGTCTGTGCAACCGGACCTCGTTAGTTCAACTTAGCGTATATTTAGGGACCTTAGCTGATGGTCTGGGTTCTTTCCCTCTCGGCCCTGGACCTTAGCACCCAGGGCCTCACTCCAGCGTATGTTTAACAGCATTCGGAGTTTATCTGGATTTGGTAGGATTTGACTCCCCCGCACCCAATTAGTAGCTCTACCTCTGTTAAACTCAACCGCCAGGCTGTTCCTAAAAACATTTCGGGGAGTACGAGCTATTTCCCAGTTTGATTAGCCTTTCACCCCTACCCACAAATCATCCGGAAACTTTTCAACGTTTATCGGTTCGGTCCTCCAGTACCTGTTACGGCACCTTCAACCTGTCCATGGGTAGATCACAAGGTTTCGCGTCTACCTCCCCTGACTATACGCCCTATTCAGACTCGCTTTCGCTTCGGCTGCGTGGCTGAACCACTTAACCTTGCCAGAGAAGAGTAACTCGTAGGCTCATTATGCAAAAGGCACGCCGTCACACAACTTGTATGCTCCGACCGCTTGTAAGCACACGGTTTCAGGTTCTATTTCACTCCCCTGTTCGGGGTTCTTTTCACCTTTCCCTCACGGTACTGGTTCACTATCGGTCTCTCAGGAGTATTTAGCCTTACCAGATGGTGCTGGCAGATTCCCACAGGGCGTCTCCGACCCCGCGGTACTCAGGATACTACTAACTCAACATCACTTACGCTTACGCAGCTCTCATGCCCTATGGCCCGGTTTCCCACCCGGTTCAGCTTCGTTCTGTTAAATACATTGTAGTCCTACAACCCCGGCCCTGCCTTGACAGGACCGGTTTGGGCTTCTTCCCTTTCGCTCGCCACTACTCAGGAAATCACTATTGTTTTCTCTTCCTCTGCTTACTTAGATGTTTCAGTTCAGCAGGTTTGCGCATAAATGCAATATACCTTCAGCATATTAGGTTTCCCCAT
>JAABUS010004084.1_pt1 | contig 21958 bp, 17 predicted proteins | sample 5560161 | NCBI WGS metagenome assembly JAABUS01 (sample SAMN10711885, study PRJNA513376) | rock metagenome | isolation source: Antarctica rocks | place: Antarctica: Victoria Land, Trio Nunatak nord | collected 2016-01-04
CATCAGAAATTCCTAGTAAACAAACTCACCCCCTTAAAAAAAAAGATGGATTTCTTTCAAAAAAATTCTTAACACATCTTTGATTTTGCGCTATAAATTGACTAACAATACCTTTCAATTTCATAGACAGACTTGCAGGGCAGTTGCGTTATGTGCGCAATCACATTCCCGCAATCAACAGCTGACTTTGTCTTTTTGATTCTTCTTTTTCTTTTTAAAGATTTTAAATATACAAGGTCCAGAGTTCGAATCCTCGCACCCGCGGATATCCATCCATAAGCTTTTCTTATACACATACACACCCTTGTCAATATGTGTACATTCTTTTAATTACCTAAACATGATCAAACCTTTAACACCTCGCCGGCACGTATGTACTGTACTTACCATCCTACAGAACAGTTCTCTTACTATTCAGGGGGTAAAAGAGAAGGATATACTCGACCCCTTGCTTTGAACAGAATCGCAAGTCACGGAAACAACAGTCAGGACGGCTGGGCTGGCGAGGTTAAAAGGGGGGTGTCGGGGGGATAAGATGGAGGCAAAATGACAGCTAGGGGTCTTTTGTCAACGTTTTACTGGTGTAATTCGTTTATGTGATATTTATTGTAGAAGAAGTAAAGTGGTGAAGCAAGTTTATTTGAGATGAGGTGCTCGACAAGCTTTGCTATTTCTGATTTCTTAAGGAGGCGGGAGGGGTATGTATGTGGAAATGGGGGGATGTGTGAGGAAAGGGGGTGTGTTGGAAAAAAAAAAAGTACATGTGTTTTGAGGTATATAATGATAATAGCAGACTATCTAGTATAGACAAGTTCGCAGGGCAGTTGCGTTATATTCCCAACCGGTTCTCGGTCGGTCGTATTCCCGCAATCAACAGCTTGAGTTTGTCTTTTTTGCATAATTTTTGGGGTTGTTGACATAAGAAGGTGCGGAGTTCGAACCCTCTCGTACGTACCCTCATTTAAAATTTAGGGGTGGGGGTTTTTTTGTTTTGGATACTTCCCCCTTTGCTCTTACACACGCTCTTCCGTCCAACTCTTCCCTTGCCGTTTTTTTCTCTCACGGTTGGGATATTTCACCGAGCGTATTTCAATGTCATAGGTGACGAGTGTTAGTAGCTGATAGAAAGACTCGATCATATCTTTAGTCAGAAATCATGCAAAGTGCTATTTTGATAGACTCTAAACAGCGCGTAACTCTTCTTTCCCTCCTCTTCCTTCCCCCCCCCCTTTTCTCTTTTTCTCTCTCTCCCCCCCTCACTTACCTCAAACCAAGCTTCTAGTCTGTTTACAAAAGGGAAAAAGCGAACGAGTCGGAGTTGGCTAGCTCAGCTAGCTCGCTTGACAATCTGTGATTGTTACGATGTCAGCTATATGTATGAAATTGGAACCTGTTTGCCTAGCTATGTAGCAAGCGGGGTGCAGCCCTTTTGACCCATTCGTAGGGCCAATTCCCTGACATGTGTTTAGTTAGCTGTTCTTTTAATCATTCAACTCAATGTACTGAACAATCTCTGCTGTCTGTAATCGGTTTCGTAAATTCAATAATGCATGCATATAAGAGAGTTGAAGAAGATATATTTCAAAAAAATTTAATCTCAATTTAGTCTGTATATGACTAATATCACCTTTGATTCCATAGACAAGTTCGCAGGGCAGTTGCGTTACATTCCCATCCGATTCTCGGTTGGTCGTGTTTCTGCAATCAACAGCTTGAGTTTGTCTTTTTGATAAATTGTTTGAATGTTGAGGGTGTTGGGAATAGGAGGTTTAGGGTTCGAATCTGAGCGAAGGTTTTTCTGAATATTCTTATTTGCAGAACTTCCTTTTTTTTGTAAACAAAGATTTCTTCCTCGGCTCAATATCTCTCTTCCTTTCCTGTTCCTAGCTAGCAAGCGAGATGCAGCCTTTTGACCCATTCGTAGAGTCAATTCCCTGACATGTGTTTAGTTTGACTGTCCTTTAGATCATTCGACTCAATATACTGAACAATCTCTGCTGTCTGTAATCGATTTTTTTTTTGATCCAATAATGCATGCATATAGAAGAATTGAAGAAGGATGTATATCAAATAAAAAAAATTACCTCAGTTCAGTGTAAATGTCACTAATACTACCTTCCATTTCATAGACAAGTTCGCAGGGCAGTTGCGTTACATTCCCGTCTGGTTCTCGGTCGGTCGTGTTCCTGCAATCAACAGCTTGAATTTGTCTTTTTGGTAATTGTTTGGGTGTTGTGGGTGTTGTGGGTGTTGGGAATATGTAGGAGGTTTAGGGTTCGAATCTGAGTGACGTTTTTTTTTGGAATATTCTTTTTTGCAGAACTTCCTTTTTTTTTTAAAAACAAAGCTTCATTCCCCTGCTCAATATCTCCTCTTCCTTTCCTGTTCCTAATCGCTTCAACTTCGTCTGAAAAATCGATATGTGTGCTGATTCAACGTACCTACCATGCTGGCAAGGGCTTAGCGTGGTTGTTATGTACGAGACTAAGAGTGTGTTTAGTAGGTTAAGCTGATGTGAGAAAATTACAAGGAGTGGTGATTGGCTCTGTCGTGTTGGACGAGTTTTGGGGGTGGTCAGCAGGCTGTTAAGGATTGGGTAGGGAGTGGGGGGTGAAGAAGATAGGGGCTAAGGAGACTTGAGGGAGGGAAAGGTGCTGGATAGGTGGGAAGGATGGGAAGGAAGAAAGAGAAAAAGTGGGGCTGGGGATTGCGGAGGGGGGGAAGACGGAGAAAGATGTGCATATCCTGAACCGCGTAACACCCCGGCCCCCCGTATAAGGTTACAAAAACTCCTCTCCCGGCCGACAAACCCCGCCCTCACAGACCATCACCCCCTCCCTTTCGACATCCAAATCTTCAAGCAATGAATTTCTCTCCTTGATCCACTCACCCACGCCTCGTCCTAGCGCAACAACCGTCCTCCCAACCCCCACCTTCTCCCTCAACCTCTTCACTATATCCGCCGCTTTCCCCTTCTCCACTTCGCCTGTATTGGTCCCCAATCCAGTAACAACGACCCCCTTTCCCCCTAACCGTCCCACCACCACACTTCCCAGCATGCCCGCAAAACACCACGGGAACTGCTCCACCTCCGCCTCAAACGCTTGCACCGTTTCCTTCGCATGCTTTCTGTACTCTTCGTCCTCGAGCATGCTTGCCAGCCGGTAGAGATTCGACGCGCTGATGTTGTTGGAGCTGGGTTCCGCAGCGTCCATACCGGATTTGAGGCGTAGGAGGAGATCGGGGGGGTGCGGGCTCGGGGTTGTGTAGAAGCCGGGGGAGTCAGGGGAGAGAAAGAGGCGGAGTTGGGACTCTGTAGGGTGTTAGTTTAGGAAGGGGGTTGAGAGAGATTGGGGTAAGGGGAACAGACTTTGGAGGGTGTCGGCTAGTTGGAGGTAGCTGTCATTGAAGGTGGCTTCGTAGAGGTCGATGAGACCTTGGATTAAGAAGGCGTAGTCGTCGCAGAAACCGGGGGCGTCGCCTCGGCCTTGGCGGTAAACTCGCCACAGGGTGTGAGATTTCTGGTCGTAGAGTTCTTTTCTTACAAAGGCGACGGCATTCTTGGCGGCGGTTCTGCACTCTTTTGCCTTTGCTGGGTCGATACTTTCGAGTGCGGCACTGGTTCTGGCTAAAGCACCAATGGCAAGTCCATTCCAGGCACCGAGGATCTTGTCGTCCAGTGCCGGCGGCGGACGCTCTCGCTCTCGATGATCTCGAAGCCTTTTTCGTCCTTCACCGAGGATAGTGACGACGTCTTCTTCGGCCAAGCCGAATTCTTTCGCTAGCGCACTTGGGGTAGACTTAGTGTTTAGGACATTTTGACTGATGAACTCGTCATGGGGATCATGTTCTTTTGCAACGTTGCCGTCAGCTGTGACGCCGTAGAATCGAGCGCAAATATCAGCATCACGGTCACCGAGAATATTTTGGAACTCTTTGAGAGACCAGACGTAAAAGGCCCCCTCTCGTTTTTCGGTGTCGGTCTTTGTAGGGTAAGAGTCGGCGTCCTCGGCGCAGTAGAAGCCTCCGCCAGGGGCAGAAATTGGTGGACTTGTCAAGTATGTCGCAATATCATAGACTGCTCCAAGCATTTCTGGGTCGTGCGTGACAAGAAAGGCATCCAGATAGACATCCAAGAGCTGTGCCTGGTCGTAAAGCATCTTTTCGAAATGTGGAAGACTCCAGTCAGACGTCACCGAATACCGCGAGAAGCCGTATCCAACCTGATCCCTAATGCCTCCTCTCGCCATTCTACAAAGGGTATGGACAGCCATTTTCGTAGCATGGGCGCATTCTTCCTGCCCTACAACGTCTTTGACCGCACTCGGCCATTGCCCGAGCCGTAGAAGAAAGCTGAGGTTGACTGGAGTTGGGAACTTTGGCGCATGCGAGAAGCCACCATTGATTTTCTGGTATCTTCTCTCAAAATGCTGGTAGGCTTCCTCGAGCAATTCGATCTCCAACCCGTCACCGTCGTTCTTCTCTCCAAGTTGGTGACTATGCACTCCTTCTTCCGCAAACTCCCTCAGTTGTCTCGTGATCTCCTTCGCACTCTCTCGGCATCTTCCTTCTTGCTTTGTCCACACATCCCTCATCTTCTTCAGTATATCCATAAAACCGAGTGTTTCCGACCGTCTCAAGCCGTTGTCGGGGCCTGGCCAGTAGGTACCACCAAAAACTGGCTCGAGGTCAGGCGTGACAAAAACGTTCAGAGGCCAGCCTCCGGAACCAGTAGTGGCTTGTACATAGTTCATGTAAATGGCATCAATATCAGGGCGTTCCTCGCGGTCGATCTTGATGGGTATGAAGGAGGAATTGAGAATTTGGGCGATTTCGGGGGAGGAAAAGGACTCGCGCTCCATGACCTTGAACAAATTGGGTTAAAATTTCCCTTCCAAGACAAAACCATGGCCCAGGAAATATATGCGCAGATATGTGCTCTTGAAACATCTCCCGAAGCTCGTCTCTAAATACAAAGTCCAGATTATCGACTGCGAGGCATACTTACATGGCACCCTGAATTCCTGTTAGCAAAGACCCAATTCCACAGATAGCGATTCAGAGTCACAAGCAAGTAGAAAACCACAGAGCCAGAACGGTAGCCACCCGCACACCAACAAAACCCACGCAGGACTCACAATGACACGCCGCATACCCAACACTCAAAAACAGCATCCGATTCTCCCTCTTCGCCAGCGCCAAAGCCTCTGGGCCCCATGTCTGCCACGCAACGGGGTTCTGCATGTGCGCGCGAACCTAGTCAAAGGCGCATTCTAGCTCAGCATGTATCGCGCCGTCTCGAGCCAGTCCGCGGCAACTCACGTACGGGCTCCTGCTCTCATTGAGGCGGTTAACTAGTCGTAAGGGCTCTGTGCCTTGGGGCCCTGCTGTGTCGTGGGTGGCCATGGTGGATTGTGGTTGTTGGTGTTTGTGGACGGTGGACTTGAGTAAGGGGATAACGTGGGTGGGGGGGTATGGAGTGGTTATGGGTGAGCGATGGTTTGTCGGAAGCGTGTGTTGATTGTTGTTTTGATTCTGCGCATCGTATTGGAGGAAGAGGATGATACTAGAAAGACTCGCCGTTACATCGTGGTGAATATGAAGTGAAGCGAACAGTGAGGGGCCGGCGGTGACAATTGAGTTATCGACGAGGCAGTATCTAATCGATAAGCCGGGTATGCGGGGATTACATGAATGATACCACTTAGGCTTCATTCGTAAATGGGATTATTAAGGTATCTTACATCAGCTACTTTACCTGGTATGAACGTAGATTGGACGCTCCAGATCATCAGTTGCGTTCATAGATCTATGTATTTGGGCAAGCACTAGAGGCTCGCCAGAGACCTCGTCTACTGAACTTTATTTACAAGAATCGAAAGACAACTCGCTTTTGACCTGCCTCGTTGTCCATACATATATGCCAAAGGCAAATGCGGAATGTTTGGTGACAAGTTTCGGGCAAGATGTCAGAAGTAGAGAATCCCCTGCATAGGAGACCCTTCAGCGCACAGATCCGCCATCTCAAAACTCAGACTCGAGAGCGTGGACCAGCTCGCTCCGGTCAAGCCCCGTGTCGATGTGATAGTCGTCTACATACCGATAAGACCGTTCTTGGTCATCGCCACAAGCTTGCCACCTTTCGGAGCTTGGACGTTGCTGTATTGACCCCCAACATTTCCTGCAGGGTAGTAGTTGCAAACCGTGAAGAACGCAGGAGTGCCAGGGTTCGGGCCGCAGGAGGCTCCCTTCAAGTAGCTTTCACCAGTCGCTGGGTTGCAAAGTTGAGGATCGGCACCTGGAGGAGCGCAAGAGGAGGTGTAGCACCCAACGGAAGTAGTTGCCGCCCAGATAATCTGAGTGAGATGACCCCAACCTTCGAACTGACCCATGTTTGGGTTGTCATTGCCCCATTGGCCACCGTATTTGTCGAATTCGTCATTGTAAAGACCGTTGGTGAGAATACTAGAGATATTGCCAGGTGCAACGCCGTTGGCAATATTCTGGCCATATCCTCCACCACCAGGTGCACTAGTAGGGGTTAGCAACCCTTCAACAGCACCGACAACAGATCAAATGCTTAAGCTTTACTTACAGGCTGTGTTTCCAAACGCAGGTCTTAGCGGTTGTCTTCGCGTAGTCGGCCAAAGTGGAGTTCCACACAAGAGCCGAAGCTGAGTGATTGGCACGGTGGATGTTGTGGTGTTGTAACGCTAGTTGCTGGTATATAGAGCTAGTAGTGTCAAGGTTATCGACGAACGTGGTAGGTAAACCGCTGCTAGGACTGGAACTTGGCGAGGGTGCAGCTGAGCTAGAAGGAGCTGCGGTCGACGAGGGCACATCCGACGATATGGCGGATGATACGGGAGGTGCAACCACTTTATCAACAACGGCGACCGGAGGCTGAACAGGACTAGGAGAGGGAGAGGGAGAGGTTGTTGGCGGTGGCTGTGGCGGTTGCTGAACGACAACCGGAGCACTGGTGGTGGTAACAATGACATTAACAACTGGGACCGGGCCTTGAGCAACAGGCGACGGCGGAGCTTGGCCAGCAGTCACCGTGGTCATGATGACATCGGTAACCACAACATCGTCCACCACCACGTCGGTCACAACATCTCGCTTGTTTATCGGAGAAGCAAAGGCGCCCGCCGCAAACACAACGGTAGTCAGAGTTGAGAAACGCATTTTGATTTCAGGTATCGATGAACGAATTTGATATCTGGTCGAGACGAGATCACAGATCTCGGGGAGTTTTCGAGTAAAGACAGCCGGATGTGTAAGGAATGTAAGCTTCCCCAGGAAGACGGTTTTGTGGTTCTAGTTGGTTTTGCAGGTCGGAAGGGGAGAAGTCGTTGAACTGTGAGTGGGAAGTGGCAGTTTCGACTGGCGTAACCTTGAACAAATGAATGAATTGCTTTGTACACTTAAAAGAATGGAAGTGCGTAAAGCTTGAAAGAGCGTGAATGAAGGAATGAATGGGTGAAGAGGTGAAGAGGTGAGGTCGGAAGGAGAAAAAGGAAGGGAAACGAATTGTTAAGAATAACAAAGAGTGATTGACGGTACTCGGGTAGGCTAACCGAGGCCGGAGATCAGGGGCAACCCTCCGCTTAAGATGTAAGATTGCAGGAGGTCAATGATAATGATAAGATAATTAATTTCCTTTTGCTCTTTGATGATGTTGTAACTGGTAAATGGTCTTCGAAGCCGATGAATATCGATCGGTGTCGGAATCAGGATTGATGGCTTATAAGGGATGCTTGCACTCCAAGGAATGTTTGAGGCTCGGGGGGTGACAGCCACCCCACATTCTCAACCTCATGAATGTTCGAGATCAAGACGCATTTGGTGTTTTCATAGGTATGCAGGACGGATCAAGCTCTTTGTCCTGTTTCCACGTATCCAAGCACGCATATCGTAGTGACGCGTTCAATGTGTGCACCAATGGGTTCTGCATTGATTGGATTAATAACACCAGGGCATGTTTCGCTAGACGCTTTCTCTGGGCTTGGGGTTAGACAAGACTCGAATCACTCGATACGTCGTAGGATCGGTAAGGTACGGTAGGTGTGGAGATGTCTCATTTGCGGTAGGAGGATGGAGGTTTCAGACGACTGAATGTGTGCCCGACGATGAGCCGATGAGCTGTTTGTACGGAATACTGACGTTCAAAATCCCCCATCTTCCCCGGCGACGCTTGTGCACGCTTGCGTTTTAGTGCCTGCCGTAGCCGTTTCAACCGAGGGACCCGGGAACCCCGCCACGCCACGCTGACTTAATCGTCCAACCATTAGACAGGCCTGTTGACGAACCTTAATTTCATACCTTATGCTCCGTAAAAGAGTGAGATCTGCTGCTGCGTGGTTTGGAACATGAAAATTAACAAGTCCTGTGGTTATCAATTGTCAGCAGATGGTTGAGCAGCTACTCTCTCTCATAGCGCGGATTCCTTGATGGCATGGCAACTGAACCGTGCCTCAAAAGGTCCAAGTCGCGCCTCACACTCGACCCTCTCGCAATTTTGCTTCTTGGCACGTTTAACGTGGAATGTTAATGGGTGTGCTGTTTGCAAATGCTCTCGAATTCTGTGTTAGCTCTAACTCATACGGATAAGGTCCCCCGTACCTTATCGCCCTTACCTATTCCGCATAAGCCCTGTAAACCACCAGGTCCTCATCCCGGCATCCGTATCGTAGGCCACCTCGGACCCCTGGCCCACAAAGAATACATATCCTTCCTTGATGTCGTACGATTGGCCGTCGACGTGTATCTTTCCGCCTCCACTGGTTGCAAAGAGTATGCTTGGCCCCTCCACTTTCCCAATAATCTCCTTTTCACCCTTTCCTAAATCTGTTCGGAGCATGTTGAATTCACTCATCGGTGGCGCATACTCCAACGCCTTGCCCATCTGATCTCTGCTGCTTTTCGTGCTTGGTACCATCACCTCCTTTGCGTTGTGTGGCGAGAATGTTAGGGATGTGGTAAAGAACTCGATGCTGTCGCCGGGGGGCAGAAATCTGTGTTCAGGACGTTGTTGGAACGAGCCATGCCCTCGACGATGTCGCCCGAGAGGTATGCATGGGGAGCATCGGCAGGAACAAAGATTGCGTCACCGGCGTTGAGCGTGAGGAAATTCATTGTTCTGGAGTTCAATAGTTTGCTAGTTGGAGCAAGTTTAAAGTAATGGTAATAGGAGCATTAAAACAGGGCGACGAGATTCCCGGGGTCCCCCTTAGAGTACTGGCTTTGCAGACGAGGGAGAAGATCACGTATGTACGATTGGTTACCAAAAGATTCTTTCGGAAGTTTCCCTCGTTTTTCCTGAGCCTCTCTAATGACCTCGTCCGAGGCTTTAAGTATCGATTGACAAGTTCTCTTCAATGTTTCGTTATCGAAGGGAACATGTTGATCTGGCATAAACTTCTTGAGCGGCTCTAAAGTGTTAAACAAGGATTCGATGTCATTGTTGGATTTCCACCCGCCAAACACCCCGAATTTCCCAAGTGCTACGGCGATTTCAGGTTTGTGGTTATCGTCGGTGAACTTCTCTGGGTCCTTGTGATGCAGACGAGTTGCCAGGTCCTTGTTCGGATGGATTTGGAGCGGCAAGGCCTTGGCAATTGAGAGTATCTAAAGATTAGCAGCTTGGTACGCCCGGCTATGCTGTAGATTTCAAGACCAACTTTCGGCAAGAAGGGTAACACCCCATCAAACTTCGGGAGGCAGCGCTTGCCTATCAACTTTTCCTTGTTTGCATCCAACACCTTGTGTAATTCTTCGCCAGTCTCAAGCACCTTTGCCGGTAGCACTGGGTAATTTCCCATCTACATCTCTGCGTAATTTTGCCATTGTCTATCTTGAAGCCAGTCCCTGGCGTCTTTGCGCAAAGTGTTGCAGCGAGTGACTGCGTTCTTTTTTTCCCCTTGGATAGTTCTGCTTCAATAGTCAGTCACTGATTTCTTGCGAAGATCCTGGAGACAGACGTTGCAGGAACACTGAAGCTGAATCACGGAGGACACCATAGTACAACTTTGAATGATTTGTAGTCTGAAACTTGAAACTCTTTTCGTAATATGGTTTTGCGACTGCACACAAACAGTGTGTCGTCACAGCTACCTTAGGTATACTCGACCACAACTGTGTAATTGTTTCATAAACTGTGACATCATTTTCGAATGCGACAAAATGTGAGGGGTTTAGAGAATGAAATACCAACCGAGAATTGAGAGAAGTATGAATGGGGAATTTTGATTGAATGGAGATAGAAGAGATGCGCCCTAAAAGGTAGAGACAGCGCGCCGGATTAGGTAGTGGTTCGTCAATCTAGGGCGAGGGTAGTCCGTTACGATCACAGGGGGAGTCTCTGGGGTGTAGAATGGCTGCAAGTCTTGATTCAGCAAGCGTGCAATTACCCTCGACTTAATCTAGTGAACGACTCGATAATTCGACCGACTGGGCAGCCAAGATGGATGGATAAATCGATGATATAGCGACTTAATCCCATAACGGATCCGACAAATCGACAAATTTGTGATGCCTAAAAAGGGTAGGAATGGCGAGACTTCGGCTTAGATGTCGTATTATATGAGGGCGACAGTTGCAAATCCTGCCAGTCTTGAAGTTGTGATTGATCGCCACGCCCCAAGATCTAATCGTTTGCCATGTCCGGTTTGACTGCTACTCGCGGTTGCTGGACCAGGAAGCGTTGTATCGGTATGTAGAGATCTGGTAGGGGAGGGAATGGTAACATTATTCGTCGTGCCGCTGCCTACTGAAGACGTATTTGATGCATTATGGTGTGATTCTGGCAATGTTAGGGTATTTTGGCCAATAACCACATTGTCCCCTGAGGACGGAAGAGAAACTGTGACTCTGGAGATTATTACTGGTGATGCGCCTGGGATCAGTGTTTGACTTCCTATGATGATCTGGGATCTAGTACTGCTCGGGACTGGGCGCAGAGAGCCATTGTTGAGACTGACTATGCTGTCTGAGATGCTAGATTCCTTCTCAGCTATACTCAGCAAATGGACAGTAACGCCATCGATGACCATCACGGAAGCATATGGGGCTAGCGAATAAGTCGATCCAAAAATAGTGATTGGAGCTGCGCCAGGAATCAGAGTCTGACTGCCTATCTTCAGCCGAGATGAAACGTCAAAGGTGAGTCGCTGAGATCCAGGAACGAAGGCAGAAGTAGCGCTCGGGAAGACGGTGATTAGTGTCTGTTCACCATGCTCGGAATTTGCATATTGGTTCACGTCCGCTGCAGAAGCAGTAGAAGCCGTTGCAGATATTGAAATATCGCCAAACATGTACTCTGAGCCAGATACCGGAGCTTGCTTGCCCACCACTGAGTCTAGGTCTGGAGAGGCCAAGCTCTCTACAGCCTTTGAAGCATCGCCAAAAGCGCTTAGTATCACAAAGCCAAGTCCTTGGGATCCCAGCGTAGTGGAAGGGGGTACAATGCCTCCTGGGCTTGTGGGTGCACTGAGTCCATGAGATAAGGTAGAATACGCCCTGGTTCTGGGGTGTGTTGGGCTAATAATAGCGGACTCTCCTTGACCAGCGCTTTTTTCAGGCAAAGACCGGAGTGTTGAGGCTGACAAAGACGGCGTGGCTAGGATTGCAAAGGTCGAGGCGGATAGGATTGCACCCGCAATAGCCGCTGAGATATATGATGTTGGGTCCGTTGAGCTTATCGTGAAGGCATTGGGAACTGACAGACCCGAAGCGGCCACGGTAGAGGCTGAGGTTTTCGAGCCTGCTGATATCGGTGAATACTGCCTGCTCTGTTGATGCGGGAATTGACGCTTCTGGGGTACTGGTAGGTCGGGATAATGCGGTAGAAAGAGAGGAGCTTGTTTGAACCTCTACTGTCGCTGTCGCTTTTTGGGTTGGACCTGCCGCTGCATCTGGAGTGTTGCTGATCGAACAAGCACCAGAATGAAAGCAACCTAAGCATGTAACCGTATAAGACAGTGAAGTTGTCAGGTCTCGAACCTCGGAAGCATATACTGGAGCTACTGGAGTGCAAGTAAAACCAGGGACTATAGAGGGTCCACGAGCCAGACATGATTTCAGGTGTGGATACTGCGGAACGTATCCAGACTGTTGGGCCATCCATTCGATTAGCGTTTTCGGTATGTAATCATAGTCTTCAGTAGCGGTTACAGAACCTTCAGAAGTGAGGGGCATCGAGTCTCTTTTGTCGTTGTGGCTTGCATATTGTGCACTCACATCTTTCAACGTTTCTATGGCGCCTTACAGTGGGCGATATACAAAAGGGTCCGAGAAGAAAATCTCAACGTGTCTGTAAGTTCTTGTTGCGCTAGGTAACGTTAACGTTGTTTTAGTAGGCATATTTGGTGGAGTCAGAATTATGGCTGTTCCTTTTACAGACCCAGAGGACCGGCCATCGGAGTCTCGCATACTGAAGTAGGCTTCGGCGTTTGAGTTCATTTCAGGATATCGTCGTTCAAAAGGTAGTGTACCACCGCAGTCTTGGGTAAGCGTGGATGGTGTTGCACATGCCAGCTGCCCGTTGCTTTGGGTAACAGCTGGTACAGTGATAAGTTTGATGGTAGAATATACGTAGAAGGCAACGGGTGATGTTCTTTATGCCAAATTAGTAATGGAGCGACCCGTAGGCCAATTACGACTTACATAGCTTGACCATAGAGAGTTGTCGCAGTGCCGTTCAGCTCAGCAACCCTTGTTGCAGGGAACCTCGGAGCAATGCCGTATTTACCAATATCCGTTGATGTTATATATGTACGATTGGAGGCTTTGATTGTTGTCTCATAATTTGTTACAACAGTGTCAACGTATTTAGTGAGTGATGTGATCATTGATGTCACATTGACTGTGCCGTAGGCGGTGGTCGTCGAGTAATCTTGAGGTGATCAGTCGGGTAGTATATAGAGAGGAGAGGACCATCTCATACGTGCCCAATATCTGACATCTACCTTGTCTTGAACCACAAAGCAGCAAGTCCTCGGGGATGATTCCGTATTTGTTGGGTAGGTGGCACGACTTGTCGAATTGGCAAATTGAGCAACAGCTTTGAACTACGCTTAGCAACTTGAATGTTAAAAGACACACTTCGCCATGAAGACACAGCATCAACAGTTGCAAGCTTGAGGATGAAATAAATCACGATAATCCAATTCTTTAACATGGTATTATTTTTTTCTAACCAACTGCAGCACACTAAATGAATTGGAAAGAGAGTATTGTAATATTGTGTAATTCGGATTAGAAGGGCAACATGATGGCAGAAAATGAATGTCCAATCTGAAAGCGCAGAGGAAAGAAGCTTTAGATGAGGATGAGGATCATGTTGACTCTTTACAGCTCAAATGTACCCTCGACCCTTGGACTTTATTATTCAATGTCTAATCTTGGCTGACTTCGCCGCGCGACAGGTTGTAGATCAACGATTGTTTCATCTCCTTCGGGAGAGCCCATGCAAATAGGACCCTGCTACCGCAGACCTAAGGCTCAGCTTACACGCCATCGTAGGTAACATACCTATATCAGGGTTCGCTTGAGTTAAATCGAACTCCTAGTCACCAAATGCTCCCAAGACCGTTCCTCCACGTTGTAAGCTAAAAAGCGCAGGCGCACTGGGAGGGTTCAGGCTCGAGTGCACACACAGTAAGTTAGGAGAAGTCAGATTGTGGTGATGGGGAACCCACGATCTAAAGTGGAGCATCCAGCTACCTACCTTAAGGTACGAGTACTCTGTGTGTCTATGCTGTTCAGGTCGCTAAGGTAGCCTTAGCGCGTAGAGGCGGCCATTGCGGTATAGCGGGATTGTGATTGGACCATTTCGATCTCAATCCATAAGCGCGAGTGAGAAAGTACGAGGCTACGAGCTTGCTGCACCTTCATCACATCCAATACAACATTTTATGGACTGGGTTTATAGGGGCTGTAAATGCTGTTTTTGGCAATACCCCGGTGGAAACTTTGCGGCTGTGCTACATTATTGAATCCTCGGCGCACCATACACGATTATGACGGCAACCAAGATTTCTAATACAATCATTTTCTACCTCCGAAGTGGATACCACTCTCTCTTCAAGAAAAATAGCCGCCTTCGTCGATTCCACCATACCCTATTTCTACCTTCCCTTAGACATCTGTCAGAAATTCAAATCCGCTTTCGGCATAACTTGGAACAATGATGTTCAAGCGTATCTCATCAATGATACACAACATAGAGCTCTAGAAGCACAGAATGCCAGTGTCACTTCTACTGTCAGCAATTTGACAGTTGGAAGACCTGTCAATATTTCGTTGCCATATGCAGCCTTCGATCTTGTGGCTGATTATCCTCTTGTAATTGACTCGTCTAGATATTTTCCGCTCGTGCGTGCTGCGAATGAGAGTCAATATACGCTCGGACGGACTTTCCTGCAAGAAGCGTGAGTATATTCTCTATATGTTAGCATAAGGCAAGCGGCCAGTTCTGACTTAGCGCAGATATCTCATTGCAGATTACGAACGCCGCAATTTCTCGATTTCTCAGTGTGCCTGGAACCTAGACGTGCAACAGAATATCAAGACCATCCTATCTCCCAGTGTCTAAAGTCAACCTCACCATATGTCCGCTGGTGTAATAGTTGGCATAGCTATTGATAGCTTCACATTTTTGCTCATTGTTGTATCCATGGTGTACTACGTTAAGGCTGCTAGCTTACGGGCGGCCAAACTGCAGGAGAAACGAAGTTGTGTCGAAGATTCCGATACCGGCGTCGCTGAGCTTGAATTTCGTCCACAGGCGATATTTCAAGAGATTGATGGAGCTCAAAGCTCGGGTCAAGAGATCGATGGCTGCGAACACTACGGGCACGAGATCAGTGGCAATTTCAACTTTGCGAAAGAGCTTGATAGCAAACAATACGGCGCTCAGGAGTTGCCTATGGGAGAAGACCACAGGATCGAGCTTCCGGGATAGTGCGAAAGATCGTGTTTCCCCCACAAGAACCGCCTTTCTACCGCTATCTATATTTCTGTGAACTTCCGGCGACGTTGCATCGAGCTGTTTCAATTAGATACTGTGGTTGAAATACTGTCCGCTTCTGTGTGATGTGCAAGCAATGAAAGCAGTACATGATTGTTGGAAATGTTTTGAATATCCAGTGGAGCTTTATTTACTAGCCTAACGCGGACCACAAACCTAAGAACCTGCGTGCAATACTGTGAGCTACATCGTCATGATGTGCCCCGTGGTAGCGATAGTCGCAGGCTTGAGAAAGAGAAAGTAGAGCAGCAACCAAGACAACCAGATGTCAAAAGTCAATTGTTTGTTCACAGGTACGAATGCTTGGGATATGAGATCTCTTCGGCTACATTTGCGCCGGTTCGCTACAAAAAATCAGTCAAGTGGAAACCGTCTTCATTAGCAATTTTCCTCTGGACAAGCCATTACGAACGTCTAACAGACGGCCAGTACCTCTTTAAACCCCCAAGCTTAACCCAATCTTGTTCTCATCTTCACTCTTTGACTCTATGCTAAACAATTATCAAGATCATCCACCTTTAAACAAAAATTTAAAATACGCTTCTTCACAATCTGGGGCCGGTAACTTAGCCTTGCGGTTATCTTTCCGGTCCTCATTAATGAGAATCCGAGGGCTCACAGCAGGTGTTGGGTTCGAGCTCGACCACTCGCGGATAGGTCGTAACAAACACTCTAAATCCACCTCAGGACGACGATAAGCGCACACTGAGGTGGTGGGATCGCGGGTTTGCGGAGATGCGATTTTGCGATCTTTTTATTTTTTTTGGGATTACACCTTCCTTTTGAAGGTGAAAAGTAAGGTGTGTCTGAATGATGCTTTTCGGACACATGTTATTCCATGCACCCAAACTCTTCACTCCTTAACACCTTTACCACACCTCACTTCAATTCACCCCACCTCATCTCCATTCACCACTCCACACCCCTTCACGCCCACTCACACCCCCCACACTCCTTCACCACCACAACTCCCACAATACTTCCCCTTCCTTCCGGGGGAGGACGCGTTAGCTCACCGGCAGCTCGTCCCCACCACATCTGAGGGTTCTTCGGAGGGTGATAGCAACGTTCCATGATTCGAAACCGGCAGGCGGAAGAAGGACGCCTGATTTGACATGAATCGTACATGCTTGCGGAGATGCTGCTGGGCGATTTTTTTTTGGTGCAGACGGGGGCGAACGGGGGCGAGGGGTGGTTGGTGTGGTGTTGGGTTTGGGGTGGGGTAGATAGGGGAGGTTAGGCTAAGAAAAAAAAAATGGGGGTGGGTGGGAGGGAATGTTGATGTTGGGTGGTTGTTTGTGTCTTTATGAATTCGAGGGGGGTTTCTTTTCCTACTTGGAGGGGTCTCTAGTTGGAATGCTTTTCTTTGGCAGGGATTGGATACACTGAGAGAAGTTGTTCAAGCGTAAGAGCTGCGCAGAAAACTTTCGCACCTCCATTTAGGGATACAAATGGGAAATCTGCGCTTGAAGGATGTCTTTTGCTTTTGCTGGAGAATGTACCATTTGAGAAGGCTTCATCCAATAATGATTCTTTCTTGCTTTGACTAATACTGCACTGATGAAATCTCGGTCCGGAAGACATCTATTCGAAGACTTTGGAAAGGATTGGATCAGAAATTCTTTGATGTTGCCTTCGTGAAGTCGAGAATTCTATTGCAGTCTTTGCAGGTTAACCTAACGTGCACACTTTTCCACTCCCAAACATCTCATTTAGTTTAAAACCTCGTATGCATCATAATAATCTTACATCCCCATTTCCCTCTTTTCCTTCCTCCGCATCCCAACCCTCTTCTCAACCCCTTCAGCTCGAACAACTACACATCATCGCCCTGCTCCCCCTCGGCACATCCCCACAGAACCTCTCTTCCTCAGCCCGATCCCACCCCCACTCTTCCTCAAACGGATTCAGCGCCATATGCATGACCCTGCCAAGAATCTCCCTCTCGCCACCATGCTCCACCCTTTGGATAAGCTCGTCCAGAATCCAGGATCTGGGGATGAATTTCGGGTTCACCTTCTTCATTTCCCGTTGCCTCTCCTCGTCCATATGGCCCCAATCTTCTTCAGCCCTAACCTTCCACTTTTCCAACCAGGTGGCCACGCGCTCGCGAGCGTTGTTTTCCGTGTTACCGAGACCGGTGACGCCTTCCGCGTGGAAGAAGACGGATGCGACGTCCTTGCGCTGAGCCTCGGTTTCGAGGTTTGAGATTTTGAGGGAGGAGAGACGGCGGAAGAAGTGGTTGAAGTCGAGTTCGAGGGCTTCCATGGTGTCAAGGAGTTCTGAGAATAGTTCTTCGAAGTCTGATTCTTTGTCGGATGTAAGGCCAAGGCGGGCGCGCATTAGGCGGGTGTACTCGGCTTTGAAAACGGCTTTGTATTCGTCACCAACTTGGTGAATAATGGTTTCTGCGCGCTTTATGAGTTCAGGCGCAAAATCCTCGGTGACGCCTTTGGATACGAATTCTTCGTCATCAACGTGGGCGCCGGCGCCGATTAACTCGCCAAGGGATTCACCGAGGCGGATGAGGTTCCACCAGATGATGGATGGTTGGTTTCGGTAAGAGTAGCGGAGGGCATGGTCGTCATGATTAGGCGTGTAGGAGGGGTCGAAGTTGTCGAGGAAGGCGAAGGGGCCGAAGTCGAGGGAAAGGCCGAGAAGGGAGGTGTTATCGGTATTGAGGACACCGTTGGTGAAGGCATACGCTTGCCAGGCGGCGACGGCCAGGGCGTTACGGCGGGCAATTTCACGGTAGAGGCGGGTGAAACGGTTCTCTTCGGCACCGGAGGCACCTTGGATCATGGACTCGGAAACAGAACGGGATGGTTTGAGGGCAGTGATATTGAGCGGTCTGGATTGATCGAGGACGGCTGGAAGAGAAGACCATCCTTCGTAGACATGCTCGGCAACGTAGGTTGCCAGTGTACGTATCAGAGTTCTGTCGCCTCGGGCTCGAAGGATATCGAACGTGCCTATTCGAAGCCATGACTGCGCAAAACGGGCCACAATTGCACCAGGTTCAAGACGTTCACGTCGGACACGAGATGCCGGGGCCAGAGTAAGTGCGAGCGCACGGGTGGAGGGAATGTGAAGGGCGTTAAGGGCTGCAAAGACGATTAGAAAAGACATTAGAACCGGGAAAGAGAACAAAGCTATCCAAACCTTCTGATACGATAAATTCTCGAATACTCGAGCGAAGAACCGCTTTCCCGTCCGCAAAGCGTGAATAAGGGGTTTTGCCCGCCCCTTTCAACTGGATCTCGAAGCGTGTCTTAGTGGCAGGATTTGTAGATTCGAACAAAGATATTGCTCGCTATTGAGGAGTCAGACCGCCTATGGTTTTGAGGGAACAAAACTTACGCCATCTCCGAGCTGGCCTGCCCATGAGCCACTGCCGATTTATTAGTACAGACGGCAATCTCCAACGTTTGACTTCGCATACAATTGCCAGCCTGCAGATAGATCAGTACCTTTATGATTTTGAAATATCGGGCCGAAGAGAACCATACCTCCATAGCACTGTGCCCAGGGATATATGCCTCTCTCTGAATTTTCATCCCAGTATATCTTGTTACCTGCAACCATTTGCTTAAATTCCTCCGATTTCTCTTCGCCCTCCTTCAACCCGATGTCTCTCATCGCAGACCGGCTGACTCCCAGCAATTCCGGATTCTCTGTGCCCTCAGGCCTCACGTATGTATACAACGCGCCTTTGACCATTCGAGGTCCAAGTTTCCCTCGGGGTGCTTTCGCTGAGTCGGAAGGTGTCTTGAATTCGGGATCTGGAGGGAGATTCCGGGTAAAAACATTGGACTTGGGAAGGTCATGGAGAGATACACCATCGAAGGTGCCAATGCTGGTACCGTTCGTGGCGCCGTTCGATAATTGAGCGGTCATTTGAGCGAGGCGTTTGTAAGGAAGTTGTGGGCGTCGAGCTAGGGACCGAAAAAGCATGTATGAGGGTGAGTAGATACTCAGATAGTGAAGCAAAATCACCACTGTGCTCATGAAGAGCATAGCATACCTTACATACCTACCTTATAGCAGAACCCATTGAGTACCTTATGCACGTCAGAAGAAGTTCGTCATCCCGCAAAGTGGCAAGAATGACGCCAAACAGACCGCAAAAAAGATTATCCCCACCTTATCCCCGCCATTCACCCCGCCGAGGCCCAAGGCAAGGTATGTACAGTATGTATCTTGTCTTCGAAAACACTTTCATAGGGAATTATGGATTATTGTATACATGATCTGCATAAGCCATTCAGGACAGCTGTTTACAACGACTAGAATCACTATACCTAGCTTGATCCCAAGAGCTACCGCCCAACATCGCTCGACTGGTACGAGTACAGCAAGAAGAAACATGGCAACCTTGAAGAGGGAGGTGCCTAATCTGAAGCTTAACGATGGTACATCCATACCCATGGTCAGTACTCCGCTGTCCTTCAATTTGCAGGACGTTGACGGTTCGTTGTAGCTTGGATATGGTCGTAGGTGAATCTATTTACCTTATGTTGGAAACTTCCCAAGCTCACGTATCATCCATCTAGTGGGTACCGCATGGTACAAAGCGAATGACAACGGCAGCATTGATCGCAAGACCATTGACGCCACCAAGTTGGCGATCAAGCTTGGCTACTATCACCTCGATGGCGCCGAGGTCTACAATACGGAATCTGAGCTGGGTATAGCCATTAAGGAGAGCAAAGTCACTAGAGAAAAATTATTCGTGACAAGCAAGGTCATCACAAACATTGGGGACATACCAAAGGCTATCGACATGAGCTTGAAGAAACTCCAATTGGACTACCTCGATCTGTGAGTTCTGCTACACCAGATCAACACATAGCCTGGGCTTCTGACCCCAATTTCAGGTACCTCATACACTCTCCATTCTTCGCCAAGTCAGACGGAGATCTCCAAAACGCTTGGGCCGAGATGGAGAAAGTCAAACAGTCCGGCAAAGCCAAATCAATTGGCGTGTCCAACTATCTGCAACCCCACCTTGAAGCCACCCTCGCAACAGCTACCATCCAACCAAGCATTAACCAAATCGAATACCACCCTTACCTCCAACATCAAAGTCTCGTCCCCTTCCACAAGAAGCACAACATCGCAGTCGCAGCCTACGGTCCCCTAACTGCCGCAACAAAGGCCAAGCCTGGCCCCTGCGATCCCATCTTGGGGCAATTGGCAAAGAAGTACTATGTTAGCGAAGCAGAAATCTCACTACGGTGGTGTATCGATCAAGGGATTGTAGCGATTACGACTAGTGGAAAGGAGGAGCGATTGAATGATTATCTGAGAGCAATGACCTTCTCGATGACACCGAGAGAGGTCGACGAGGTTTCGGAAGCTGGGCAGAAGAAGCACTTTAGAGGGTTTTGGCAGGCGAAGTTTGGTGAGAGTGACCGGTCTTAAGAATCGGTACCGCTAAACTTATCCTAAATATAGCCAGAAACAGTAGATTATGACCTCGGGTACAGTATATATATAGTGCAGTCGTTTCAATTCCTGGATTTGCCTAGAGCTGAGGAGTCGGACATCTGGTTTCTACTACAGTAATTGAAACACAAGCGTTGGAAATAGGGGAGATGGTAATCTCCGCCTTCATAGGGCTGATAGGGCTGGGGTCCGCTAGTAGAGTTTTACCTGCTCGCTCCTACTCCTAACAGCAACAACCAAAATATCAATATGCCCCCATATGACCTCGTATTCCAACACATTGATGATTAGTTGTTCCAATTGGGAGATTATGGTAGTTACAGGAACGCACCATATGCTGCTAACTTAAGGCGAGGCTGTCAACGTCGGCACCTTCAACACGATCGAACACCATGCCAATCTATTACAGAAGTACAGTTACTCCGTCTGCTTTTCAGGACATGCTGGGAGCAATGCTCAACAAGCCAATAGACGTACTTGTTCTACTAATCTTTCATCGGAAACTTCCCAGCACATCGCATGGACAACTCAACGTGACGTCTTGGCACCCAGATACATCAAGCTTTGTCCAACCGCTTGACTTGCGACTAAGCCTGCCGGCTTAAAGGTTGAGCAGGACTTCGCAAGAGCCATCTTCTTTTTCGTCCATAACGAAATATCAGTAGCGTTGCGTGGGAGATTTGATTTCGTGATCCCGCGACTGCGGCTCTTTCGGCCCTGGCTAAGCAAGCATTGAGATTTCTGTGGCGATAGGAAGCTGCCAATAATGTTTCGCTTTGCCTCGTTGGATTCTTCAGCTCATTACTGTAATTTTTCCTTCTGTTGATGGTTGATTCTCTTTGTGACTGAGGACGTGGAGAATGCTGTCTTTCCACCACAAAGTATCGCGATAGCGAAGATTCAAGTGCTTTTTCATTTATCGTAAATTTTCTTCATAATGGTGCGTCCTTTATGCGACAAAACTACCCTCACACGTCTCTTTACTTTCATTCTTCTCCTACCAACGACCGTCCTTAGCGCGCCCTCTGCACCATCAGCAACCTGGCTCTATCCCGATCCCAGCGCAACTCCTACCTTCAATTATGTCGACACCCTTAACATTTCGTGGCAAAGCAACTATCCTAATGCCTATGTTGTTCTATGGTGCGGCATCCCAGACCTCTCGAATATAAACCTCTGTAGGTACCCAAGAACCGCTATGCCCCACTTTCCGACTAAGTACTCTTTTTCAGGTTCAAACAACTCCGTTGCCTCGACAGGGAGTCAGCAACTCGGTCTCAATTGCGGCGGCGCTGGGATATGCTACTGTGAGATTTCATCGCCGAACCTCAGTCCTGCCGCGGATGGCACGTCGTTTAGTTCGGACAGTGGGGCCTGGAATGTCAAGGAGGATTCTAGTTTGAAACCCGTGGCTTGGAGTCAGAATTCAGCGGAAGCTCCTGCAAATACGAGTACGGCGACACAGGCTACGACGACACC
>JAABUS010004086.1_pt1 | contig 21946 bp, 14 predicted proteins | sample 5560161 | NCBI WGS metagenome assembly JAABUS01 (sample SAMN10711885, study PRJNA513376) | rock metagenome | isolation source: Antarctica rocks | place: Antarctica: Victoria Land, Trio Nunatak nord | collected 2016-01-04
CATATTGAATTTGTAATTGATTTTTGAAGAAAGATGAAAGTAGTAAAGTGGGGTGTGCACGGGACCGGAACGTGCATCGGGCCGGGAATACTCCTAAGGGATTTAAAGTATGGATCAAAAAACCAAAAGCAACTTATTCCAACTGAGAAAAAGAAAAATGACAAGAGTGGGACTTGAACCCACGCCCCTTTCGAGACCAGGATGTAAGAATACCTTAACCTCTGGAATTAGGTCAGCATTGAGACGAAATGTGTAAAGTGGTGCGGGATCTTACGGCGCCATAACCAACTCGGCCATCTTGCCTCGTATTTAAAACCAGCTGTCAAAAGTATTATATAAAGACTCCGTATTTCCTTTCCACCGCTGCTCACGCCAGCCAAAAGGCCCGCGCAGGGCAAGAGCATAGAATCCTAGTGTTTGAGCTCTGGTGGGAATGGGTAAACATGTGACATCGGCTCGTTTCAAGAGCCAAGAGAATCGTGTAGAATAGAGATAAAATAGTCGTTGGGAATACTCTTGAACGACTAGATAGGTCCTAGTATCGAATCGACAGCACTCTACGGAATACTCCGTATTTGGCTTAGCTATACCGATCAAAATTTCTGAACATTATTGAAAACTAAGCCCTCTAAAGCTCATAGCCCCTTCAATAAGGCAAAACGTTTTGAATGCATAGGCATCCTGAAATGTTAAGCTTTCTTGGAAAAGCCGACTTACTAAAGCTGACTGACTCATTCCCAGGGACTTTTGAACATTTCTATTGGCTGTCTCTGTGATTCTCTCAACTACATACTCGCGAAATCCAAATCGACCACCCTTCTCAAAACGCCAAATAGCAATGGGGCTTTGCTATCCCCTTGGTTCATCAAGCTTATCTGCTCGCTCTCTTAAACCATCTGTCGAAGTTCCTTATCATATTTCTTCATCTATTTGCAACGTACAAACGCTCTTACTCCAGCTTTTACCTCCCTCTGCTTCTCTCATTCCTTCCACCCCTCCTCTAATCACGTCCACTATCCCATCGAAAGGTGCCATCGCTCTCGGAGCTCGAAATACCTCCATGACCGCAACCAGTGCTCAGTCCAAACCTTTCTCCGCAAGATATGATGCTCGCGCATAGGAATTTCAAAATTCGTAATAAAGTCACTTGAGGAAGTACTATAATTTCAAATTCATAGCATCGACTCGGTGCTTGTTGTATATATACTTGTTCCTTCTCTTCACAATTTGTAGCTCTTGGGACAAATTATAGATAAGATGTCGCTGGAACCACCGCCGTGAGGTCCTCAAATTCTTCCCAGCCGTATCCTCACTCATGAGTCTATCAACGGCACGAGCGATAGGAGTCTGCTCCGTTGAGCAGATGTTCTGCACGATGTTCATCATACTGTCTACTCTAGCCTTATTCAAGGCCAGGGTCCGCTCTTTCTCCTTTTCTTTCTCCCTCTCCGCCTTATTATGGCCCTGCCAACATTGCTCACAAAGTGAAGTAAAGCTGTAGCCCCGTATACCTTTCCGGTCGCAAGAATTTTCATAGGATTGGTACACGGTTGGCTGGACTTCGCAAAATTCACATATCGCCGCGTGATCTGCTCCATCCGGATAGCTGTCCCCTCATAGCAAATCTCGGACCCATCCAAACTCCAGGTGGCATTTTTGCTGAAGACTTCCTGCTTGGCCACATGGAACAACATCAGTCGCCAATTGAGAATGCTGCCATAAGTCGTGCTTCTCTCCTGGCGCAACCACCGCTGACACAACCTTGCTGAAGACGTCGTCGAGACTTCGACCCGACTTCTCGTCCACCAGTTGGCATGCTTCTCGAAAGATCCAAAGCTGAGCACAGTAGATCATGCCAGACAAGAAGCTGTTATAGTTCCCAGGTAGCTTCCATCCCTGCGAATTGTGATTGACAGCGAGCATAGCACAATATGACAGGACTGGTGAGTCGAAACGATTTCGAGGCAAGTCTTGCTGGATAAATGCCATACTGAACGCCAGCACATGCTGTCGAAGAGCATTCTCATTCTCGTTGACCGTCGCTTCTAGGCACCGATCGAATGCTTCTTGCTGTGCACGAGTGCCGCGGAAAAGCGGATCCTTATTACATTTATCGCTGGTAGAATCGCTGTCGCTATTACTGTCGCCCTCTTCTTGATCAGAGCCCGAACTCGTATCGGCTCGGGCCAGTATATTACCTCTAGAGACTCGCCAAAAACAATAAATCAAATTCGACCATAGACCAAAGTACTGCGCTTTCATATCGGACCCAATCCCCCTCCGGAAGCCACGAGCATGAATAGTAGCTTCGATCCAGAATCAACTAAGAACCACCGCCATCGGATGCGTCAGTCGACAGTCCGGCCCATCTATACACTATGTCCACGTCTCTTCGAGCATTTACTCGGTCATAGCAGCGACCTGACGCACGAGATCACTATTAAGCTTATCGTCTTCCGGCTTCCGTCAACTGCGTCGCATCTCTTTCTTGTCATAATCTTTAAAATGTCGATCGAATTCACAAAACCTGACCTAAGGAATGATACTCGATTTGTGGATGTCGAGCTTCTACACCTTCGTCCGCTGGCTCTTTTCCTCTTCCTCGATCTACTCCAGGACGCTGACCTGAGACTGAATGAATGCGCCGTCGTCGGTGGCGGTGGTATGCCGACCTTTTTCACTCTGCTGGGCCAAGGTTTCCCTCCGTAGCACTTTGATGTACCGTATTGGTTCCTTCTCCCGGAACAGGGTCTAAACGAGACATCGCCGCAGTCCCTCGTTGTTCTTCCCTGATCGGATGCCGTGCTTTCGAGACACATGGACGCGAGAGTTCTTCTGATTGATGCTGATCCACTCCGTGCAAGAGACACATTCCAGGGCGTCCAGAATGGGCAGATATGGGATTGGTGGGATGAACCCTAAGTAACACGTCTGAGCGCATAACCCCGTAGTTTTGCCTGATCTGCGCTATTTTGGTGCGCGCCCATACAAATTTTTGACTTGACGTTAAAAATCATCAACTTTCGGCTTCAAGACGCAATCATCAACGCAAGACATATATTTTCTGAATACCGACAACTGAAATCAATACTACTATATCTATTATATCTATTGATATAAATTCTAGATACATGATCCGCGAGAAATTGAGTATAATCTCTGTTGCACGATGATAAATTAATGATATAATTTTTATTCATATTTTCAACATTATTTTCAAAGTTTCAGAGATATGCTGAATTTATTTTTTATTGCTCGATGAGTTCAGCTGCTCGTTCGACTGTTCAAGCATATTTTGAAGACTTTTCAACGGTTGGAATATAGTTCTGTAACGACTCAATCGTTTATTAGATAGGTATGTTCTCAGTAGATAGATAGGTAGGCCCTCAGCAGGTAGGTAGGTAGACCCTCAGCAGGCAGGTAGGTAGATTCTCAATAGGTACTAGGTAGGTAGGTTCTCAGTAGGTAGGTAGTAGGTAGATTTGATAGCAAGTCATGAAGGGAGTCATGAAGAATGATTGAACCGTACTATATATCGGCGAAGCATTAAATAAATCACATATAGAGCATTAAATCATATACTACAAATGAACTTGCACTGAGTAAATTACATATGAAGCACTGAATATACTACATATAAAGCATTGAGTAGGTTACGTGTGAAGCGTTTATAACAGTATAAAGCACTGTATGAGACATCTAAGAAGCTCTATATGACATTCAGATCATGTACGAAGTGCAGTGTAACTGATTTCTACGGATTTTCCACTCTCTTGAGAATTACTACTAATTTTGGTGGGGCTCTCGGCGAAACCTAGAAAACGGCAACAGATTTCGCAATCAACGATAGGACCGGACCGGACATTGCAGATGATTTCACCATAGTCTAGACATATGTCTTCATCCAAGAAGAAAACCAATGCTAATATAAAGCAACAAGGCGACCAAGGACAACAGATAGCCAGCCCTTAGCAGCAAAGTTTCGATGAAGGTCAGACGTGACAGCCTAGTTGCGATGGCCTGCAGCTTCTGAATCTGGCAGTGGCGCCTGAATGCTCTTGCGAAAGCCTCAAAAGTTTGCTTCACAAATGTGATCAAGACTGCAATGTCCGTTAGCATTCACTTCTATATAGGACCAGTTGGGCTCATTACGTTTGTGCAACCACGTCCTGTTAACCTGTGTGTGCTTAGACTCCTTGCCTTTTCCATGTTCACGACGCCTTGAACCGGAGATAAGGGCGGCAGACTGAGAGTGTGCGGCAAGCCGCAGAGCGGCAAGACTTTCCTGATCATCTTCGGCGGAAACGCATCGCTGAGGGGGTTGACAAGGCCAGATGTGAAGCTTGGTGGCCGCTCGAGGATGCGGTCTGGATACGTAGTCTTCTGCCATGTCAAGGGCTGTCCGACCGCAGGGGTCTATCTGTGTGCAATCCGCGCCCTTCTCTATGAAGAGTTTGACGCAAGACACAAGGCCGAAGTCGACTGCCAAAGTCAACCAAGTATAATTGCCTGCCACGTCGCCTTTGATAAAAACGGACTGTCCCCCGAGAATCTTGCCTATTGATTTATGGCCGCAAACTAGCAATCCATGATCGTTGAAAAGCTCCAGGATCTGGGGAAGGCCCAGGAACATCGCAGTTAATATCCAGCTGTTGCGGAGCGTCTCAGATTGATTTTTGATCTCGTGAAATCGCTGTAAGATAAATCTGTCGATTAATAGATCGGCGGCTCGAGAGCAATATCTCCGAACTTCGTGCGTCCTAAGCAAAAGAGCAAGCACCTCTTCATCTTTGCCTTGCAGATGTTTTGGCTGTGCTCGTTCTGCCAACGCCAGCATCATGCTCTTCCTCAACTCTGGCTTCTCGCACGGTGGTAACGAACCCGGGTGACGAGAGAGATAGATCAAAGCCCGTGTTGGACAAGCGCCAGCCTTCAGTAAAGTCTGGAACATGTCAAGGTTCCCCCATTTGACAGCTTTACTGAGATAGCTCAGTCGAAGCCATGGTGACCACTCATTCCTATAACTTTCGTCAAGGTCAAGTGCAATTCCTAGAAAAGGGGCAATCATGTCCCCAGTACGCCATTTGCTAACTATCTTTAAATATTCAATTCTGTCTCTCGCTGAGGCGTTTTGTACTTCAATCACAGTGGCGTGTATGCTTGGAAGGAGCTGTGAGGCTCGGAGACCCGATCGGTACATACTAAGATACTCCTGTAATGCATTACGAAACTTCGCATCTGTAGCCTCAAGGGCGACAACAAGCCATCTGTCGGTTTGGGAAAGCTCAGTCACAGCCCAAGGCTCCGTTTGAAGAAACGGATATTGGCGCAGACATTGGAATGAAGCTCCATGGCGCATTATGAGAGACGAGATTGTTCCTCTATTGCTGCTCTGCCAGAAAAGACTACCTCCATGTTCTAGGAATGAATCTAGAGCTTCCTTCAGTTGCGACTGAGAGTGTTTGGCCCAGATTATGAGGACCCGGGCGTGCCATGTAGCAAGCCTACCAATACATCAATAGTCGACCTACCATATGCAGACTTTCTATAACTCAAAAAGGATCACTGTTACCACAACCTTCATTCAGTAGATATTTATACATTCCAAGCGCTCGGCTGCTTGGTTCGATTACTCGTGAAGCAAATGCCTGGATGAAAAATGAGACAAGCTAGATTCAAAAACGACTGAAATACAAACTTCAAGTAAAGAAACCGGTCTTCTTTGGACGATATAATCTGTTGGCTGTGCAAGACCCTCTCGGAAGAGTCGCTGCAATTTTGGAAGGTCGAACGTCGTGATGGCGGCTTTAAGCTCTTGGCTTGGATTGTAACATATAGGCGAGAGCGAGAATGATAACCTAGGAGGGCGATTAAGTACACTGTTAATGTGAAGATCCCAATGAAGCACCAGTATTGAGAGCCATGGTGGTGGGGTAAAGGTAAAGGTATAATGATAATGACAAGGCCCATTCGACCTTTTCCCGACGGTGATACTACGGCTCGATGCTACTTGACCAAATAGGCCTAGATCCAGATAGGTTTTTCGATAGGTGCGAGGGAATTGGGCATGCCTAGCTACGACGATGTCCTGGACTGAGCGTCCTCCACGCATCATAGTGGTATCAGCGCCAAGCCGTTGTTGCAGATGAACCAGACGATCCTCAATGTTTGTAATTTTGTCTTGCTGAAACTTTCGTATATTACTTTGAGATGAGCGAAACGACTCCAGGCGGGAATCGATGTTGTTGAACCATATGTGATTGTTGGCTAGAAGCTTGGTCGTCTGTTTTGAAACATTCTGAAGTCTCCGGCTTGCCGTCGTGAGCTGTCAGGGATGGCCCTCCAAAAATAATGATTTCTCCTCTGCTGCTGCTTACCTTGTCAAAGTCTCCAACAGAAGCGTGAGGGTTGCCACATGAGAACATATGAGGCGTTGATACTCTCGAACGCCATCTTCGTTAAAGAAGTGCCGCACACGCAATACGAAGAGGTCTTTGAAGGACGTGAAGTCCGACATCAAACCCTTCAATTTCTGTACAGTGTCCTTGAAGTCGCGCAAATCATCGAGCATGCGTTCTATGCTCGTCGCAAATACAGTCCGCACATCCGATGCGGCATAATCCGGTCCATGGTCCATGACGAGATCCCGAACTTCGTACAGAAGACACTGAAATGCATTCAGTTGCCTGCAAAGACGCCTGATATCCTTCGGTGCGTTCTTGACTTTACGGTAAACATCGAACAGGATCTTAGAGCCGTCAATCACCAGTGCCGCAAGCGTCGTCAAGCTTGCGGCGACGCCAATGAAGGCGACAGCAGCAGATGCAGGATCCATAATGCAGGGTTACGCAGGATGAGAGATGTATAGTTGACGTGACAAGGAATCATGCTGACCTAGAGAATGATGGTATGTGATGGCTCTGGAGTCTCTCGCGTGTCAGATGAGGCTGAGATTTTAGGCGGCAGCAGAGGCCCCTCCTTCCCCCCCCCGCAAAATCAAGTCAAGCTTACACCATATACCTGTCACAGTATGTACATCTAATACGAATCTATGCCGGCGTAGACCCCTTAACTCAATCGGGCGAGTGATGAGAGCTCCTTCCCGTTGCTCAATGGCCTATGAGACATAGTTTATGAGTATATTTGAGTAGAGTTTAATCATTAAGAAGTTTCGTCGATAATGAGAGGGAATGTAACAGCTATCATAGAAGGTTTGCGCAAGCATTGTCAAGCCGAACTCGGCACGGCGATCGATGTCATAGCCGTGACATAGTCTGAGCAGAAGCTAGCCATATGCGTCAACTCATCATGACAGATTTATAAAACAGATAAAAAATAATAGATTGAATCTTCGTTTCTGATTAACAGTCATGTTTGATATCATTATCAACTCAGATATCATTTTGGTACTGGTCATCTACTCGGGCGAGATCATTGTTCCAGCGTCGTTGGGAAATTTCCAGGCTGTGGGACTTTACGAGCACACTGAGAAGAACATGGCTGCTCCACCGCGCATGGCAAAATCTCCGGAGCAAACTACTATTTGAAACTGGCGGAAGCAGCAAATGACAACCACGCCGAATCGGCCTTCTCTCGATCAATAAATGTTGGCTTTACCCACACTCGAGTAACATTCAATAGCGTTCAGGCTTGATCTGTTGACTTCTGGTGATCATGGTGAAGGTAACTGTCGAAGCCGGTAAGGCACATCACCCCTCCCTTTCTCATGATCCAGTGGCCATGACACGTCTGTGAGAAAGGTTCGCACCTGCTTCGCTGCCATCAAAGGCGCGAGGATCGCTTCACCCTGTATAGGTGTATAACGGGAAGGAGCCTTTACAGCCATTCGCAGATCGCAAAGATGTTTCATATTAGCGAGGACGCTGCAGGTCCGTTCCCACATAGGTAATTCACGACGGCTGCTGGCGATTTTCGAAAATGGGTTGCGGTCGGGTTGCCTCCGGCTTTCTACATGGTAAGCGAACCATATGGAAGTGATGATGTCTAGTCGCTGTGGGAGGATGCTGCCTGAAAAACATAGGAAGGAATTCAATTGGACTGTGACGAAGGTGTTTCGAGCATAGATGTTCTCAATGGCTTCGGTATATCTGGCCAGTATGAGCACATGCGACCACTTGCATCAGAGAGCTATGATAGGACACTCATACATTTGACGGCATGTCGTGATCAGAGGGAGGACATCTCCATCGGTCTGAGGAGTGTAATTATTTGGAAGATTCAAGTAATTCCAGCACCGTTTTCCGTTCGTGTCTTGGATCATCAACGTGTACACTTGAAGTAGCTCCATTCCCTCCTCGAGTGAACAACTTGGAAACTTTCTTAGCCGTAAATGTGCCCGTAGATTAGGTTTCGGATTTCCAACGGTATCACGAGTAATGGCGATAAAGACAGATCCTTATTTTCTTGCTTGACAGCCAGTGTGGACCTCATGATAGATATCAAGCCTGATGGCAATTCGGGCAAGGGCAGGGTCAAGGCACGTTTGCGCACTTTGGGGAGCTTGCGCGGCTCATCTCTCTTGCGTTTCCTTGCGATCTGAGCCTCAAGATCACCTTCGGCGAAGAAACGCAGCATCACGTATAGCAACCAAGGCCAACATAACATGAGCAAGGGGTAGAAGAGCGTTCCCCGGCGTTGACGTCTTCGCATTGCGACCCCAGGCAGAGATAGCGCGGACAGCGTGGAGCGAGAGCTTGTATTTGATGGCAGACATTGATCCTTGTTGAGGAGACAGCTACCTGTTATACAAAAGATTCCAGAGGCTGTGCTGTCTGCTGTAGCCTTGACGCAACGAGGCTGCAGCCCAGTCGTGTATGTTGCTGCAGCCGATCGATTTCCAGAAACAACCAGATGCTGAGAATTTGAATCTACTATGGTTGGATGCTTCAACTCATGGCACTTAGTCTGTGTGGAACGCGGTTCGAAATGACATGGGAGTATTTAGCATAGTAAAGTTGAAGAATCCCAACTGAAGTCATTTAACGTAGGGTAGCATCGATGACCTGGTAGCCTGATGAGGACTTGCAGCCAGGCTTCCACAACTTTTGTAGAGTCCCCACAGCACTTATCGATTGTCTCTCTCAGTCCTGTATGCTTCACTAAACATCACCTGAACAAACCTCTTGCGGATGCCAATAAAACAAAAGAAACGGTAACTTATCACACCCCAAACAATTCTTCCACAGTACAGAAAAATCCAAAAGTGTTGATCGAAAATAGTGCGCTACATACTTCGTACATTTACTGACATAGCACAAGAGAACGTCGAACGCCTCTTGCTGACAATACGAACGGTCGAATTTAGGTAGAGCTCGGAAAATAAAAATATAGAGATACTTTGCGCGTGAACAAAAGACAATGAGATAGATGACTGTGTGGTTAATCGTTGAGTTGATGCTGGTCGATCATGAATGAACCTGGTTTATGAATAACACCAAGGAGCTTTCGTCGTTCAGCGTTAATGTGAGTCTGATGTGCATTTTATGTGAGAAAGCAAGGTAGCCGCCTCGGCCGTGTAAGATAGATGGAATGCTCAAGAAAGGAATTCGGCTTGCTTGACGTGAAGGTAGTGCGAGTCACCAGAGCCAATGTATTATTTCCCTCTATTATATAAGCGTGTTTTTTTGATTGACGACCCCTAAAGACTTTCACTCTATGTACATATACGTATGTTCCAGTAACATACGTTTCCGAGCCCTACCGTCGATCCAAGGACGCCATCTCCTCCTCCAAATTCCTTACGGGCTAGCTTCCTTCACAGCACAGGCTGCGGATCCCTAAGCGCCAGGCTTCGAAATATTCGCATATTCCATTGGGTGAGTTGTGTTGCCTACCGTTATCCGGTCGGCAAGTCCGCTCTCGAGGTCTTTCTTTCTGCTAATCTGGCTCTCGGAAGAGTTCTCAGACCCTTGTCGCTGCGGAGCACTTCCTTTCGACGGAGACAGTGACTGGTCAGATAGTTCATTCGCGTCGTAGAATGTCTTTATTTGTCTTGGGGGCGGGCGCGAAGACTCCAGGAGCCGAGGGAAGTAGATAGCGAGCAGTGGCCGGAGGGCAGGGACAGATACGCACAGCTGAGACTGGTAAGTTGCCCTGACTCACTCGACGATTCTGTATTCTCGGGTACTCACAATACCGAGGTCTACTTCGATAGCGGAACAGATCCATAGAGGCCATCTAATATCGCGAGTCAGACCACTGAGGTGTTCTCCCTACTGCGGAGTGAATTTGACTCACCCAGTCCAAGTTTCATCGTAAGATTTCACGAGCGCTTGGTCAACATAGTAAGCGTGAACGACACCTGCAATGCATACAATGATCCCGGCGCTGAACAAAGCAAGAACAGCAAGTCGCTGCTTCTTCGGTAGCTGCAATCCCCAGACAAGCGGAATAGGTAAGAAAAGTAAGATGAAGTCGAGGAATATCGTGATAATACTGAACGAGAGCATCAATTTGCCTTCATCGATACAGGTATAGGGGTACGTTGCAAGTGGTTCCCAAAAAGCACTGAGTGGTCTTGTGTACGCCATGTCAGCTGACCAGTACGACGTAAAGGGAGAGCGCGGATACTGACCGGCAAGCGCAGACGGCTACAATGAAGTATGCCAGCACCATTGCCATTTGGAACGCTATACCCCATACGATGCAAAGGTTGTACCAGATTGGAGTGGCAGGGCCGGCAAGTCGCTTGTAGAAGCAAAGAAGCGAGATTTTGTTCAACGTCGCTGCCCAGAAGAACAATACCTGAGCGGTCAGACAAAGTTTGTATCCGGGGGGCCCTCTCTCCGCGTGGAGATCCCACGAGTGCCGATTCCAACCATATTGGTTACCGGCGATGAGGACAACGCAGGTCAAGGCAAACGTAGGGATCTAGTTCAGTGATCGGTCAGTCTCAAGGGATGGGTGAATGATCGAAATGTCGTTGCCTCTTTGCAGGACTTTTCCGAGACCGTCATAACGTCTTGTCGGCCGGTCGTCGAGTTGTACTCTTGCATCGCAGGGAGGCAATAACTTTTTTTTGCCCCACGGATGGAATCTAGCTTACCACAGATGCACCAATCACCCAATCATCCAGGCCGAAGCTCTTGGTGATCCGTAGGCGGGTGTAATATCTCAAGGCCACAACAATGCATACAAGAATGATGAATATGATGTTCACCACGGTCAATGCAGAGCCTCTGGTGATCGGGTTGACATAGTTTGGAGCCGGCCAACTGGCGATAATCTCCGCCGTTGGATGCATAGCCGATAGAGGAAATAATCACAAGCAGGAATGCCTTTGCTAAAATAAAATAGTCGGCTATTCTAGGGACGATATTTGCAAGACGTGATCATACGACTCCGGGCACACAAATACATGCCCTTCGCGGTGAATCGGAGGTATGTACAGGAAGGCGAACAACAACGACAGGGCGGAAATAGATCGCCTTTTGAGGACGGTCGAATTCGGAAAGGGAGTGTTTTTTGGTAGCCAAATTGTTTGGTTCTACTAACGTTACCATAAGCAGTCCACCCCACCACGCCTCGACATTAACTTCTAGCCGCGTCCCCAAAGCGGAAGCGGTGGCCCAAGCCTAGATGGCGGACGTGCGAACGGGACGCCCATGTCCCTGGCCGCCTTCGATAGCGGTACCTGTTTGCGAAGACTACAGGTCGGCTGACCCACGCTAGAGGTCGGCCGACCATGCAAAATGTCCGATCATGTCACCCGACCATGAACATAATTCCGCGTTCCTGAGCTACTGATAATCTGAAATCATAAATAACAGCATTGATGAACAGAAAATTCTTAATCTTCTTAGATTTCTTGAATTCGATGTAGCTATTATCAATCATCTATTAATATCTGATTAATCAGATATTAATAGAACTCGTTGTAATCATACATGAATAAAAATCAACTGAGTGATCAAAATACAGAATCAAGTGATGCTGAAGATGTGAAAGATGCAGAGACTGAAGATGTAAGAATCAATTAATCTATAATTAATAATTTATTGATCGATTATTAATCAACAAATAATCACAGAATTAACAATCTGAAAATCTCGTCGTTCTTTTCTTCGACACACATCATCTAGAATTAAAGACATTGTATATTGAACATGTTTTAATCATTTCTGATTATTCACATACAGCTATTGATGAATATGCATATATTCTTTCTACTCGTAAAGCATTGAACATAATGCTCAAAAATGAATGTCAATTGATGATTAATCTGCAATCAATATTTGATTAATAATTAACTGATATATTATTGATGCTCTCAGATTCAATATTCATCAACTCAAAAACAGTCATCAAAGATTACTCGATCATTGTTTTTAAACAATACAAATTGTAATCGTTATCGATATATCTGTTCTGATGTCAAAATCTGTGATTATTTACATTCAGATATTGCAAAATTGCATCATGAAAAATTGATCATTGATGATTGAGAACAAATCAAAAGACTTCGCGAACTTGATTTTTCTCTAGAAACTCATCAAAGAAAAAATTCAAATAAGTATTATTAATCTCTTATCAATGATTTATCAGTAATTTATTGATCATCGACTAATATCTATCAGATATTATCTCGCTGCAATGAAATAATTTCGATTGCAAACATCATGCAAAGACTATGAAGACACATGTTCATCTGTGTTAAAAGAAAGCAATCAAGAAGTACATATTAATAATTTATCAATCGAATATTAATCATTAATTATTTATTGACTGATTAAAATATTGCTGAAGTCACTTATTATTTCATTGAATGTTCAAATGCAACTTGAAACAACTTTCAAAAACATTATTATCAGTCTCTTATGAACATTCAGAATATTGATATTGATTTTCTTAAAGATCGATTCAATAATATATGAATGTTTAATATTCATCTTAACACTTGTCATATTGTTGAACAACAAGATACTTGAAGAAAACATTGTGATAATTAATATTCTATTATTTTATTATTAATATGTTATTGATAAACGATTAATAATTGATTTAAAATAGACATTGATCACATTACTGAACTCGATGAATTAGTGACAGTATCATGTGAAGTGAAATTCAATTTTCTTATTTCAAAAAATACAACAGAATGTAATTCTTTTATCTTTTCTTCTCATGATATTCATACTCATTCATCAGCATCATTGAATCGATTATCTCTAGAATTATGAAAAAATCTATTGAAAACAATAGTCAAAATTCGAGATTCAACTTTAACTGCTTGTAAGTAATTTATTATTCAAATATTAATTGTTGAATAATATTATATTAATTTGAGATTATTAATTCATTAATAGTCAAGTTTCTACAAAGTTCACTGTTGAACGATTTCTGCAATAAGTATCACATGCAACACATTTTTAAAATTCATGAGTTTTTATCAAATATGAATTGAATATCTGCAATTATATATAAACAGAAATTGTTGCATTTTTCTGCTGAACAAGAGTTCAATGAAGTACAGTGAAAATATCAAACACATCATGAAAATGCTTCTCAATCGATAAGATATTAATTCTTTAATAATGTCTGATTGATAACTGATTGATCAGTCACATTATATTCAATTTCTGAATTATTTCAAGAAATACAAAATCATAGTTTGTTTCTATGAAGAACAAGCTTAAATTTTAATGAAACAGAAATCATTTGAAGTTGATATGTCTTTCAAAAGAGTATGAACTCATAATGTTAATAAAGTTGTTTTTGCAATGTTTGATCAATCAATGAGAAAAGATAATCAATCATTCATTAATCTATGATTAGTTGTCAATCAATAATCGATCAATATTTAGTTGTCACTCTTTGTTGAGTCTTTACAAATAGTCAAACTTCAGAATGTTATCAATTCATTTTTTCTACTGTTTTTTCTTTATTTGAGAAATAATTGAATATCGAAGTCAAATGATATCATATTCATCGATCAGAATTTGAAGTTATGATTATGAATATGAATTCAAGTCAACTGAAAGATGATTAATCATTTATTAATGCTTTACTGTTCAGCTATTATTATCTTACTAATTGTTGAGATCGTGCCTAGAATCTAATCACACTGCAGCGAGATAGTGCGTAGCTGAATAGAATGTTTGATCAATAGAGGTAGCTTTAACTAGGAAACTAAGAATACAGAAGAAAGAAGACAGTTTCGAGCTGTATCTATAGTAGGTCAAACAAAGGGGCGAAGTAGCCGGTTTGCTAGAACTCGAATATGCTGAAACATTTCATCTATTCGAGCTCTAGCAAATCGACTACTTCGTCCCTTTGTTCGGCCTACTATAGATACAGCTCGGAACTGTCTTCTTTCTTCTGTATTCTTAGTTTCCTAGTTAAAGCTACCTCTATTGATCAAACATTCTATTCAGCTACGCACTATCTCGCTGCAGTGTGGTTAGATTCTAGACACAATCTCAACACTAATCAACTATTAATTCAGAATTCAAATTATATCTACAAAGTATTGATCAAGAATCTCGTCAATGACAATGATATACAGCACGAACTATTATCTATTGTAGAATTCATTTTCTACGTGAAGTTACATGATTGATCAAACAAGATACATATTCAGATTCTGTTCATGATCATATGTTAAGTCTATTGAATGCTCAGTTCAAAGAAGATTATTTTTGAATCTATGATCTACTGATAGATAATCAATTCTCTATTAATCATCTATTAATCATTTATTAGTAACTAATCAATTTCAGCTTCGCAACTCAGTTCATCAAACGTAAAATTCTGAATCAAACAGAAAAAGACAGATATTATTGCATCTGATGTTAATGTTCATTGTTCAAAAATTTCAGCAGATGTTTTTGTTCAAGCTCAAAATCACATCAATGCTGTTGAACAAACACATCATAAAAGCAGTAATTTTGGAAAAAGATTAACTCTTCTTCAAGCAATCAAGAGATTTGTTGATTGATCTTTAATTAATAAATGATTAATAGCTTATCAATAATAGAGAACAAAGTCTGAATGATCAAGATCTTGCTCAATATAAAGCATTTTGAAACAAAGAGATTCATCACTCATATAGACAAACTTCTGCATCTGAGCGTTTCTTTAATTCAGAAAAACGTGATCGTAAGTTACTAATAAATGATTGATATGCAATTAATAACTTATTAATATAGATATAAAAAAAGCTAATAAGCGAAAATGAAAACGAGATCAAGATGATCATCATAATCATGATGATAATAATCATCATAATGATAATGATAATGATGATTTTGACATATTGTCTCAATATTCTTCTTCTGAAAGTTTGCGTGATAAAAGATTTGTACAAAGTCAATCTCGTCAATGAAATTCTTCAAATGAATCTCAAAGATATTATTCTATTATCAATTTAATATCAATAGATGAATAATTGTTTATCAATATTCAGCTCTTGAATCTCTTTACATCAACAGACATCTCAGAATAATCAAACAGTTTTCAATCAGAATTCATTAACTATTCATCAACAAAAGATTCAAATTTGACAGTTGAAAGTTGAGACTTGAAGAATAAAGCTTGAAAATGAAGAATCAAAATTGAAGATGATTTGAATACAAAGAGATTTGCAGAATGATCAATGATTGATTGTTTATTAATCAGATATTAATCATTTTTGCATTGATTTTCTTGAGAATTTTCCAAGGTTAATTAATGAAATCAATCACATATTATTGAATGATTAATACATGATTAATCAGCTTGCGTCTATATAGTTTGCTATCTTCTATCAACAAAATGTTGCTTCTGTCAATCATCTTTGAAGCTTCTGTCAACTATTGATCGTAGATTAATAGTTGATGATAAGAATATCAATCATTGATCAATAGCAGACTGATCTTTTGACAGAACAGACTGCTGCATATTCTTCTCTTTATCTTCAGCTTCTTCTATCAGATTATCGCTCTCACTTTCGTTCAACTGATCATCATCATGATCAGAATCATTTTCAGCTATTAATTCAGAATTAATAGATTATCAATTAAATATTAATAGAAGAAACTCTCATCTTGATCTGATTCAAGAACTGGTTTTTTGTGAGATTTAACAGTCTCAACCTTCTTTTTGTTCTTAAATTTTAGAACAGAAAAATCTGAAATTGAATCATCTTTGCAGTCAAACTTCTTCAGATGCAGACAGATACTCAAATCTTCTAGACAGACTGTGAATTGATCAGCAATCAATCATTTATTAATCATTGACTATTATCAAATCAATCTTCGCATTTTGACATTCAGTGCATTTGCTGAAACTCTTCACTCTCAACTTCACATGCATTTCAATCTTATTGATTTGAGATTAATAAGCTATCAATTCTTGATCAATTCATGATTAATAGCTTATAATTTTATCTTTCTTACGTGAAACTTTTGAAAGATTTTTCTTCTTTTGTTTTATCTCTTCTAGAATTAAAGCAGAAGAAGCTGAAGCTTTCTCGAGCATTTCTGATATTGATACTGATTCGTAGATCAGTCGCTTGAAGTTCTCTGTATCAATCATTGATTAATTCAAGATCAATCAATGATTAATTTGAATCTCACTCACTAATGTATGTATCAAAATTCGCTTGTTTGATGTCGTCTGCTGTCATTGACGTGACTACATCTTTTATATGTTTATTCACATGCTTTCTCAGATTTTCAGTGAACGTGTGCTTTCTCTATGAATTGATACTTTATCAATAATTTATCAATTCAAGATTGATAAATTATTTATCAATTCAAGATTGATAAATTATTTATCTTATCACTGCAAATTGATTCTTTCTCGTTTGCATAACGACAAAAGATCTCATCGAGCATAATTACAATTTTTTCATTCTATTAATCATGTATTAATCAGCAAACTATACATTATCAATCAATTTCTTCTGCATCTGACTTGATCACATCTTGTGATTAGATTAATCATTGATCAATCAATTATCAGTAAATGATCAATCGTCTTTTTCTTTCAACAATTCGTGTGAAAACAGAACAATGATTAGAATTAATTCAGAATTAATTCTAGATTAATTCAGTGTAGATGAAAATTTACTAATCATGTTTTTCTGTCAGGCCGAATGTCAATTCGGCCTGGTGACCATCTGTTGATACGCTTGATAGCATTCGACTTCTTTAATTGACGGCATCTGATTGATTGACTACTAATAGATTACTGGTAGTTGGTTTGTGGAATATGGATTATTCATAGATTGGTTGTAAGTGTAAAGGTTTATCTGACTATGAAATCTACGTATTAACCTCAGGTGTTAGCTTGGTTTTTAGCTCCGGACATTTTGCATGGTCGGCCGACCTCTAGCGTGGGTCAGCCGACCTACATCCTCCCTGTTTGCGGGTGGAGATTCCACCTGGACTGAGAACGGAGGCGCGCCAATGGGAAAGGGCGTTCAAGTACGGAGTACAAAGAGAGAGAGTAGCGCCCTAGCGGAGAGGAGGGTCAGTGGGTAAGGGTCTACTCTTGGCGTCTTGGCTCCGGCAGTTGCCTTTCGCTTCCCCACGTTTTATCGTTCCCAGGGGAAATAAGCATCGAAATTTAGTTCTCCGAAGCCCAAGCTTCTGCTCGCCAAACAACTGGTCAATGTGCTAAGGTACGTCGATCTTGAAGATGGAAAGCGTTACCGTCGCTGTGGCACCGGAAAAATGATCAGCCGAGAGGTCCGCCCTGCCTGCACCGCCAGTTGCAAAATGCAAAAGCCAGCGTCGAGAGCTGGATGCACGTGATGCTGGCCGCAGAGCACTTCTGCTATGTAGTCAGCGGAGCCAAGAGATGATTCCGTGCTCGTGGTTTGGCTCTCGATACTAAAATGGAGTTCTCCGTGACGAACGAATCTGAAGAGTGGTGCCTTCCACATGTGGGCACTACCGCTGTTGTTGGTTAGAAGTCAGATAGTGCTTCTCCCCCCACTACTGATCAGCCTTTTGTGGCAGAGTGGTCAAGACCTTGTGTTTCCGTTTCCTGAAACCTTTCAGGCTTCATGAAACATCAAAGATCTGCTCGACTATATATAGATTCTCGCACCTTCCAGTGCCGTTCCACGGATATTTAGCTACCGAGACCTCCCACGGTCTCCTGAATATTCCATGGTGATGGTGAAAAGGGAATCAATGTTGTCGTAGGAAGTAGAAATGGAAGGCCTGACCGTTCTCCCACATAAGTAGTGGGAGAAGCATAAGACAGCCACACTATAGTATACCTTATAGTATCGTAGTACCCCTATATGGTAAACCCACTCACTATCGTTAGGTAGATGGCCTAGACGGGATGGGCCATTCGTTTGAGATTTGGACCAGAACACTATGCGGATGAGCGCTATGTGTGAGTTCGACTTCGCAATATTTTAGCTCTCTTCTGGTGCCTTCTAGCTGTCTGCTGTGTTCTAGCTCTACTCGTATTATGAATTCACATTCTTCTTCATGACGTTTGAGTATTCCTTACCATCGTAATCTGAAATATCAACGCAAAGCTAGAATGAAGCTTGAAAAGAAGTATGATTTTGAAAGAATGAGAGGATAAAGAAGAGGAAAGAAGAGAGAGTGAAAAGATCAGAAGTTGTTCAGCAGAACAGATTTTACCATGGCATTACCTCAGTTTAGAAGAGTCTGATGTACTACGTAAGTCACTCAATACTGATGAGTTGAAAACATTCATCAATTCAAGAGTTGTGATGACAGTCAAAACAATGCCGCACATTTTACCGCGAGGGTAGAAAGAAGTATTGTAACTCACGTGATGCAAACGCACGACATCTCTCACGTGATCTGTACTACCAGGCGAACTATTCCGTAAGGTATTCAAATAAGTGGCAGTTTTGCCGATGTATATCCCCCTTCTTTTTCTCTCTCCCAAACTGCTTCCAGTATTGCTGATTGCTCATGTATAGCTTGGAATACTATACACAGTCAAATCCATAGTATTCCGATCAATGATGGTAGCTCTGAGGGTCGCATTGAGATTTTATGAGATACCTCAGTAAAACTGCCCTTTATTTTTAATAGTTCGGCTGCTACGGAGTACTCAAATCTCTCTGGAACGGCCCGCAGAAGCCCAGCCTTGTCAATCAGGCTAGACTTTGTTTAAAAGTCCGAGTCTTATCTCGTTCCGATATGCCAACTTGTACTGTTGTACTTCTCTTTTGCATCAATGGGACACCTCAACAACCGTTGATTGACGATTGTGGTACAGAAACCACGCCCTGGCAAAAGAGCTTCAGCTGGCTTCCAGTCCCTCGGAGGACTATATCACCTGCACCGAGTCACGGATAGCTGCCTCCTACCTTCATCATGGACAGCATCACCGCTTTCTATAATGGCCGTGAGGGTGAGAGTTCGACTCTGATCATATCCACCGCTCTTTCCATCGCAGGCTTCCTGTTCCTCTCCCTCAAAATATTCAGCTTCGTCCGCCTCCTCCTCTCCATCTTCGTGCTCCCCGGCAAATCTGTGAGCTCTTCCCAATTGCAACCTCTCAAAGGCTCACACTAACGCCTAACCAGCTCCGCACCTTCGGCCCCCCCAACTCCTGGGCCATCGTCACCGGCGCCTCTGACGGAATCGGCAAAGAATTCGCCCTCCAACTCTCCCGCGCCGGCTTCTCCATCCTCCTCATCTCCCGCACCAAATCCAAACTCGACGCCCTCGCCCAAGAAATCTCCTCCAACTCCGCCAACAACGCCTCCACAAAAGTCCTCGCCATGGACTTCGCCGCCAACGCCGACGCCGACTACGCCCGCCTCAAAGCCCTCGTCGACAGCCTCGACGTCGCTGTCCTAATCAACAACGTCGGCAAAAGCCACGACATCCCCGTCCCCTTCACCCTGACCCCCGAGCACGAAATCCGCGACATCATCACCGTCAACTGCACCGCCACCCTGCGCGTAACCCAGCTTGTAGCCGCCGGCATGGCCCAGCGCCGCCGTGGCCTCATCCTCACCATGGGCTCCTTCGGCGGCCTTCTCCCGACCCCACTGCTCGCAACATACTCCGGCAGCAAAGCCTTCCTGCAACAATGGAGCACGGCGCTCGGCAGCGAGCTGGCGCCCAAGGGCGTCACGGTCGAGCTGGTGCAGAGCTACCTGGTCACGTCGGCCATGTCCAAGATCAAACGCCCGAGCATGTTTGTGCCGACGCCGAAGCAGTTTGTCAAGGCTGTGCTGGGGAAGATTGGGCGCACGGGCGGGGCGCAGGGGTGGGCGTACACGAGCACGCCGTTTTGGAGCCATGCGGGGATGCAGTGGGCGCTGGCGACGTTTGTGGGGTTGAATAACGGGGTTGTGGTTGAGCGGAATAGGGGGATGCATGAGGCGATCAGGAAGCGGGCGCTGAGGAAGATGGAGAGGGAGGGTGGGAAGAAGGGGTCTTGAGCGATCAGGGTTGGGGGGTCTGGTTACTGGTGATGTTTTCGAGAGAGTACAGGGAATATACATGCTTTCAGGCCAACCAAACGCCCTCAAGGGAGATTGATTCCTTCTAGATGTAATAATAGCAACAGCTATATACAAGCACCATACATCCCTATCAAGCCCCCTACCCCTACCCCTCCCTCCTCCGATACAACTCCCCCCCACACTCCCTCAACCTCTTCGCCGCCTGCTCGGGCGTGATATCCCGCTGCGGTTCCGCCATCAACTCGTACCCGACCAAAAACTTCCTTACCGTCGCACTCCTCAGCAGCGGCGGGTAAAAATGCACATGCAAATGGCTCGCTTCGATTTCTTCGTCGGAGCCGTCCAATGGCGCTTGGTGGATGCCCATGCTGTAGGGGAAGTGTGTCTCGAACAGGTTGTCGTAGCGGCGCGTCACTTCGGCGATTGCTTCGGCGAGGTCGGCTTTTTCGGGGGGGGTGAGGTCGATCAGGGAGCGTTTGTGCTGTTCAGCGATGATCATGGTTTCGAAGGGCCAGATGGCCCACCATGGGCAAACGACTAGGAAGGCGGCGTTGGAGAAAACGAGGCGCTCTTGCTTTTCTGATTCGAGCTTGGCATAGTCTTCAAGGAGATTGAGGCCCCCTTGCTCCCTTCGATACTTCTTTAGTTGCTCGAGTTCCAGCGCTGGTTCCTCGGGTAGGCCGGTAGTGGTCCAGACTTGGCCGTGCGGATGGGGATTCGAACAGCCCATTGCGGCGCCTTTGTTTTCAAAAATTTGCATGTATCTGTACTGCGCGTTCTCGTTCTTCAAGTTGGCGCTGTGATGGTTTGTGGGTGGTAATGTTGTTACTGCTGCGACTTTTGCCAAGGGGGATTTTGGCGAGATGTGCGCGGTGTAGAGCTGCGTCCAGGTGTTGATTACGGGGAGGATGTCGGAAGGTTGGAGATCGGCCAGGGTGAGGTTATGGGAGGGGGCGAAGGTAATCACGTAGCATTTCCCTGTTACGGGTTCTGCACGGAGGAGGAGGGAGGGGAGGCCTACGGGATATGAGCGGTGATCGGTTGTTAAGAGGAGTGTAGACAAGGGAGTTCTCTTACTGCCTTGGGCATCACTAGGGCTATAGTCTGCTTGCTCTTCTTTGACAGCGCTGTAGTCGTTGACGAAGACAAAGGTGCTTTCGTACTGGGGGTTAATGTCGCCTTGAGCGCGCTTGTTCCCAGGGCACAGGTAGCATGAAGGGTCGTGTTTAGGCAATGTGGTCTTGGAAGCTGCTTCCTGCTGGCCTCTATCGTCTCACCAAGCATGCATCAGTCCAGTATATTCCAAGGTATTTGATATACGCTATTGCTATTGCTCACTGCCATGGTCTTTTTGTTCTATGCGGCGATACTAGGATCCAGCTTCCACGTAAAGGATTGTACCGCCGATGCGATATATCATCCAGAATAGCGTCAGGCATTGTCGTTCGACTGTCAATTGGGATTGGAAACAAATTCTGTTCTCTGGCTGTTGAAGAACTGTATCAGTTGCAGTACCTACCAACCGTA
>JAABUS010004087.1_pt1 | contig 21946 bp, 22 predicted proteins | sample 5560161 | NCBI WGS metagenome assembly JAABUS01 (sample SAMN10711885, study PRJNA513376) | rock metagenome | isolation source: Antarctica rocks | place: Antarctica: Victoria Land, Trio Nunatak nord | collected 2016-01-04
GCCGAGACAACCGGGGAACCCTGCATATCGTAATATCAATATCTCGCAGCGAAGTAGAGCTGTCATTATGGTTCAAGAACTGTGGGAGAAGTTGCTGTTGCTCTTACAATTTGGGGAGCAAAGCTGGACGACTATACCGGTGCTACTGTTGGGGGACAGTGGACTGGATGACTCACCAGGAGATCGCCATGACAACGGTCTTGTTTATCATGATCTTCCTCCCCGCGCTTTTTTCTCTTCTTTTCTTCTGTGATGCTGCAAGTCCTGTCTCGACAGGGGCTGTATCAAAGCGCAAGTTTGTATTTCTAAGCGCTCCTAGGAGCTGGGAGCTGAGCAGTACACGAAGGGATGGGAGATACAAGTGATATCTGGCCGCTTAGAACCCAGGATCTTCTGCTGCTCAAGTATCAATCAAATTCTGTCCGAAGGTTTCTGCCGCAATGACTCTCGTCTGTCGATCAAGTCGAGCGGGCAAGATATTTGGGATTTGCGTTCCATTGTTGGGAAGTGTTTGTGGCAATGAATGCGCAGATTCAAAGTATCGTCGTTTGTTGGGCTTGGAATGAAGCCTCGAACGTCGAAGAGCCGAATTTTGACGTTGAATCTTAAGTTTGTACGAGCTTGTTGGAATACGAGGTCATATGGGGGCATATTGATATTTTGGTTGTTGCTGTTCGGAGGCTATCTAGGAGGAAGGTGAAAACTCTACTAGCGGGCCCCAGCCCTACCAGCCCTATGAGGCGGAGGTTACCAACTCCCCTATTTCCAACAGAGCTAAGTGGGAAGACTTCCAGATCCTTAGCATGGCACACTTACCACCGATACCAAACTTCCTCATCTCACCTCCAGAGGCCAAACCACTTGGACGCTTCTCAATATCGCCCGTAAAAACACCATCTACATCTCAACAACGCTCCTTCAGTCCAAAGGATATACTAGAGCCAATGACCAATTACCACACCTCAGACTCCTAGACGCGAATCCTACCTTCGTCACCAGTATCGCCATGGATGAACAAGCAATGCAAGGAAGAGAAGAGCGGACATAGCACTAACTTAGAAGGCAAGTATCAAAGAACCGTACGTGGAAGATCCAGTTCTATACTCCAACCTCACGACCAACTATGTAGAGCCACTATTTCCTGCTAAAGAGGCGTAGAATTCACAATAATCCCATCACCATGCACGTGTCTCATCGCGAAGAATATCGGCTGGCTTGCTTGCTTGCTTACAATCGCAGCATTTCTACGTACATGAAGCGTTCCCATATCTGCGTTCGAGCAGGCACGAAAGCAGTATCTGTCTTCATCCCTCCAACATAAGAGTTGACAAGGGAGCAATGATTCCCACGGGCTGCAATTTCACGTGACACCGAAAACCCGGAACCCCCAATAAAGGATGGAAAAAGGATACGTATGCCCAATCTCATTTGTATCGCGAACTGGTCGAATGGTTAGTCCACGAAGGTCTCACTAGCACATAGCATGATAACATGAGTGCCTGAGGTCGGCTCTACCAATAAGCTTGAATACCTGGATGAACAGAAGCTTGCGAATATTATATCACAGCAAAAATACCAAGTCGAGATATTGCTCGAACAGCCTTTGGATACCTTGCCCATTCATCGTATTCTGCCGATGATCAAAGCTCTCGACCACAATATTAAAGCGCCCCTGTAAAAGTTCCTCAGTGTCCGCATGTCAATAGCTAATAACATCGTAGAGCAACACTTGAATCTACCTGTCATGGTTAGCTGGCTGCTTCACTTGATCTACCTTACCTTAGCAGACCAAGGTAGTAGGTTTTTAATGGTTTAAGATCAATCCACTTAACATGAACAGTTGACCTCGTAGATTTACCGTTTGATAACGAGTTTAAGCGTTTTTTTTACGGTTTATTCACAGTTGTTTTGACTGCTTGACATGTTCCACTGCTGGGTCGATCTCAAACCGTAAAAAGCTTTGGTGTTAGTCCGCTAAGGTGTATGGTCAACCTATTGGTTCGTACTTCGCTGAAGCGCTCCAAACGTATCACAACAAATTGATGGTCTGAGCTCATCTCCGCCGACTGTCAAGTTCGAGTTCGACCTCCTTGTTAACTTTATCGAGAATACACATAGTTGCAACTCGATTCACGCTTCACGTTCAGGATCGTGATTTCTTCTTTGCTGCAGATTGCGACGATTCAGCTATTCTTCGCTCAACAATGAGCTTTCGCTTCCGCATGATTTTTGGCCAAATCTTTCCTTCCAAGCTTCCCAGCAACAGCCTCAAGATCGCCCAAAATGTTAGTCTTCGAGGGAAGATTAAGTAAATCATATTCCAGCACCCAGTAGAGCACATGATGAGCCGTAGCAAATTGCTCAGCCGTAAAGCACCAAGCGGCAACAGATAACACCTTATCAAAAATCATCTGCTTTTTCAGGTCGTTTCCATCTTGAAAGAATTTGAATACGATTTTCAACAGGTCGTCAATCCTCGTATCAAGGTCTAGCCGGTCATACAATTCGAAGACAAAGCGAATATAAGCCATAATCCCTTCAGCTTCTATACCGAGCTGCTTGATAAAGGATTCGATGATAGTCTCAAATATGCGGACATTTTCTAAGTACCATCGTCTCCTTGTGTACTCGATAATAAGTCTTTCTAAACTTAGGGTCACAAACAGATTTCTCGGACCGCACGTTTCCAGCGCGGAATTCGAGCAAGCGATCTACAGTTACGCCCTCTTGAATCCGCTCCTTGATCAGATGATCTTCAATCCAAAGCGCTGATGCAGGTTTTCCGAATAACCCGATAACAAAGCGCCAGAGAGGTTTCATGATTCGGTATGTCATGATATTTTGAGGTCCGAAGTGCCTGTATAGATGCTGGTCTCTGAAAATGAGCCAGTATTCTGTAAGTAGTTATGGAGAGACCTTCGCGATGATCTGAAGCTTGAAGAGCCACATAATGGTAGTGAGTAGCCAGCCAGATCGTTTCATGACTTGTTGATGAGCAATCGAGAGAAGACGGTATAAACCTTGATAGCACTCATCTCGACTGTTATTCTTATGAACGTACAACTGGGCTTGCGGCGAATCGTAATAAGCCAGGAATTGATCCGCGAAATCTGTCGAAGAAAATGCCGCAAGTTTTGAATTATATGCCTATGAGATGAGGGCGAAGGCGAGCATTTGTGGGTGGAAGGATGTATCTGAAGCTTTGTATGAGTATACGCAGAAATCATAAAACCGACGAATTCTTGAATCGACTAGTCATTTGAGAGTTGATCATTCTGTGACTTGATGTGTTACTGGCAGGCGAGCAAGCACGTCGGATATGAGAAACTTCGATTCGTCAACCGTCTACTACACGTCTGTTTAGCTTCGCTCACCTCCGAATGCTGCTACTTGTATTCCGTACAGTTTACAGATTGTTCGTAGATCAATGCTTGTAAGACTGTCACGAAATGCGGCGTGCAGTGAACAATTGAGGCGGTGAACCGCGTTTTATGTCATTTATAGTCGATAGAGTTCAGATGAGCGGGCGTTTGACAGTCACTGAAGCTTTCATTTTCGCCTTTCTCACAGCTCGGTATGAAAGAGCGCTGACAGCTTTTGTCATTTCAACAGGTCGAAGCCGACAGTTCTACTGCAATTCAAGATGATCTTGATGCGGTGTAGCATAACATAACATATAATGGTACTAAGCAGAGTAGACACATGACTATAAAGGCAAACAGGCTCAAGCGATGCAGATATCTCTCACAACTTAAAAGAGTGCGCTCAAATCTGCCAATAATACATGATACCAGCAATCGCATCATCGGCTCCCGTAAGCATACTATCAGGGTACTGAGGGCTAAGACCGAAAACACTCGTCCCACCAGGGACCAGCTCGACACCCAAGCTACTACATCTCTGACAAGTCCGCTCATCGAGCGTCGTCCAACGAGTCCCCCTAGCCACATCAAGCTGACTCGAGATTGCCTGAATATCGATATTCTCAAGAGTGACGAAATCACCAAGGGGCGGGCCTGTGAAGATAGCCTCAATCGCATGATCCGTGCGGCCAGGCAGATATGCGAATGTTTTCCACCACCACTTGATTGCGGTCGAGAATCTCGTCTGGCCTTTGAGCTTCTTGAGTAGCGTCGTGGAGAGCTTGACTCCTTTATACTATCTCTCGATATTCTCTCTTACTCTTCCTATGCTCTTCTGATGCTCTTCTGATGCTCTTCTGATGCTCTCTGATGCTCTCTGATGCTCCCCTCTGCTCGCTCTCAGCTCCTTTATGCTCCCTTGTTGCTAATTTCTGCCGTTGTCGTTTGGTGACTTTCAAAGATAGCTGAACAACGGCTTTATGTTGAGTCAGGAAGCCACCTGTGGCTCCCTGATTCAATATCCCATCGTTGTGCTTCTACTTTCTTTCTTCCGCGCTCACTCAGCTTTCTAGCTCAATTTACGGCCTTCAATCTTGTTCCCATTTTGTCATTCGTTCAGATAATTGCATTAGTCTTCCAAGTCAAGTACTTCTCGTCACACTTTCAGCTTTGAGCTTCTCGAAATTTACTATTGAGAAGAAAAGAACCACGGCACAATTCTTCGATGATACGATAACAAATGATCATGAAGAAAGTGCATGAAAAAGACGTAGTAGTGACAGAGTTGCTAAATGGGCTAAGAATGATACAGAGGCAATTTTTGAACGAACGTTGAACCCTTGAGACGAGTGAGTTCTTTGTTCTATACATTCGCACAATATTAGCCTTTAGTAGATTCAATAATTGTGTATGCTGCTCATTAAATAGGTAGAAGAAGTGAAACTTGGGTGCTGCTCTATATGATGTGAAGATTGTCAAGCATGTCAATGAGAGTGTTGTTCGTGACTATTTTGCTGGCATATAAGATTCATGATCACACAGAATGCGTCAAAAGTCTTTGAAGCTGGTTGAAAATTGTTATGGGCCTGCATAGAGCGGATCATATGGGTGTATTCTAACTAGGAGTTCAAAGCTGAAGTAGGAAGAAGGTGCAACACGGCGTGGGTTTTACCCACGAAGGCACGCTAGGCCGCTAGCGTGTCAACAACAGCCCTACCCACAGCTCTATACTAGTCTATGTTAGGCTAACCAGGCTAATCAGGCTAATCAGGGGTAACAGAGATGCATGCTCGCAACATTATCCCCCCCCTCCATCTAGCAATGTCCTCATTGCTGCAGTCCGGCCGATCGATCCTTGTTGAGCCGATTCCTAACTTGGCTTGTTCGAATACTTCTGGTGAAAGTCATTTACGACCTTCGGGCAGTCTTCGAACTCATTTTCATCGACATTGTACCAATGTAGATCGACGTCATAGTCTTTTCAATTGACACGATATTGCAGCCGTTTGCCTCGTTTGTAGTGCCTGAAGTTCAGTATGTTCTTCACTTTTCATTCGTCTTCGTCATCTATCACTATAGAATCAGGCAACTCATTTCATTGTTCTTCAAGAAGATCTTTTGAATTCAGTCGTAGCAGATTCAAGATGAACTCTGAATGAATCTTCATTGTCGATGACAGTTTCAGTTGATATGCATGTTCAATCTCAGTCAGAATCTTGAAAGATTCTAGCATCTTATCATTCAGCTTCTTTGATGATCTTGCGATCATAATGTTTCTAGAATTCAGAAACATCATGTCACTCATCTTGTAAATCATTTTCTTTTGATACTTGTCAATCTGTTTCTTCATTGTGACTCTGACTCTTGCTAATGTTTGCTTAATCAATGCTAATGATCATTTCATGTGTTTGAATATATTCTCTGCTTTGCTCACTTGAATTTTAGCTCAAGTGATTTCATATTCAGTTGAATTCAAATTGAAGCTCATATGAGAGTGAAAGCTTTTGTTCAAAAAGAACGTTGATTGTTCAATTGATGATGAAATAGCATTGTTATCGACGAATTCAGTCATAGATAGTCAGATGAATTAGTCATCTTGCATGTATGAGCAGTAGCTTCGTAGATATCATTCTACATTCTGATTTGCTCTTTTCATTTGATCATTGATTTGTGAGTGATAGTTAATGAATAGTTTCATCTTAATGTTGAGTCTTAAACATAAAGACTTTCAAACAATCAATATGAATTACAAATCTTTATTGAACATTATTGATCTTGATAACTCATGAGTTCTGAAGACTCATATCAGTAGCAGCTTAACTGTTTGTTCAGCGAAAGTTTCTTCATCATCTGATCAACAAAGTATATAGTGATGTTCTTTAGATAATCGATCTATTACTGTCAGAATCGCGTTGCTTTCATCACTTTTTGATAAATTGATAATGAAATTCAATGATGTCTTGTCATCGTTGTTCAGATATAAACAATAACTTCAATAGTTCATTAATTTGATCTTTTGATGCTTTTGATCTACGATAAACATAACAGTTTCAAATGTAATGTTTGATTGTCATTCTCATCTTTGATCAGCAATATAATTGTCTTAACAAGTCTAATGTTCAATTCATGTCAGAGTAATCATTGATCAAAAGATCATATGCTTTTCTTATTAATTGAATGATCATTGATTGAGAAACTCAGTCTATCATTCTTTCAGAGTACTTCGTTCAATACTCTGCAATTGTTAGAGATCAGCATAGAGCGAGTCAATATGAGTGTCATTTAACTAGAAGATAAATGCTAAGAAAGAAAGATAGCTACAGAAAAGAAGCTGACTACATATGTGTGTTTCTCAGTCGATGCTAGATTCAATAGAAACTAGTCAAGATGACGAAGCGAGAATAAATCTGACAAGACTAGAAGACTGAGTCTGACAAGAATAGAATCATGACATTATTTCTCTTCTTCGACGATTCATGTTCGCATGAATGTATTTTCTGCTCGATTCGATTGATTGCTCAATCATGATTTCACAGACTCAGACTCATTAAATTCTGATTGACTGAATAGTCGAAAGCGCTTCTAGCGCGATTTGTTCGAATATCAAATATGAAAATCATCAACTATCTTCTGAGCGTTCATAAATTTGTCGTCATCAGCGTTGTATCAATTGAGATCATTGTCATAGTCATTTCATTTGACTTTATACTGAAGTTGTCTTCGATATCAACGAAAATTCAATATATCGTCGATTTTTCATTCGTCTTCGTCGTTTATCACTATTGAATCTGAGAATTCATTCTTTTGATCAGACAAGAAGTCATCGACGACAGAGCGAAGCAGATCAGAATGAAATACATCATGAACATGCATAGACTCTGATAATTTCAGTTTATATGAAGAGTCGACGAAATCTAAATTGATGAAAGAATTGAGCATTTTGTCATCTAACTTCTTGAAAGATTTCGCTGTAACAATGTTTCTTTCATTCAGAAACATCTTTGATTTGACCTCGTAATCAACTTCTTTTCTATGCTTATTGACTTGTTTCATCATTTGTTTTCATGTTTTGACTAGCGACTCGCGAGCAAACTTCAGTGTTTTGTTCATATGTTCAGATATATTCTTGACTTTAGTCGTCTGCAAGCGTTTACGAGAACTTTCATATTTGCTGACATCGAGTTCAAAGCTCATACAAGAATGAAAGTCTTTGTTTAGAAAGAAAGAAATCGAGAAGATGACTGAGAACAGAGCATTATTGTCGATGAACTCGATCATGAGTAGTAGCTTAGCTCAGTCATTCTGCATGTATAAACAGAAGAATTGAAGATATCTTTTGACATTCTGATTGACTCGTTCACTTTGATCGTTGATTTGAGAATGATAGACAGTGAATAATCAAAGATTAATGCTCAGTCTTTTGCAAAGAAACTTTCATAGAATGAAGATAAATTGAGAATCTCGATTCAAAACAATGAAATCGAGTAAATCATGTATTTGATATATTCACTGAAGCATTAGCTCAGCTGTTTTTTCTGCTGTGATTTCTTCATCATCAGTAGAACAAGAGATATAGTGTCGTTTCTTTGTCAGTTTACATATCACTGTTAGTATGATGTTTTTGTCTTTTGAAAAAGATAAGTCAATGATGAAATTCATGACTATGTTCTTTCATTGCTGTTCGAGTATGAATAGAGAATGTAGTAGTTCATTGAATTTATTTCAAGAAGTCTTTGATCGCTGACAAATGTAGCAGTTTCAAATATATCAATCTATTGTCTTTTGCATTGAAGATCAATAGTAGTATCTTCTTATGATCTTCATCATTCTGAGAATTTCGAAATGATCAATAGAAGATTGATCATGAACTTTTCAAATTAACTTTATTTGAAGATGTTCATCAAAGAGAACTCATAGAAGATCATCTTGATATAGTATTTTGTTCTGAACTCGACAATCTCTTAATTTAGTATCTTCATATTGAGCTTCATCTTTTAATACGACTTCACGAAGTAGAATACAATTCTCGTTGATTCTGTTAGCTTCTAGAATCAATCAATAAATTGATTCATCATTCTCTTTCTCTTCTAGATCAGCGATTTTTATTCGATTCAACGTGAGAATTGTAGTTCGCTGATAGCGACATCATTCATTCTCGAAGCTTCTAGAAACTGAATCAACTCAACGAGTCAATGCATCGACTTTGATGTTTTATTTGTCTGAGTGATACATGATTTTGAAGTTGAAGTCAATGAGCTTTTGTACTCAGCGCATTTGACATCTACTTAGCTCTTTATCTTTCATTAATGACGTTAAAGCTTGATGATCAGTGAACATCTTGATGAGTAGCTTAGTCAATTTCAGCTCAGATCATCAATGCTTGAAGGCATGAATGATTGCTAGTAGTTTCTTGTCATAGATCTCGTAATTGCACTCAGCGAAACTCAGATTCTTGCTGTAGTAGATCATCAAATGCAATGTTTCTTCGTCGTCATACTAAGAAAGTATGTCATCATTAATGTAGTTGAATGAGTTTGTTTCAAGAATAGTCTTTCTATTCTGATCAAAATGACGAAGAATAGAGACTTCAGTCATTCATTTCTTCATATGATCAAAGATCGTTTGACAAGCTTGATCTCATTCAAATATCATCTCTTTTTGAGTTAGTTGAATCAGAGAATGAACAATCTTTGAAAAGTTCTTTATAAAACGTCGATAGAAATTGCAGAAGTCAACGAAAAACTGCATCTGAGTGAGATTTGTAGAAGTAGATCATTCGACTACTGCTTGTACTTTTCTGAGATTCATCTTTAGTTCTTCAATGAATAGCAATAGTTTCAGAAAGAAGATCTTCTGAACATGAAACTTGCATTTATTTATATTCATTTGAAGATCGATCTCTCGTAGTCTATGTAAAACTAGTCGTACATGTTTCTTATGTTTCTTCAGTGTTTTGCTGTAGATGATAATGTCATCTAGATAAATTTGACAAAACTGATGAAGATAGTCAAATAGCACGTCGTTCATATAATGTTGATAGAAAGTCGAGTCGTTGATTAATCTGAAAAACATCACGTGATATTTGTAGAAATCAAAAGAGGTAATAAAGATAGTCAAATTTTCGCTCTTCGAATGCATGCATAGTTTGTTGAAGATGACTATTATATTCAATCGAGTCAGATACTTGCTATCTTGAATACGAGCGAGAGTTTCGTCTATTAAGAGTAGAAGATAGCGATTTCATTTGATCAAAGCATTGAGCTTTCTATAATCAATGCAGAAACGCAGACTATCGTCTTTCTTTTCGATGAATAGTATGAGCGAAGCGTATGAGATCGAGCTAGAAGATATAAAGTTCTTATTCAGATGTTTGATCAGGTAATTCTTCATATTTTGAAGCTTGTAATCAGACATATGATAGAGATGACTTCGAGAAGATGTTTTCTCGTCGATCAACTCAATTTTATGATCATAGAAGTGATGAGAGAATAGTTGATCAGTCATCGCTCGATCAAACACGTCTAAATAGTCATGATATTTCAAAGAAAGCTTAGCTTTGACTTCTTTCAAGATCTCTTCATATGAAAGCTTTTGTAGATTTACATCTTCGAGTTTATTTCTAGCTGTTTTTAGAAGTCGATCGATTTTCGTGATGATGATCGCGAAAGTAATCACATTCGATCGTTTGACTAGTGATCTATATGCTGCACTTTCTATCATTGCTATGTTCATTGAATTGAAAGACGAAGCGAAGTTGATTGAACTAGATGATTTCACAATTCTATTGAATGAAGATGACTTCTCGCTGAGTCGAGTGACAACAGAAGAGATAAATCTCTTTAGTATTTAAGTAAAGATTGAACTCTTCTGTTCTATCATGATTTTCTTGCTCGAAAGAACAGTTGAATGAGCTTTGATAAAAGCTTTGATATGAGCTTCGAAACTAGAAAATTGAAGACGATCATTTCTCATATCAATAGTCATCTTGATCTTGTTCATTCATTTTTTTTCAAGAATCATCTGATGTTAATCTAATCGAGTGATTAGCATAAAGACAAAACGTTTCATATGATCTTGAACAGTTAGATTTGAATAAATTGCATGAGTAATGAGCTTTTTTGCATAATAATCATTGAATTCTCTTATTGATTTGAACTTGATTAAAGATAAAGATTCAATTTGCAAATGATCACAAACATTCTGCATGATTAATTCATCAATGAATAAATAGTCAGCTGCTTCAGTGTCAATCAATGACTTTAATGAGTAACTAATTTCATTGCTAGATAGTATACATTCAATAGTCAAAGATTTCGAAGCAAAGAGATCATTTGAGCTGCTTGTTGTTGAAGAAATTAACACATCTTTCATCACATCTTTGATGAAAGTCACTAGTTTTTTGTCTCATTCTTTGATTTCTCTGTAAATAATTTCTTCTCTTCTTTCGACATGATGATCTCATTGAGGCAAGAGATGAATGCATGAGATGTTGAAGTACTAGTCTTCAGCTGAGAGCAGTTCTTTGAAAGATGACTCGATACTTTGCAGTTGAAGCAGATGATTGACATTCTTGATCATTCAGATTTGAGAGTGAAAAAAGTAGCGAGTTGAACATAGCTAGTAGTTGAAGCTGATGCTGATGTCGACGAAGAAACGAAACGTTTTTTCGAAGCTGCTATCGATTTGACTGTTCATTGCTCGTCACGTAGCTGATAATTGACTCATTGTTTATTATTCACATCTTGAAGAAAGATCTTGAGCTTATCAAGTGAGCTAAACTTTATAAGACAAACTGACAACACGTTCTGAAGACGATTATTGATTTTATTCTGAATGTCGTTCATCAGAATGATATCATCGTAGTTCAGAAAGCTAAATATTCTAGTGAATTTTGAATAGAAGAAGCTGAAGAGCTTGTTGAGCTGCTTCAGAGCAACGTATTCGCGACAACACTTTTGAATCAGATTCTGATCTTCGTAAATTTCTTTCAGATGTTTCAGTAGCTCTGATAGTAATTGATAGAGTGAGAAAGCATCAACACGACGTTTTGCATAAATTTGCTGATCAGCATTGTCTTCTAGTCTGAAAATCACATAGACAATATGAATCTTTTCAGTAGAATAATGATTCACGTTGACATCAAGCTTGTCAGCTATTTTGATGTTTCATGTCTTTCAGATAGAGTCATCTGTTTCGATGAAAATGAATGAATTCAAAAGCTTGATGAACTTGTGATGATCATTCTCATTATCGAATAGAGTGAATGACTCTTGTGAGCTTCGAGAACGTTGATCAACTTCAGAAATCAATGAAATCTCTTTCTGATTGACTTAATGCTCAAATAACTGAGTCTCTTGACGAGACATAGATCAATCAGCTTGACGTTGTTTCGCTCTGAAGTTCAATCGCTCGCCTTGTAACTGATAAATCTTTTTCTCTAGCTCATCGTTCTTATCAAAAGTGACTTTTAGTTGTTTCGCTTTCTTTTTGTGATCTTCTTGTACAAGAAGTCAGTGTTCATTGAGTTGTAAAGTCAAGTCATGCTGACTTCGAAGCTCGTTCAGCATATTGATGACTTCATTGAATTGATTGCTGATTCAATGAAACAGTTGTTCTTCGATGTTTATGTTTCATGCAATGACAACTTTCTCAGCTTTGACTGAAGCATTGATGAGTAGAAGTGAAACTCTTCTATTGACAATGCTTCTGAGCAGACGATTTGTTCAAGACTCAACGAACTCGACATCACGTGTCATGATGAGAGAAGATAGAAGTTGTTGAGATCAAAATAAATGAGAGATTGATGTTTTGAATTGATGTTTTTTGATGAGTGAAAATTCAAAGAATCTCTTGTGAATTTCAGATAATAATTGAGTGCTTTATTCAAAGAATTTCTTGCAAATAAACTGATGAAAATGAGTGTAGAATCGAAGAATCTCTTGCAATCTAAAATGATGATGCAAATTTGAAGAATCTCTTGCAAATTTTTCTTACTGAATAGATTGTTTCGTATCATCTATTCATCGATAGCAGAGTAGTAGATGATGAGCATTTATTTAATGTTAGAGATCAGCATAGAGCGAGTCAATATGAATGTCATTTAACTAGAAGATAAATGCTAAGAAAGAAAGATAGCTACAGAAAAGAAGCTGACTACATATGTGTGTTTCTCAGTCAACGCTAGACTCAATAGAGACTAGTCAAGATGACAAAGCGAGAATAGATCTGACAAAACTAGAAGATTGAGTCTGACAAGACTAGAATCGTGACAGCAATTATCTAGATTCATATCTTGATAAGTTCTTCTGTTTTATTCTATGATTGTTTGAATATCAATACATTGTTGATTCATTTGATTTTCAACTATAATTTAATTCTGAATGAAAATCATCTCTTCAATCAAATTCTTGTTAGCTTTCGATTTCTGTTTCAAATCTGAGTCAAATATGAGCAAGATTTGAGTCAAATCTTAATCATTTTCTATTGATTGCAGTTTAAATGTGCTTGCTGACAATAGCATCTGATGCTGATATAGCTTTCAATCATCATTTGATTCAACTGACTTGATGTTTGACATTCTGATTGTTGAGATCATATCTAGATCATTCAATCAAAGAGACTTGAGACTGATATGTATGTATTGCTCTTTAGAGATAGCTATAACAAGACATTAAGAATACAGAAGAGAAAGAGTGCAAGCTCTTCTATAAATAATGACTTGAGACTACGCTAAACTCGATACAGATATGATGTAATAAGTCAGATGTGTTTGTCTAAAAGAATGATGAAAGAAATGAATGAAGAAAGTGCTGAACAACGAGAAGAAGTGCTGAGAATGACTCGAAGAAGTGCGCTAGATTCAAACTAGACATAGCATCATGACTTGCTTTAATCAAATTGATTAGAGTTAGATCTGAACTCTGATCGATTCAAACATGTTTGTAACATTATTTCTTTCTTTGAACATTCATGTTTGCATGAATAGAAAAGAAATAAAAGCAAAAAAAAATTCATCATGTTTTCAATTTAGTGCAACTTATTCAAGTATAGCTTGTGAAATTCATTCAAAACTTTCTTTGAGTCATTGAATTTCTCTTTATCGACATAGTATCATTTGTCATCATGATTTATCTCAATTCATTTGATCTTGTATTGTAGTCTTTCTTTATATCGTCTGAAGTTCAATATTGTTATGAGTTTGCATAGAGTGAATCATATGAGTGTATTCTAACTAGAAGTTCAAAACTGAAGAAGAAAGAAGATGCAACACGTCGTGAGTTTTACTCACGAAGATACGCTAGATTGCTAGCGTGTCAACATCAGCTCTATACTAGTCTATGATAGTCTGACATGATCTATGTTAGGCTAACTCGAAGTGCACGATCGCAACATTACTTTTTCTCTTCATCTAGCAATGTTCTCATTGCTGCAGTTTGATTGATCTTTCTTAAGTTGATTTCTATCTTGACTTGTTTGAATATCATTCATGAAAGTCATTTACGATCTTCAAGCATTCTTCAAATTCACTTTCATCGACGTTGTATCAATGCAGATCAACGTCGTATTCTTTTCAATTGACACAATATTGTAGTTGTTTATCTCGTTCGTAGTGTCTGAAGTTCAGTATGTTCTTCATCTTTCATTCATCTTCGTCGTTGATCACTATAAAGTCAGACGATTCATTTCGTTGTTCATTCAGAGAATTCTTTGAATCTAGTTGCAGCAGATTTGATGCAAACTTCAAATGTATCTTCATAGTCGATGATAGTTTCAGTTGATATGCATGTTCAATCTCGATCAGAATCTTGAAGAATTCTAGCATCTTATTGTCTAGCTTCTTTGACGATCGTGAGATCATTATGTTTCTAGAATTCAGAAACATCATGTCATCTATCTTGTAAATTATTTTCTTTCGATGCTTGTCAATCTGTTTCTTCATTGTGATTCTGACTCTTGTCAAGACTTGTTTGATCAATGCTAGTGATCATTTCATGTGTTCAAATATATTCTTTGCTTTGTCTGCTTTGATTCTAGCTCGAGTGATCTCATATTCGATTGAGTTCAAATCGAAGCTCATATGAGAATGAAAGTTCTTATTAAGAAAGAACGTTGACTGTTCAATTGACGACGAAATAGTATTGTTATCGACGAATTCGATCATGAATAATCAGGCAAATCAATCATCTTGCATATACGAGCAGTAGCTTCGTAGATATCATTTCACATTCTGATTCACTCTTTCTGTTTGATCATCGATCTGTGAATGATAGTCTGTGAATAGTTTTACCTTGATGTCGAGTCTCAGACATAAAGACTTTCAGACAATTGATATGAATTGTGAATCACGATCGAACACTATTGATCTGAGTAGTTCATGAGTTCTGAAGACTCATATCAACAGTAGCTTAACTGTTTGTTCTGCGAAGATTTCTTCGTCATCTGATCAACATGATATATAATGTCGTTTCTTAGACAATTGATTTATGACTGTCAGAATCGCGTTGTTTTCATCACTTTCTGTTAGATCAATAATGAAGTCTAATGATATGTTCTGTCATCGCTGTTCTGATATGAGCAATGACTTCAGCAGTTCATTGATTTGATCTCTCGATGCTTTTGATCTACGACAAACGTAACAGTTTCGAATGTAGCGCTTGATCGTCGTTCTCATCTTTGATCAGCAATATGATCGTCTCAGCAAGTTCAACGTTCAATTCATGTCAGAATAATTACTAATCAAAAGATCATGTGCTTTTCTTATCAATCAAGTGATTATTGACTGAGAAACTCATAGTTCATCATCTTTTCAGAGTACTTCATCAAGTACTTTGCAATTGTTTAGATCAATATCTTGACAAGTTCTTCTGTTCTGTTTCATGATTATTTGAATATTGAAGCACAGTTGATTCGTTCGATTTTCGACTATAATTTGATTCTGAATAGAAATCATCTCTTCGATTGAATTTTCATTAGCGTTCGATTCATGTTTCGAATCTGAGTCAGATTCTGAGTCAGATCTTGCTCAGCTTTCTGATCATCTTCTTGATCAGCTTCTATTGACTGCAGTTCAAATCTGTCTTCTGACAATAGCATCTGATGCTGATATAGCTTTCGATCATTATTTGCTTCAACTGACTTGACGTCTGACATTCTGATCAGCGCGTCGACTTTCAGATTCTGTTTCTTCGACTGATATATGATCTTGAAGTTATATTCAGATAACTTTTCAGCTCATTTAGTCTGTTGTCTGATCAGTTCTTTGATCATCATGAAGTACTTTAAATTCAGATGATCAATGAAGATCTTGATTGAAATATCTGTACATTTCAATTCAGAACGTCAGTGCTTCAAGCAGCAAATAATGATCAGCAGTTTCTTGTCATAGATCTCGTAGTTGCATTCTGCGAAAATCATGTTCTTGCTGTAAAAGATCACTGAATGTAGAATGTCTTCATCGTCATACTGAGACAATACTTCGTCGTTCACGTAGTTCAAGAAGTTCGTTTTCAGAATAGCTTCTCTGATCGAGTCGAAATGCTTCAGAACGAGAACTGTTGTCATCTGTTGCTTTAGTTCTTCAAAGATTGTCTGACAGATCTCTGTTCATTCAAAGAGATAATCTTTTCGAATCAGCTTTATCATGAGTTGAATGATCTTTGAGAAGTTCTTTATGAATCGTCGATAGAAGTTGCAGAAGTCAATGAAGATCTGCACATGAGTCAATGATCGAGACACTTCTCAGCTTTGAATCACATCTACTTTTCTAGAATTCATTCGCAGATCATTGATGAATATCAGTAGTTCAAGAAACGAGATTTTTCGAATCTTGAATTCGCACTTGTCAATGTCTATCTGCAAGTCGACTTCGCGAAGCTTGTCTAGCACTTCTTTCACATGAGTTCTATGTTCTTTCAAGATCTTACTATAAATGAGAATATCATTCAAGTATGTCTGACAGAACTTGTGCAGACAGTCAAACAACACATTGTTGATATAGTGCTGAAAAGACGCGAATTCATTGATCAATTTGAAGAGCATTACTCTATACTTGTAGACATCGAAGAAAGTAACAAAAGTAGTCAAATTCTCGCTTTTAAAACTCATGCACAGTTTATTGAACGTGACGATAATGTCGAGTCAAGTCAGATACTTACTGTCTTGAATTCAAGCTAGTACTTCGTCTATCAAGAATATTGAATAACGATTTCTTTTGATCAGAGCATTCAGTTTTCAATAATTCACGCAAAAGTGAAGACTATTGTCTTTCTTTTCGACAAATAGTATTGACGAAGCGAAGAGAGCTTTGCTGAAAGTAATGAACTTCTTCTTCAAGTTCTCTTCTAGATACTTCTTGATCTTCTGCAACTTGTGACTCGACATGAAATACAATCAACTTTTAGAAGACTGACTCTCATCTTCTAATTCAATCTTATGATCATATGATCAATGTGAAAGCAACTGCGTTGTCTTTTCTCTATCAAAAACATTTAGAAAGTCGTGATAAACTATCAAAAGCTTCTTCTTCAGTTCATTTAATGACATGACAGAAATTATTTCATTCAGTTTCGCAAAATCTTCGACTGAGCTAAGCGCTTTGTTGATTTCACTAATGATCAAGAAGAAAATCTTGATCTTCTTATTCTTAACTAGAGTTTGATACGCAGCGACTTCGATCATGACAATATTGACGAATTTCTTTGCCTCAGTTGACTGAAATGAGCGAAGTTGATTGAAATCAACTTGAATGCTTTGCTTTGCTATGAGAGCAGATTCAATGAATCTATTCACTGATTTCTGATTCATGAGTCTCTTCAAGATGATCGTTGATGTAACAATTGAGTTCAAGTTCTTTTGTTTCATTTTGCAGATCTTGTTTGATTCAGATCTGTGAAATGCTGATTGACTGCTTGCTTTCAAAACAACAGATTTTGATGTTCGAATCTTCAATGATGATATTAATTAATCGTTTGCAGAATCTATTAACATTTGATTTCTTTTCAATCAAAGATTTTCAATGATTATCTTGTGTTGATCTAGACAAGTTATCAATAGAGACATCATTTCATTCTTGTGTTCTTGTATCATGATCGATGTATACAGAGCGTGTGTAATCGACTTTCAATCAGAGATTTCATCATACGATTGAATCAACTTTGATTTTGACAGCAATATTGACTGAATATCAAAGCATTCACATAGCTCTGACATTAAAGATTCATCAATGAAAGTCATGTCAGTGACTTCAGTATCTATCAGAGCGAAAGATCTGAATATCTTTTCTAGACTATTCAAGATGACATCAATAGTGAACGACTTGAAATCAAATGAGTTATCAGACATGCTGATGAAGCAGAATACAAGTATATTGCTCTCAGTCACTACTTTGACGAAGACAAGTCGTTTTTCGAATTCGCTGCGATTTCGTGCATCTGAGCTGACTCAAGACAGTTGCGTGCTTTATGTTCTGACTTCTTGCATTTGAAGCAAAGTTCTTTTTTAAACAACTTCTCTCTAGCAGAATCAACGTTCGATATTCTGAGTTTCTTTCATGCAGAGATTGAAGCTGAGATTGCAGTAGTGATCGTCGTCAAGATGTCAGCGATAGAACGAGCGACTTGAGTTGTTGATGTCTTAAGAACTGATCGAGCATTCAATTTCGTCAATCGAACGTCGACTTGCATGCAGATGTCGACGAATTCGTTCAAATTCATAGTTCGTTCGTTGATCGTGACTCACTGAAGATCTGAGCTAATTTTATGCTGAAAATCATCTAGTAGAGTTTCGTTATTGTACTTTAGTTTTGCACTAAGTCTCTGAAATTTCATTCAAAATTCATGAAAGAAGATCTTGTTTTGATACAGCTTCAAGAACTGTCGTTGAGTTGTGTGATGTTGATTGAGATCATCGTACATCTTATTTATGATCGACAGTATCTCTTCTGCTTCAAGAAACGAGTTCGTAATCGTGTTTCTCATTCTGAATGCTATGTGTTTGATCGTTGTTTCACTGACTCAACTTTTCACATATGCAATCTTCATTTCTTCAATAGAAAAATGATTCTTGTTCATCTTCAGCTTGTTTTGCATTTGAAACAATCAATTATTCACATTCTGTCTTGAATCTTTGAACAGAGACGAGTCAGATAGCTTAATCGACTTCGAGAATCGATCTTTTGAAATCGAAGTGCTTAGTCGACTTGATGTCGCTTCTAGATGATGTACAATCACGTTCTTTTTCTTCATTTCTTTCTGTAAATGCGTTCAAACAGCGTTCAACGTTGCCTGTGTAGCTTTCAACTCGATGTTGATAGCTTTCAATTCAACGTTGATCTTGTTGATGTCATTTAACATCTAAATCATGTCATTGTGAGTTTCGATTTCGATGTCATGTTGTTGACATATGTACTTGATAAAGATAACGAGATCATCTGCTTCATGAGTGCTTATTCAAGCATTCAGTTCAGTGCTGATGCTGATCTTGATCATTTCGTGATCAAAGAGCAACGCGTTTGTGTTCTCTTCTTCGATATTCGATGATGCATTCGTGTCTTCTTCTTCTGATGCTGTTCAATTCTGTGATAGAAGTGATTCTCTTTCAGCATTTCGAGTTTTGTAGTGAGTCGTGCACACTGATTCTGATTCTAATTCTGTGCTTCTAGTCATTGTGTAAGTAGAAAATTGCTGATCGAAATTCAACTGAAATTTCTGGTTTCAGTTCTAGAACAACGCGTTCATGTTTTTCTGTTCTTCTGTTCTGACAACAAGCTCAGTAAAGAGTTAATCTAGAGCAATGCATTCATGTTCTTCTGTTCTGTTCTAGAAATTTCTTGATTTTTAATGAGTCTTCTGTGTCATGATTCTAGTCTTGTCAGACTCAGTCTTCTAGTCTTGTCAAATCTATTCTCGCTTCGTCATCTTGACTAGTTTCTATTGAGTCTAGCGTCGACTGAGAAATACACATATGTAGTCAGCTTCTTTTCTGTAGCTATCATTCTTTCTTAGCATTTATCTTCTAGTTAAATGACACTCATATTGACTCGCTCTATGCTGATTTCTAACATTAGATAAATGCTCATCATCTACTACTCTGCTATCGACGAATAGATGATATGAAACAATCTATTCAGTAAGGAAAATTTGCAAGAAATTCTTCAAATTTGCATCATCATTTTAGATTGCAAGAGATTCTTCGATTCTACACTCATTTTCATCAGTTTATTCGCAAGAAATTCTTTGAATAAAGCACTCAATTATTATCTGAAATTCACAAGAAATTCTTTGAATTTTCACTCATCAAAAAACATCAATTCAAAACATCAATCTCTCATCTACTCTTACCTCAACAACTTCTACCTTCTCTCATCATGACACGCAACGTCGAGTCAGTTGAGCTTCAAACAAATCGTCTGCTCAGAAGCACTGTCAATAGAAGAGTTTCACTTCTACTCATCAATGCTTCAGTCGAAGCTGAGAAAGCTGTCATTGCATGAAACATAAACATCGAAGAACAACTGTTTCATTGAGTCAGCAATCAACTCAACGAAGTCATCAATATGCTGAACGAGCTTCAAAGTCAGCGCGACTTGACTCTACAACTCAATGAACACTGACTTCTTGTACAAGAAGATCACAAAAAGAGAGCGAAACAACTAGAAGTCACTTTTGATAAGAATGATGAGCTAGAGAAAAAGATTCATCAGCTACAAGATGAGCGATTGAACTTCAGAGCGAAACAACGTCAAGCTGATCGATCTATGTCTCGTCAAAAGACTTAGTCAGTCGAGCATTGAGTCAATCAGAAAGAGATTTCATCGATTTCTGAAGTTGATCAACGTTCTCGAAGCTCACGAGAGTCATTCACTCTATTCAATAACGAAAATGATCATCACAAGTTCATCAAGCTTTTGAATTCACTCATTTTCATTGAAACAGATGATTCTATCTGAGAGACATGAAACATCAAAATAGCTGACAAGCTCGATGTCAACGCGAATCATTATTCTACTGAAAAGATTCGTATTGTCTATGTGATTTTCAGACTAGAAGACGATGCTGATCAGCAAATCTATGCAAAGCATTGTGTTGATGCTTTCTCATTCTATCAATCACTATCAGAGCTACTGAAACATCTGAAAGAAATTTACGAAGATCAGAATCTGATTCGAAAGTGTCATTGCAAATACGTTGCTCTGAAGCAGCTCAACAAGCTCTTCAGCTTCTTCTATTCAGAATTCACTAGAATATTCAGCTTTCTAAACTACGACGATATCACTCTGATGAACGACATTCAGAATAAAATCAATAATTGTCTTCAGAACGCGTTGTCAGTTTGTCTCATAAAGTTTAGCTCGCTTGATAAGCTCAAGATCTTTCTTCAAGATGTGAATAACAAACAATGAGTCAATTATCAGCTACGTGACGAGCAATGAACAGTCAAATCGATAGCAGCTTCGAAAAAACGTTTTGTTTCTTCGTCGACATCAGCATCAGTCTCGACTACTAGCTATGTTCGACTCGCTACTTTTTTCATTCTCGAATCTGAATGATCAAGAATGTCAATCATCTGCTTCAACTGCAAAGTATTGAGTCATCTTTCAAAGAACTGCTTTCAGCTGAAGACTAGTACTTTGACATCTCATGCATTCATCTCTCGTCTCAATGAGATTGTCATGTCGAAAGAAGAGAAGAAATTATTTACAGAGAAATCGAAGAATGAGGCAAAAAACTAGTGACTTTCATCAAAGACGTGATGAAAAATGTGTTAATTTCTTCAACAATGAGCAGCTTAAATGATCTCTTTGCTTCGAAATCTTTGACTACTGAATGTGTACTATCTAGCAATGAAATTAGTTACTCATTAAAGTCATTGATTGACACTGAAGCAGCTGACTATTCGTTCATTGATGAATTAATCGCGCAGAATGTTTGTGATCATTTGCAAATCAAATCTTTATCTTTAATCAAGCTCAAATCAATAAGAGAATTCGATGATCATTATGCAAAAAAGCTCATTACTCATGCGATTTATTCAAATCTAACTGTTCAAGATCATATGAAACGTTTCGTCTTTATGCTAATCACTCGATTAAATCAACATCAGATGATTCTTGAAAAAACATGAATGAACAAGATCGAGATGACTATTGATATGAAAGACAATCGTCTTCAATTTTCTAGTTTCGAAGCTCATATCAAAGCTTCTATCAAAGCTCATTCGACTGTTCTTTCGAGCAAGAAAATCGCGATAGAACAGAAGAGTTCAACTTCTACTCAAATACTAAAGAGATCTATCTCTTCTGTTATCACTTGACTCAGCGAGAAGTCATCTTCATTCAGTAGAATCGTGAAATCATCTAGTTCAATCAACTTCGCTTCGTCTTTCGATTCAATGAACATAGCAATGATAGAAGCTGCAGCATATAGATCATTAGTCAAACGATCGAATGTGACTACTTTCGCGATCATCATCACGAAAATCGATCGACTTCTAAAAACAGCTAGAAATAAACTCGAAGATGTAAATCTACAAGAGCTTTCACATGAAGAGATCTTGAAAGAAGTCAAAGCTAAGCTTTCTTCGAAATA